>OIZL01000206.1_pt1 | contig 50803 bp, 40 predicted proteins | sample 1588541 | NCBI WGS metagenome assembly OIZL01 (sample SAMN03283285) | human gut metagenome | biome: human-associated habitat; material: feces | host: Homo sapiens | place: Peru | collected 2012 | reverse complement strand
GCCTGACAGTTCCGATGAAATGCGGTGTGTATCCGTTCCCCGTCAGACCGTCACGTAGCGAGTGTCGAATTGTTCGCCTGCGGCGGACAACCGAGGCACAGAGCGCTGTGCAGCCCCTTTTTGTCAAAGAAGCTTGCTTCTTTGACAGTCTCAAAAGCTCCTTTCCGGCTTTCCGGGAAGGAGTTTTTTGCGGATTTGTTAAGTATTTCCAACGGTTATTGACCTTGAGGGCATGAAAGAATATAATATGTCCAGCATTGGCAGGCCGAGGACGGGAAAGCCCGAAAAAGCCGCGCTTCCGCTGGAATGCGGCGCGGTCTGCGCTTGCCTGAAATAAAAGAAAAGGGTGGTGTTATGAGACAATTTAATGTTACCGGCATGAGCTGTTCCGCATGCTCGGCAAGAGTTGAAAAGGCCGTGTCCAAGGTTCCGGGCGTAACGGAATGTGCGGTAAGCCTGCTGACAAATTCCATGGGCGTTGACGGAAACGCAAGCGACGGCGAAATTATCGCCGCGGTCGAAGCGGCGGGATACGGCGCAAGCATCAAGGGCGCGGAAAGCAGCCGTAGCACAGGCAGCGATGCCGCCGCGCTCGAGGACAGGGAAACGCCAGCGCTCAAAAAACGGCTTTTCACTTCGCTTGGTTTTTTGGCGGTGCTCATGTACGTGTCAATGGGTCACACAATGTGGGGCTGGCCCCTGCCGGAATTTTTTGACGGCAACTGTATCGCTATCGCGCTGACGGAGCTTTTGCTGACCGTCGTTGTGATGATAATAAACGGCAAATTCTTTACAAGCGGATACAAGGCGCTTTTCAACCGCGCACCAAACATGGATACGCTTGTTGCGCTCGGTTCCTCCGCTGCGTTCGTATACAGCACATATATCCTCTATGCCATGACCGCCGCAGACGAGGCGGGCGCGATGGCGTATATGCACGATCTGTATTTTGAGTCCGCCGCGATGATACTGACGCTTATCACGGTCGGAAAGACGCTTGAGGCGCACTCAAAGGGTAAAACCACGGATGCGCTCAAGGGGCTTATGAATATGGCGCCCAAAACCGCAACGGTTATCAGAAACGGCAGGGAGCAGGTCATTCCCGCCGCCGCCGTTGTGCAGGGTGATATATTCGTCGTGCGCCCCGGCGAGAGCATACCGGTTGACGGCATTGTGCTCGACGGCGGCACGGCTGTCGATGAATCCGCCCTCACGGGAGAGAGTATACCGGTTGACAAGACCGTCGGCGACAACGTATCCGCCGCGACGTTAAATCAGGTCGGCTTCATCCGCTGCCGTGCGGTGCGTGTCGGGGAGGACACGACGCTTTCCCAGATAATCCGTATGGTCAGCGACGCCGCCGCGACAAAAGCGCCTATCGCAAAGACTGCGGACAAGGTTTCCGGCGTTTTTGTGCCGGTCGTTATGTCGATCGCGCTTCTGACGATGATCGTATGGCTTGCCCTCGGCGAAAGCTTCGGCTTTGCCATAGGGCGCGGGATCTCGGTGCTCGTGATAAGCTGCCCGTGCGCACTTGGCCTTGCAACGCCCGTTGCCATTATGGTCGGCAGCGGAATGGGCGCAAAAAACGGTATTCTCTTCAAAACCGCCGCATCGCTTGAAAATACCGGACGTGCGGATATAGTCGTACTCGATAAAACCGGAACCGTCACTTCAGGACGGCCTAAGGTCACAGACGTCGTCGGTGCGGGCGGCGTTTCCGCGGATGAGCTTATGAAGACCGCCGCGGCTATCGAGTGCATGAGCGAGCATCCGCTTGCAAAGGCGGTCATGCTCTATGCCGACGAAAACGGCGTTTCATATCCCGCCGTGAGCGACTTTCACGCGCTCCCCGGCAACGGACTTGAAGGCAGCATAGGAAGCGTTGTTCTCTGCGGCGGAAGTCTCGGCTTTATAAAAAGCCGGCTGAGCGTTGACGAAAAATACGAAAGCATTGCCGCAGAGCTTGCTTCGCAGGGCAAAACGCCGCTGCTCTTTGCCGCAGACGACAGACTGCTCGGCATAATCGCTGTTGCGGACACTATAAAGCCGGACAGCGGCGAGGCGGTCAAGGAACTTAAAAACATGGGACTGCGCGTTGTGATGCTTACTGGCGACAACAAGCGCACAGCCGAGGCGATAGGCAAAAGCGCCGGTATTGACGAGGTTATCGCCGGTGTCCTGCCCGACGGCAAGGAGAATGTTATAAGAAAGCTTTCCGCCGACGGCAAGGTGATAATGGTCGGCGACGGGATAAACGACGCGCCTGCCCTTACCCGTGCGGATGTGGGTATTGCGATCGGCGCGGGCGCGGACATCGCAGTAGACGCCGCCGATGTGGTGCTGATGCACGGAAGCCTCCGCGACGCCGCCGCTGCGATCCGCCTGAGCCGGGCGGCGCTGAGAAATATAAAGGAAAATCTGTTCTGGGCATTCTTCTACAACACTATCGGTATTCCCATCGCGGCCGGTGTGCTGTCGGGCGTGGGCATCACGCTCAACCCCATGCTGGGCGCGGCGGCAATGAGCCTTTCCAGCTTCTGCGTAGTGTCGAACGCGCTGAGGCTGAACCTCTTTGACGCGCACGACGCAAGCCATGATAAATTCAGAAAACCAAAAACGAAGAAGGAGAATAAGACAATGGAAAAAACGATAAAAATCGACGGTATGATGTGTTCTCACTGTGAGGCAAGGGTCAAAAAGTGCCTTGAGGCTATCGACGGCGTTGAAGTCGTCGAAGTCAGCCACGAGAAAAAGCACGCTGTCGTCAGAACCGCGAACGTAAGCGACGAGACGCTCAAGACCGCCGTTGAAGCACAGGATTACAAGGTACTCGGCATAGAGTAAAAAATCAATGTCCATATTCGGGCAGACATCTACACGCCGGAGGTCTGCCCGAATTTTTATTTCAGAACACAACAGAACACAAAAAAGAGATGTGCGGTTTTCGTTCCGCACATCTCAGACTGTCAAAAAGCTATGTATTAAAGTCCGATAATAGAGCAGCAGGGGAGCTTGAGGGGGCAAGGCCCACCTCAAATTGGATAAACCGCCGTCGAGAGCCTTGAGATATCAAGGCTCTCGGCAACAGCATTTTGAAAGCTTTCAAAATGCTCGGCGGAAAGCGCGGTCAAAAAAGTCTTTACAGGACTTTTTTGACAAGCTGAGATGTGCGGTTTTCGTTCCGCACATCTCTTTTTATATTTTCCGCGATCATCTGGAAAGATACTGCTTTATCGCGGGCGCTCCGGCGTATTTTTCAAATTCGCCGTTTCTGATTATCACAAGGGTGGGCGCCTGCTTTACGCCGAATGCAAGCGCAAGCTCCGCGTTGTCTTCCGCCATGATCTTTTCATAGGGAAAGCCCGCTTTCTCAAGATACGAGTATGCGATGCGGCAGTTGGGACAGGTGGGAGCCGCGAAAAGAATGTTTCTGTCTTCACCGGCGGCGGAAGCGCTCTCTTCCTTGGCTTCCGCGGCGGACTCTTCGTTCAGGGGACCGTCGTGGCGCAGGACGGAGGTCTCAATGTTGTACTCCTTGCGCTCGTGATATTCCTGGGTTTTGCCTGCGTTCCAATTCTGCACGGGGCGGTAATAGCCGGTTATGCGGCTGTAAACCTCTGCGGGTTCTCCGCACTCGGGGCAGGTAAACTGTTCACCGACGAGATAACCGTGGTTCTTGCATACGGAATAGGTCGGGGAGAGTGTGTAGTAAGGAAGCTTGTAATTTTCCGCGATTTTGCGCACGAGACTTGCGGCGGCTTCCCAACTCGGCAATTTTTCGCCGAGGAAGGCGTGAAAAACGGTGCCGGAGGTGTAGCGGGTCTGAAGCTCGTCCTGAATGTCGAGGGCTTCAAAAATGTCATCGGTGTAGCCCACGGGCAGGTGGGAGGAGTTGGTATAGTAGGGGGTTCCGCCCGGCTCTGCGGCGGTGATGATGTCGGGGTACAGCTCTACATCGTGCTTTGCGAGACGGTAGGAGGTGGATTCCGCCGGAGTGGCCTCAAGATTGTAAAGATCGCCGTACATCTCCTGATAGTCGCTCAGGCGTTCACGCATATGGTCAAGGACGTTCTTGGTAAATTCCTGACAGTTCTTGTGCGTCATATCCGCACGTATCCATTTGGCGTTGAGCCCTGCCTCATTCATGCCGACAAGACCGATCGTGGAGAAGTGATTCTCAAACGTGCCGAGATAGTACTTGGTGTAGGGGTAAAGCCCCGCGTCAAGAAGCTTTGTGATAACGGTTCTCTTTATCTTGAGGGAACGCGCCGCCAGATCCATAAGCTTGTCAAGACGCTTGTAGAAATCTTCCTCGTTCTCGGCAAGGTACGCGATACGCGGCATATTGATCGTTACGACGCCGACGGAGCCGGTTGATTCGCCCGAACCGAAGAAACCGCCGGACTTTTTGCGCAGCTCTCTCAGATCAAGTCTCAGGCGGCAGCACATCGAGCGCACGTCTGAAGGCTCCATATCGGAGTTGATGTAGTTGGAGAAGTACGGAGTGCCGTATTTCGCGGTCATCTCGAACAGCAGCTTGTTGTTTTCGGAGGGAGACCAGTCAAAATCGCGGGTGATCGAGTAGGTGGGGATAGGATATTGGAAGCCGCGCCCGTTTGCATCGCCCTCTATCATGATATTGATGAAAGCCTTGTTCACCATATCCATTTCGGGCTTGCAGTCGCCGTAGGTGAAGTCCATCTCCTTACCGCCGACTATTGCGGGCTGATCCTTGAGGTCGGCGGGAACGGTCCAGTCGAGCGTGATGTTGGAGAAGGGCGCCTGCGTACCCCAGCGGGAGGGTGTGTTCACGCCGAATATGAAGGACTGTATGCACTGCTTGACTTCCTTGTAGCTGAGATTGTCCACCTTTACAAAGGGGGCGAGATAAGTATCGAACGAGGAGAACGCCTGTGCGCCTGCCCACTCGTTCTGCATGATGCCGAGGAAGTTGACCATCTGGTTGCAGAGAGTGGAAAGATGGCTTGCGGGGGAGGAGTTGATCTTTCCGGGGATACCGAGTCCCTGCTTGATAAGCTGACGCAGGCTCCAACCCGCGCAGTAGCCCGTGAGCATACTGAGATCGTGCAGGTGCAGGTCGCAGTTGCGGTGCGCCTCGGCAATCTCGTTGTCATAGACCTCGCTGAGCCAGTAGTTCGCAGTGATAGCGCCGGAGTTGGAGAGAATAAGACCGCCGACGGAGTATGTAACGGTGCTGTTTTCCTTTACGCGCCAGTCCTCTATCTTGAGGTATTTGTCAACGGTGTCCTTATAGTCAAGATATGTGGATTTTGTGTTGCGCAGTTTTTCTCTCTGCTTACGGTAGAGAATATATGCCTTTGCAACGCCCTCATAGCCGCCTCTTGAAAGCACGGATTCAACGCTGTCCTGGATATCCTCCACTGCGACCTTGCCGTCCTTGATCTTCGGCAGGAAGTCCGCGGAAACCTTAAGCGCCAGAAAGTCGATTATATCGTCGTTGAACTCTGTTTCCGTCGCTTCAAACGCTTTTTTGATAGCATCGGCAATCTTGCCGATATTGAAGTCCACTATTTTGCCGTCTCTTTTGATTACCTGATACATACCTTGTCCCTTTCGTCTATATCTATATTTTTCAAACAATTTATATTCCGCGCACCTGAACCGATGGCACGCAGACGGAAACGCAGTCTGCCAGAGCGTGCATTTCGTCCTCATCAAAAGCGGAAAGTCCGCTTATATTTATCACATTTCCGGAATCCTTGAACTGCTGGAGATAATATTCCTTTGCGCCGGATATCCATTCCGCCGCCTCAAGGAGACTTTCCTTCGTGTGCAGTCCTTTTACGACGGTCGTGCGGAATTCGTAGTCAATATGCCCTTCCAACAGAAAATTCTTCGATTTTTCCACACCGGAGATGTCAAAGTCCGGTATGCCGACCGTCACGCCGTATTTGTCGGGGGCGTTTTTGATATCCATCGCCACCCTGTCCACAAGACCGGCGCCGACTATATCCATAAGATGCTCCGGAAAGGAGCCGTTTGTGTCGAGCTTTATTTTGAACCCAAGAGCGTGTATTTCCGCAAGCAGGGCGTCGATGCCCTTGTGCAGCAGCGGCTCACCGCCGGTTATCGCTACGCCGTCAAGCACGCCGCGGCGCTTTTTGAGAAAGCCCAGAACCCCGTCCTCGGAAATGCTCTCTGAAATATTCCCCGTCAGCACAAGGGGCGCATTGTGGCAGAACGGGCAGCGGAAATTGCATCCGCCCGTGAACACGGTGCACGCGACGTGTCCGGGGTAATCAAGCAGCGTAAGTTTTTGCAGTCCTGAAATCATGGTCGTCATTGTCCTCCAAGCTGTGCATGAGTATAATATATTCAATTAAGCTTGTCAAGAGAAAGCAACAAGATGTAGCAATAAAAACCGTTCTGTAACAATTAGATACACAAAATATAGTGTCAGTGAAATTTACTCTCACTGACAACGCGATATATTGTACGACATAAAGCGCCCCAATGCAATACCCGCCGCGCATTTTTTTGTATGGCATCATTCACAAAAAAAGCGGAAGTCCGTCGGCAAATATAGACAGTTGAGGGTCATACTGCTAAGAGATAGTGTGCGGCTTGCCACCGCACACTATCTTTTAGCTTGTCAAAGAAGTCCTGCGAGGCTTTTTTGACAAGCTTCCCGCCAAGCGTTTTGAAAGTGTTCAAAATGCTGTTGACGAGAGCCTTGATATCTCAAGGCTCTCGACGGCGGTTTATCCAAGTTTTTGAGGGTTTAGTTATTTTGCTCTGACGCCAATACTGACTTTGAGCCTGTTAGACGAGATATATTTCTTTCAGCAGGCGTTTTCCGGTTTCCGTACCGGCAAATTTTTCAATGAAATTCTCAACCTGACCACGGCTCATTTTATGCTCGCTCGCGTTTACCAGAAAATCCGCTTCCAGAAGTATCTGATGGTCGATCCCAAGAACCGGCGAATATGTGTGGTGATGGCAGACGAGAGTGATTATGCGCTCCTCAACATCCTCGTCCAGTCTGAATTCCTCCAAAAAAGGCCGCAGAAGCGCTTCGCTCTCCTTCTCTTGGGTAGGACCGCTGTCCTCTCCGTATTTTTCATAGCAGGTGGGAATAGATATGTCATGCACTATCGCGGCCATTTCCAGAATCGACTGCGTTTTGCTGTCCAAGCCCTCCATTTCGCCGATCATGCGGGCATATGAATAAACCTTCATAAAATGCTCGATATAATGAAGGTTGCCCTTGTAGAAGACGATCATCTTTTCTTTGATTTTGTTTATCATTTGTTTACCTCTTTCCGTCTGCGCTATATAAACAGATCGTACAGGCAAAGATCGCGGCCGTTGACCTCTTTTTCAAGCACCGCCGTGTTCCTGAAGCCGATTTGAACAAGCGTCTGCACAATTTTATCCTGTCTGGGATTCATGTACATATAGCGAAGCTTGCTTGCCGACTGCCTCGCGGCGGCTGCGGCAAGCTCCGTAAGCTCCTTTACCGCATTGCCGCACTCATCTCCGCTCAGTTTCTCATCGAAGAAAAACGAGCCGAGTGAAACGACGCTTTCTCCCAGACCGAGCGCCGCCGCCTGCGCATCGGCGGCGGCTATTATCCTGCCGCCCCTCTGCAAATACAGATACGGCGTCTGACCGTTGAGTATGCGGGAATAGACCGCATATCGGGAATAGTACACGGGCGACACGGCCGCGGCGCAGGAGTTTGCATTTGAACAGGCCGCTCTCAGGAATGAGGAAAGCGCGTCTATGTCCTCCGGGGCGGCAATAAAACAGCCGTCCTCTGCGCGCCGTTCAATACCGGTGAGCGCGGCAAAGCCGTTTGCATAAAGCTTTATAAGGAGCTTTTTATAGTCGCCGCAGAGCTTTTCGCGGCTGACGGACGGATAATCAAGACCGTCGATAAATTCGTCAAAATCCACGGTTTCGTCGCATCGGTCAAAAACTCTGCGCCCTGTTGCGTTTATATATACGACCTGATTCGTCTCAAGGTTCATCACGGTCACAGAGCCGCGGTTCTCCTCCCGAAGAAAAAAACCTGAGCTGTCAATGCGGAATTTCATGGTCTGTCCTCCAATATGTCCAATTCAATGCGCCCGCCCCCATGCGGCGGCGGGGCAAGTTCGTCAAGGCCGGAAAGATTTGTGAGCGGTGAGATATACTCCTTCAGGCGCGGAGCATTCCATGCGCCGCAATAGCCCCCGAACCAATATTCGCTGAGCGTATGGCGGCGTGTGTTCCCCAGCGTCACTGGCAGATAGACGCTTGCCGCGATAGAGCCGTCGGCAAAGAGACTGATATTCTTCGGCATACCGCGCTCCGGCAGGATGATATTGGCAAGCGGATCGTCCCACTCGATAACGATCTGCTCCCCATATAAGCGCCTGAGCCGTGCAAGCTCCCGCTTATAATAAAAATATCCTGCATCGTCAAGCATCAGTGCGCGTCCGACGCCGCTGCCGCGTCCTGCGGCGAGAAACGGCATACTGCGCACCCTGCTGACGCCGACCGACAGGCAGAGCCTTATGTATTCCTCAAGGCTGCCTGTGTTCAGCACCGTCGGCAGTATCGAGGTATACAGCTGTGAAAAGCCCGCATTTTTGAGCAGCGACAGCGCGTTGAGCGCACGCTCAAAAGCGCCGGGAACGCCGCGCAGCGTGTCATGCTGCCACGCGTAAGCCCCGTCAAGGCTTATCTGAACGGCGCTTACGCCGTATTCTCTGAGCTTTCCGGCAAGCTTCTCCGTCATTGCGTAACCGTTCGTCACCATGTTTATGCGCGGTATCCGACCCTTGAATATAGAAAGAACATCCTCAAGCCATGGGCAGCACAGCGGCTCACCACCGCATATGCACAGGTTGAACGGCTGAAGCTCAACTATCTGCCAGGCCGTGCCGATAAGCTCATCACGCCCAAGCTCGCAAAGCTCCCGCTCACCGCTGTTGTTATAGCAGTGAACACACCTGAGATTGCACCTGTATGTGACGTCCAGCGAAACAAACTCCGGCAGTCTGATGTTTCTGTTAGTGTCCTGCATGATATGTCCTCATGACCCGACGCGAATGATCGCCCGGAATAATGCATAAGCAAATGGGATTATGCTTTCGGGAGAACCGGCATACAGCGCAGTCTCCCGAAAGCAGCCGTGTTGATTTCCGCGTTATTTGTCCTCGATAACAACGTTGACCGCGGGATTTAAGATAGCGACAACGTTGGGACTTGGCATCGCAACCGTCACGGGAGACGGTGAGACGGTCGCTATCGTGCCGGGGAGAACCTCGGTCACTACTATGCCCTGACCGCTTTCGTTTCCGGTCTGCGCTTCGGGCGCTTCATAGCCCGCGCTTACTTCTTCGACTTTGAGGTCGCTCAATTTCTCGCTCATAGTATACTCTCCTTTTAAAATATTCGTTTACGGCTGCATTTGCCGTCAGGATATGGTATTTGTGTTGATAGAGGCGTTTGCGTTTGCGGCGGCATTCGCGTTGGCAAGCACATTTGCGTTCGCGGTTGTTATGGCGTTTGCGTTGAGCGCCGCGTTTGCGTTGGCTGCTGCGTTGATGTTTATGGCGAAATTCGCATTTGCCATGGCGAACACCGGAACAAAGAATATTCCGTTTGTTTCGTTTTCCGGTCCGAGACCCTGAACAGACGGGTCTTCATAGCCGCCGGCGGCTTCCGCTGCTTCTTCTTCGGTCAGCTCTTCCGGAAGCTTGGTGTTTTCTTTCCCTTTTTCACTCATTATTTTACCCTCCCTGAAAAATTTTTTATTTATTGCCTTTTCTGTTTATCGCACCCATTTTTTCAAGCATCAGGCATACCGCAAGTATCTGCTCCTCAAAGCCCGGCAGACCGGAGCGTTCATACCGCTTCTTTCCCTTATATTTGGGGTAAAGCGCATGGGCGGTTTCTCTGACCGTCCTGCCCTCCGTAAGCGAGCGGAAGACATCCGCCGTTTCGAGATTGACGCTGCCGATCTGCTTATCCCCGCGCATAACGGCAAGACTGGCGGTGTTCGTGCCGAGGGCTATGCCTTCTGCGGCCGCGGCGCCGTCATCCGGCGTCCATGGTGAACAGAAATCGATCACCTTTATATTTCCGCCGCCGTTTCCGCAGGCAGAAATATTATATACAAGGCTGTATAAGAACTTTGCGCCGAGCCTGTCATACACCTTTTTCATTCCGGCGCGGAAGCCCTTGTCGTCATAATCGTCGCTGAAAAGCCTGTTGAGCTGCGATATCTTGTTTATCTGAAGCTCCGTCGTCAGACGCGCCGCACGAAGCTGAACGATATCCCATCCCGCCGCTTTGCCGAGCTTTTCAACGTGTTTATCAAAGAAAATTTTTTTCTCGTCACCCAGACATTCGCAGAAAATTATGCATCTGCCGCCGGGGTTAAGGCGTTTTGGCAGACCGTCAACTATTCCGCCGAGAACACGCAGACCGTCCTCACCGCCGGTGCCGCAGATGGGATATACCACATCGTCAAGCATCGGGATAAAGGGCGGGTTTGCGTAGATATAGTCAAAGGTTTCGCCTTCCTCAAGCACACTGTACAAATCGCCGCGGCGAAGCTCCATAACGTCTTCCATGCCGTTGAGCAGAATGTTGAAGCGGTTGACGGGGATCGCTTTTTCGTTAAGCTCCACCGACACAACGCGCTTTGCGCTCTTTGCGGCAAGCAGCCCCTGAATACCGGTGCCGCTGCACAGATCAAGCGCAGTGCTGCCCCTGTCAAATACGATGTTTTCCGCAAGGCGCAGACTGTCATAGCCTATGTACACATCGGTGTTCCTGTTCGTGCAGGTCTCGTACCACGGGTTGATCTCCGTCAGCAGGAGCAGCCCCTGATAAAGCAGCAGCACATAGTTGTTGGTGCATACCGTCTCTCCGTCCCCGTGCCAGATGCCGCTTTCGATCATCAGCGCGGTTTCCTGCACACCTATTTCGCCCTCAAGCGCTGCACGGTTCGCGGGAACGCCCATGTGCAGAAGCAGAAGCGCCGTCTTGTGTTCGCTCGGACAATTGGATATTGCACGCTTCATGGATTCAAAGTCATACCAAGGGTCTACAAAATCCCCCGTCATGCGCAGATTCTTTATTGTAAACACATAATCGGTTTTCTCAACTATGCGTCTGAGCGCGTCGGTGTATTTTTTCTCGGCCTTTACCATAAGCGCACCTCACAGCATCTTGTCGTAAAACGTGACGTCTATGCTCTTTGCTATCTCGCGCTCAAGCGTACAGGTTTTCTTGAATCCGGTATTCTCAAAAAAGCCGCGCAGCCAATCCTGCACCGGATCGGTATAGATGAATCTCAGCTTGTTGAGATCGCCCTTGAAGCACTCTGCGGCAAAGCGGACAAGCGCTTCAAGCGAATATCTGCACGCATCTTCATCATCGCCCGCACGGAAAGCGACGTTATTTATTCTCCCTGCGCTGTCCACCTGCTCCGTCCCCGGAACGCCGATCGTGAGTACGGCGCAAACGCCGTCGGCGTCGCTGCGGATGAAATTATATTCCTTGTTGTTGAACTGCCGCGCCCTGATCGAGTCTTCGGAGAGATAGCCGTCCGACACGGTGTAGAGTACCGTGCGCGGGTTGCTGACCGCGGTTTTATAGAACGCGCTGATAATTCTGTAATGCCGTTCGCCGGCGATGATGCACCCGTCGGTATCCGGCGCACTGTCATGCTCCACATCGGCAATGTTGAAAGCCTCGAGCACCTTCAGCGCGTTTAGCATATCGCGGCGCTTCGCCCCGTCCTTTTCCTCAAAGCTTACCCAGACGTCGGGAGCGTCAAGGACTCCCGCGCCGCCCGACGGAATACAGAGAACGCGGCGCGTATCCGTTGTTTTAAGCGCCAGAGTGTCCGCATGGGGGCCTATGACGGTATAATTTTCTGAATTGATACGGTATTTCATTTATTCGGCCTCCAATATGTCTTTTACTATCAGCTCACCTGAATAGGGCTTTGGCTCAAAGTCATCAAGGTCATAAATATTGCGTATCTTATCCGTATACTGTGAGTATTTCTCCATACCCCACATACGGTGCATACCGCCGTCCCAATACTCGCGCAGGGTATGCTTTGTGCAGTTGCCTACAACGACCGGCAGATACGTACTCAGCACAAGATTGCCGTCCGTCTTGATCTCCATAACATATGTATGAAGGCCGTTCTTCGCGTTCAGCGGCATTCTGCGCATATGGTCTATCGGATCGCCCCACTGCACTTCAAGCCGCCCGCTGTATTCGGCGCTCAGGCGCTCAATGTCCCTGCACAGGTGAAAATACTCGCTCTCGGACAGCATCAGGTTGCGTCCGACGCTTCTCCCGCGGCCTGACGGCAGGAACGGCATCATGCGTATCTCGTGAACGCCCTTGCCGCAGCACAGGCTGAAATATTCATCCAGCGTATTGAAATTCAGCTTATTCGGGACAAGAGAGACGTCCATCCTCTGCACGCCTGCCTTGCGGATGTTATCAAGCGCCGCCGTCGCCCGCTCGAAAGAGCCGGGAACGCCGCGGAAGCTGTCATGCTGCCATGCATAAGCGCCGTCAACGCTGATCTGTATGAGGCTGACCCTGCTGTCAACAAGGCGCTTTGCCATATCCTCCGTCATGAGATAGCCGTTAGACACCATACTGATTTTGCCGACGTCGGGCGCAAGGATGCCGATAATTTCAAACAGGTTCGGGCAGCATAGCGTTTCCCCGCCGCATAAGCACACGTTGAGCGGATGCAGCGCAGCTATCTGCCGTGCGATATCAAGCTTCTGCGCGGGGGTAAGGTCTGTGTTCGGCGCATCCGTGCCGCTGTCGTTGAAGCAGTGGACACACTTGAGATTGCAATTCGACGTCAGATCGAACGCAACCATTGCTGGGGACGCGCAGTCACGCATAATGCTCAGGTTTTTAAACGGGTCGTTTCCCATGCGGCACATCCTTTCCGGTACGGAAAAATTTTCATTTCGGCGGTATATATTGCAGGCTCAGGCTGCTGCCTGATAATTTATACGCCGGAGCAAGCCAATAGTTACATCAACCGGATGTTAAATTAATTAATTATATCATCTGCTTTTTCCCAACGCAATAAATTTTCCGCGCCGGGGGCGCACAACGCCGTCACTGTCCCCAAAATATGGCAGATGGGCGGAACGCCATGTTTTCACGCTCTGCGTCAATAGTTGGGGCAGAGCACTGATGTACAAAATGTTCTCCTTTGTGATAAGCAGACAGATTGACTTTCCGTCTGCTTTTTGATACAATTCAGTTAGAGGCTGCTAACTGAAAGCGGCCATACAGAAAGTCACAGGCAAATGCAGCGGTTTATGCTTTGATTTGGCTGACCGCTGCATTTTTCACCACGGGAGAGATTGCCCGGGTGTTCGGCTGTTCCACCTCCAGCCGCTTTGCGGAGCTGTTCAGAAAGAGCGCAGTATGCTGCCGGTCTTCAAGGAGACAAAGGGGGGCTTTGCAAAGATTGTGAAGATATTAAAAGACTAAAGGACGGCTTCGGTCATGAATGTTTTTCTGGGACTATTGATTCCATTTTTCGGCACAACGCTGGGCGCATCCTGCGTGTTCTTTATGAAAAAGACGCTGAGAGATCTGGTACAGCGTTCACTTGCCGGCTTTGCCGCCGGTGTAATGGCGGCGGCGTCCATATGGAGCCTGCTGATCCCTGCCATTGAGCAGTCGGAGAATATGGGCAAGCTGTCCTTCCTCCCCGCCTTTATCGGGTTCTGGATCGGCGTGCTGTTTCTGCTCCTGCTTGATCATATGATTCCACATTTTCACGTGGGCAGCGACCAAGCCGAGGGACCGAAAAGCAAGCTCGGGCGCAGCACAATGATGGTGCTGGCGGTGACCTTACATAATATTCCGGAGGGGATGGCAGTCGGCGTGATGTATGCCGGTTTTCTTGCCGGAAACGCGCAGATCACGGCGGCAAGCGCACTTGCGCTGTCTCTTGGAATCGCCATTCAGAATTTTCCGGAGGGCGCGATCATCTCCATGCCGCTCCGTGCAGAGGGGGAAAGCAAAGAGAGAGCGCTTCTTGGCGGTGTGCTTTCCGGCGTTGTAGAACCAATCGGCGCGGCGCTGACCATCCTTGCCGCACAGCTCGTGATACCGGCTCTGCCCTATCTTTTGAGCTTTGCCGCAGGCGCTATGCTCTATGTGGTCGTAGAGGAGCTGATCCCGGAAATGTCGCAGGGGCGGCACTCCAATATTGGCACGGTGTTCTTTGCAGTGGGATTCAGCGTCATGATGGTGCTGGACGTGGCTTTGGGGTAAAAAAAGAGATGTCATGAGAGCATTGATCTATGCGGCTGGCATAGGGAAGCGTTTCATCTGCTTCTTCTTTGCTCGGAGGGGACGCGTTACAGCTCCATGAAGGAGGAGCTTGTCCAACTGGAGGTCAATGCCACCCACCGGTATTATCTTGTGCTGGAAAAGCTGGGTACGCCCGCTCCGCAGATAGATCCCCGGCTGCGGCGAACAACCGAGGCACAGAGCGCAGTGCAGCCTTTTTTGTCAAAAAACCTCAATGAGATTCTTTGACAAGCCGGACGTTAAAAGCCGACAAAAAATCTCCCCCTGAGGGGGAGATTTTTTAGACTATCGAATTGCACGGCATGCTTATATTTACAAAAGCCGTTTCAAAGGGAATAAATTATCTTGCCAGTGTTATAACGCCGCCGCACTCAAGGGAGGTTATCTGCACCGGTCCCATTGCCGGACTGCCGTAGACGCCGTTGAAGTCCCATACGACCTGCACGTTGTAGGTGTTTGAGCTGCCCGCAGGCAGGGAAACAGACATCGTGTATGACGCCAGCTCATTAAGAGCAAGCGTATTGTCGCTGTAGCTTATGTTGTTCGCCGCGCAGCTTTCATACTGCTCACCCACGGAGATGTGTATCGCGGAGGGGAAGCCGGTATAATCCAGCGCGTAGGATTTCGCGTTTATCTTGAAGGTGATGTCGACCTGCGTGTCGCTCACGGTGGTGGCGGTCCAGTCGGCGGTCATGTTGAGCCACGTGCCGGAGTTGGATTCAAACGTGCCGCTGCCAAGCACGGTGTTCACCGGCTGGGGAGTGGGCGTGGGTACGGGCGTGGGAGCCGGCGTAGGCTCGGGAGTGACGGGAACAGGCTCCTCAGTGGGATTGGGAAGCCATGTGACTTCCGGCGCGGGAGTCGGAGCTGGCGTTTCTATGTTGTTTACCAATCCGCCGTCGGTTTCGGTAGACTTGATACGGAAGCTGCCGATGTCGTCGGTCGATGTGCCGTCGTTGAGCAGCGAGAACACGACCGCGATAAGAAGGACAAAAACAATAACAAATAAAACCGCTATCAATTTGCTTTTCATTAATATCACATCCTCATATTTACTGTTGCCATTATATATTATTTCAGATGAAATGTCTATTGCGCACACGTAAATTTTCGGTTAAACACCTTAAGCTTAGCTATATGACTTGGAAATGCCGCGTCATGTTCCAAAGACAGCAGGGAAAAGCCCTGAAAAATTTTTTGAGGTTTTCTGTAACTTATCGCCGCGCCGCGCATCTATTATACGAAAGCGATAAACAAGAAGCCAAAGAAAACAGAATGAACTGATAATTGATAAGGAGAAATACCATGAAAAATATAAATTCCAAGACCGCTCTTAATAACGCCCTTACTTCCGTCGGCATCACTGACGGCAACTACTGCTGCGAGTATGTTTGCCTTGAAAACGGCTGCTACCGCCTGATAGTCAGCACCATCATGCTGAGATATGAGTTTTATGTTGACGCCGCAACGGGCGAAGTCCTCGGCACGAACACCGAGCCGGTCATTGATGTGACGGAGACCGCTTCCGATCTGAGAATGTCCGCGTGATCGGCCGGCGGCGGAAACGGACACGGTGTGTCCTTACCGCCAAATAAATTTACATACCCTCTTTTTTTCCTATGCGGGGTGTCCGAAAGCAGGTGTCGGGTGCTCCGCTGTTTTTATTCTGCCCTAAGCGCCGCGGCGCACTCAAAGCAGTCCCACGGGTATTCTGCGGGCGGGGGGAGGCGGAATACAAGGCGTTCTCCGGTTTTCGGGTGACGGAAACCGAGCGCGTGGGACAGCAGCGCGATCTCGCAGGGGTCGTCTGCCGTGCCGTATTTCCTTTCGCCGAGCAGGGGATAGCCGCGTGAGGCGAACTGACAGCGTATCTGATGCGTGCGCCCCGTGACAAGCTCGATTTTCACAAGGCTCATGCCGCCGCGGCGCTCAAGGGTCGTGTAGTTGAGTATCGCCTCCTGCGCGCCCTTCTGCGGCGTGTCGGTGACAAAGGTCATGCGCCGCGCCTTGTCGCGGATGAGCAGATCCGTCATTGTGCCGCCGTCTGGAACATCGCCGCGGGCAACGGCGAGATATTCCTTGTGAAACTCTCCGTCCTGTATCTGCCTGCCGAGCGCGGCGGCGCTTTCCGCGTTTCGCGCCAGCACCATAAGCCCGCTTACCACCCGGTCGAGCCGGTGTACGGTGCGCACGTCGGCGGCTGCATCGCCCAAGCCCTCGCGCACAAGCTGCGGCATACCGCCCGGCTCATCGGTCGAAAGCACCCGCGCCGGCTTAACGCAGACGGCTATATCGTTGTCCTTATAAATAAAACGCATTTTGCTCCTTGTCAACTGATGGTATGTTCAGATGTATAAATTAACTCCGGCATTTCTGCCGGAGTGTTTTTGTGTTTATCTGGCTGTCGCTGTCAGAGAGTTGACCGTCTGACTTACTGCATCATGTTCTTTCTTCTGGGGATGAGGGCGACAGCGCCCGCGCCGGAGAGGATCATGATAGCGACCCACAGACCGATGTTGGTTTCGTCACCGGTGGAAGGCGCGTAGTTTGCGGTGACAATGCGGAAGTTCGTACTCTGGGTGGAGCCGTTGGTTCCGTTGAGCTGCATGGTGTAGCTGCCGTATGCAAGCTGGTTGAGGAAAGCTGCGTTGAGAGTAAGGGTCTTGCCGTCAGTGCTCAGAGAGTAGTTGGCAGGGTCGATCCATCTGCCGCTGATATAGACGTCCTTGATAGCCGAGGTGGAGTTGAAGTACAGGTTGGAGGCAGTACCCTTGACGTGGGCGTTGTCGCCGTAGGCTGCGCTTGCTCCGGTGCCGTTGCCGGAAATGTAGATGTTTGCATATACAAGACCGGTGGGATTGTTGAACTCGTCATATGCGGTGTACACCTTGAGAGTGTGCGTGCCGTTGGACAGGGTGTTGAGGTAAGCGGCTTTCAGAGTGAGCGCGCCGTTCCAGTATGTAGCAAGGCTGGTGCTCTTGGTGTTGAGATACTGGTTGTCAAGGTATGTCCAGTATGCAAAGGGGTTTATCTGGAATACCAGATCGCCGTTGCCTCTTATCCAGTTGACGGATTTAGGCGTGATGTATGCGCTGCCGTAGGGGTCAACGCTGTTGATGCCGACAAGAACGCTTGCGGTTCTGGTGGAGTCGTTGTTGGAGGTGCAGGTCACGGTGATGCTGCCTTCAAGATCGCCGCCGACGATGCAGAAGTTGTTGCCCTTCTCGTAGGCGTTTGCGACAAAGCCGATGTCATTGGGCGTGTATGTCCATTTGAAAGTCTCGTTGGGACGTGCGTTGTTGACGGAGATAGTGACCGTCTTTCCGCTCTTTACGGTCGTGTCGCTTGCGGTGATCTCAAGAGCTTCGGACTTGGTGATGTTGATGAGCGCGTAGCCGTACTTGCCGTCGTTTGAGTATGCCCTGACTTCGATGGGGCTGGTGGTGGGAGATACCGCCTTGACGGTCGCGGTGTTGCCGTCGCGGGTTATCTGAACTGCGCTGGAGGTGCAGTACCAGTGATCAAAGTATGCGGTGTCGCCCTCGGAATCCTTGCCGCTTACGTAAGCGGTGAGAGTGGTGCTCTCGCCGACAAACAGGTTAGCCTTGACGGGCGTTACGGTGACAAGGGTCTTGTCCTCTGCCTTTAATGTGACAACGCACTTGCCGCTTACCGCGGTGCCGTCGGTGGAGGTTGCGGTGATGGTCGTGGTGCCTGCCGAGCTACCGGCAGTGACTGTTGCATTGCCATTGTTGTCGTCAGAGGTTACGGTTGCAACCTTGGGGTTGGAAGAAGTCCACTGAAGCTTGGGCCAGCTTGCGTTCTCGGTGATTACGGTATACTTGATGCCGTTATCAATATTGCTGTCATCAAGATAAGGAGTGTCGATGCTGATGCTGGTCACGGGAACGGTGACGTAAACGGGGATCTTGGCGCTTGTAAGAGCCGCGCCGCTGCTGTCGGTGACTGTTGCAACGAGATATGCGGTGCCTTCGCCGGTCGCAACGATTGCCTGTCTGCTTGCGTCGTAGGTTGCCACGGAAGAGGGGTTGCCATCAGCATCCTGAACGGAGTAGGAAATGGTTCCTTCTGCGTCCGCAGGGATCTTGGTTGCGAATACGGGGTATTCCTCCGCGTAGCGCTTGAGCTGTACGGAATCTCTGTTGAATGATACGCCGGAAAGCGCAGGAACAGCGGATTTAACAATCACGGTGAATCCGGAAGCCTGAGCCGCTTTCTGGAAGGTTTCGCCGTTTTCGACATAAGGCACTATTAAATGGGTGCCTTCGCCAAGCTCCGAACCGGAGAACCAGGTCTCTATCGGCGCGCCATTAGTAATGCTGCCGGCGTTTTTGCTGACCATGCCGTCAACGTACCACACAAGATTGTAATTGGCGGTCGGTGCAGCATCGGTAAGCGTTACTACGAGCTTGGCGCCGATGCTTCCGTCGGCAGTGATCTCATAGCTCTTACCACCCTGAGCCTGACTTTCAAAAGCGTAGCTTACGGAAACGCCTGCGTCCGCGCTTGCGCCTGCTGCCAGCATGCTTACAAGTACGCATACCAGCAGAAGAGTTGAAACTACTGTCCTCATTTTCTTCATTTTTAATATCCCCCTTATGAGGTAGTTTACATATTTGACGCGACTATAATAACACAGCCAAAATGATTTGGCAACAAAAAATGACAGAAAAATAAAAAATATTTTACAGCACCATTTGCTCCCGTTTCGACTGATTCCCCAGCCGCAGTCAGCATCTCAACATTTGTTTTGCCTGCTTGCTTTACCGCTGCCGACAATGCAAATATTGGAGATTTCTTTCAGGTTAGCGATAGTGTAACATATTGTTTCTGAAAACGCAAGAGTTTTTCTCTGATTTTTCTCTGAAATTTTACCAAAATGTAATTTTTACAATCATTTGTGTATTGGAGTTATGTCAATCCCAATATGTTGACTTACATGCGTTTCCATAGCGTCGCTTTTTTCTCTCTTTTGCCGCTCATCAGTCTGCCGGAGAGCCTTTTTCACGATTTACCAAAGCAGTTTTATTTTTCCGCACTGATTATAATACGTTTTAAAATAAAAAAAGTTCTCTTTTGCCAATGAGAGAAAAGAGGAACGGGCGTCGTTGAGGCTGTCAAAAAACTCCTGTAAGGACTTTTTTGACAAGCTGAACGCCGTCGGCAGAATTTCGATTCTGCCGACGGCGCTTGGAGCGGCAGCGATCAGCCTTCGCTGCCGGCGGAGATTTTTTTCATCAGGGTAAGCTCACTGTTTCGCAGGACGATCCCAAAGCTTGAAAACCATTCCGGCGTTTCGCCGTTTACATAGGATTCATAGAACAGCTCCGGAAGAATACAATAGTCCGCGTCCATAACGTCGCGGTCATTGACAAGATACGAAAAGGCGAGACGTCCGGTGTTGAGATACAGCGCCCTCGGCTTGTGGAAAGCAAATACGGCGTCCGGCGGAGTGTTTGCCTTGATGTAGTCATAGACCTCTATTGCCGCGGGCGAATACATTCCCTCTGAACCTGCGTGGATATCCTCCCCGTTCGCCCTGATAGCGCGGATATTTTCCGCGTCCGCACGATACTGCACACAGCATGACGCGGCGCACAGGACGAGCGTCAGCACAGCGGCGGCGATCTTCAGCGCGGGGCGGGCTTTTTCACCGCCCTTGTGAAGCTTCCCGAACGTCTTTGCAAGCGCCCATTTATAACCGTAAACCGAGAAAATCGCCATAACGGGCATAATGCCCACAACATACCTCAGCCCTTGCGTGAACGGCAGAAGGCAGGTTCCTACGGCGCAGCAGACGAGGTAAAGCGACATATATTGGTTCTTTTTGATCCCGTCCGTCAGGATGCCGAGAACGGACATCGCCATGCTCACCCACGCAAGGAGCTTTGCCAGCGCATACAGCGCGGAAGAAGCCGTCTCAAGCGTCTGAGGGGACAGCAGCGGCATAAGCAGCGCGGCGAACAGGTTGTTGAACTGATGCGCCGCAAAATCCGCCAGCCTTGTAATATAAAAGAGAATATTCGCAAAAATGAAGTCTGAAGATGCTATCGACATATCCGCCGAATTGGGCGTTGCGGGGCGCAGGAGGATGTACTCCGTCACTATTTTCAGCACGAGGAAAACCGCATACGGCACGAGCCGCGGCAGAATCTCATCCTTGTTCAGCAGCTTCCGCGACCGGAGATCGGCAAGCTGCGCAATAAGCAGAACGGCGATAAAAACCGTGCCGTTCGTGCGCACCTCGGCGGTGTACCAGATAAGCGCGCCTGCCGCAATGCCCTTGAGTATAATGGCGCGCCGCGAACGCTCGCTGATGTACAGCTCTATCCAGAGCAGCGTGAGCATACACATACCCATGTATACCATGTCGCTGTACAGACTGTTGACAAGCTCAAAGAACATCTGCGCACAGCAGAAAAAGCAGGCGGTAAAAGCGCTTGCGGGCAGGGAAAACCGCCGCCTGAGCAGCAGGAAGAAGCATACTGCCATGACGGCGAAGAAAAGCGCGGAGGGAAGCTTATATACAATGATATTGCTGTAATTATCCATGTCGAAGCCGTCGGCAAGATACACGGCGGACAGCAGCAGCGGATAGCCCCAGACATACACAAGCTCATCACCGACATTATCGCCCAATACCGACGGGTGCAGCAGGGGATTGAGCTTCACATGCTCCCTGAAATCGCCCCTGGCAATGGCGATGCCCTCGCTTATGTATGCGGCGGAATCGTCGCCCCATGTACAGCCGTAATCAAGCGACCCCAGGCACAGCGCAAGCATCACGGCAGCAAGAACCGCCGCGACAAGCTTATCGGCTTTCGTATATTTATATACCGGACAAATCATAGCGCAAACTCCGTATGCCGCTTAAACGGCGGCATACATTTTCGCGTAGTAATCCAGATAATCGCCGGAAACAACATGATCGACCCATGCGGAGTTTTCAAGATACCATTCAATGGTTTCCTTCATGCCGCGGTCAAAGGTGTATTCGGGCGCCCAGCCGAGCTGAGTCGTGATCTTGGTGTTGTCGATGGCGTAGCGCCTGTCGTGTCCCGGTCTGTCCTGAACGTGACTTATAAGGCTCTGCGGCTTATCCATGACGTCGAGTATGAGATTTACTATCTCTATATTCGCACGTTCGTTGTTGCCGCCGATGTTGTAGACCTCGCCGCAAACGCCCTTTTCAAGCACAGTGCGGATGGCGGCGCAGTGATCGTGTACGTGCAGCCAGTCGCGTATCTGCATACCGTCGCCGTATACGGGCAGCTCCTTGTTGTCCTTTGCGTTGTGCAGCATGAGCGGGATGAGCTTTTCCGGAAACTGGTAGGGACCGTAGTTGTTAGAGCAGCGCGTGATGTTCACGGGCATACCGTAGGTCTGGTAATATGCCCTTACGACCATATCCGCGCTTGCCTTTGATGCGGAGTACGGGCTGTTGGGGGAAATGGGCGTCGTTTCGGTGAACATGCCTTCCTTGCCGAGAGCGCCGTAAACCTCATCGGTGGAAACTTGCAGGTACTTCACGCCCTCGCGGTATTCGCGGCAATACTTGTTGTCCGGCTCAAGGTTCCAATGCTTTTTCGCCGCGTCAAGCAGAGACTGCGTTCCGAGAATGTTCGTCGTGAGGAACAGCTCCGGCTCGACGATGCTGCGGTCAACATGAGACTCCGCCGCAAAGTGGACTACGGTGTCAAAATCGTATTTGTCAAAAAGCTCATTGACAAGAGCGCGGTCACGGATGTCGCCGTGAACAAACTCATAGCGCCTGTCGTCCTTCACCGGCAGAAGGTTTTCAAGATTGCCGGCGTATGTGAGCAGGTCAAGATTGACCAGCAGCTCGATATCCTGCTTTTCCTTCAATATGTACTGCACAAAGTTGGAGCCGATAAATCCGGCGCCGCCTGTTACCAGAATCCTTTTCATATTTCCTCCTCCGCTACGCGCTTGAGATACTGACCGTAATCGGTTTTGAGCATAGGCTCGGCAAGTGCAAGAAGCTGCTCCCGTGAGATATATTTCATGCGGTAGGCGATCTCCTCAAGGCAGGCGATATATACGCCCTGACGGCTCTGCACTATCTGCACAAAGTTCGCCGCGGCAAGCAGGTTTTCATGCGTCCCCGTGTCGAGCCACGCAAGCCCGCGCCCGAAAAGATTCACGCGCAGATCGCCGCGCTTGAGATATTCATTGTTGACGGTGGTGATCTCAAGCTCGCCTCTGGGAGAAGGCTTGATGCTTTTGGCAATATTAACCACGTCGTTATCATAGAAATAAAGCCCCGGAACGACGTATTTTGACTTGGGATATTTCGGCTTTTCCTCGATGGAAATGACGTTATGGTTCTCGTCAAACTCCACCACGCCGAACGCCTCAGGATTTGGAACGGGATAACCGAAGATCTCCGCGCCCTTTGTGAGCTTCGCCGCCTTGCGCACGCCCGGCATGATGCCGCCGCCGTGGAAAATATTGTCGCCGAGAATGAGGCACACGGTGTCCCCGCCGATAAATTCCTCGCCGATGATGAACGCCTCGGCAATGCCGTTTGGCTGATCCTGCACGGCGTATTGGATTTCCATACCGAGATGGGAGCCGTCGCCGAGCAGCGTCCTGAACGCGTCAAGGTCGCGTCCGGTGCAGATAATGAGTACCTCGCGTATTCCCGCCAGCATCAGAATGGACAGCGGGTAGTAGATCATGGGTTTGTCATATATGGGAAGAAGCTGCTTTGAAACGGAGCGCGTTATGGGATAGAGCCTTGAACCTGTCCCGCCTGCAAGAACGATACCTTTCATATATAATACCTCAAAACGTAAGAAGTTACCTTATGCTCAAACATAAAGATACCATAAACCGCCCGCTTTTGCAATACGCGGCTTCCGCCTTGACGGTGAGCCGCCGGAGGGGATATAATCATATTTATAATAGAAAGAACGCGGGAGATACAGATGAACGTTATTGACCTTTGCCCGACAGAGGAGCTGGATATTGCAAAGACCTTTGAATGCGGGCAGTGCTTTCGCTGGAACAGCGATGAAAACGGCGTTTACCGCGGCATTGCCATGGGCCACGCCGCAAGAATATGGGCGGAGAACGGCAGGGTTTTTGTGCTGTCCGACGCGCCGGAGCGCTTCTGGCGGGACTACTTTGACCTTGACAGGGACTATGCCGCGATAAGCCGCGCCTTTGACGGCGGGGAATATCTTGCAAGATGCGTTGATTTCGGCATGGGCATAAGGATACTCCGTCAGGAGCCGTGGGAGGCGCTGTGTTCGTTCATAATCTCGCAGTGCAACAACATAAAGCGCATAAAGGGCATTGTAGAAAGGCTCTGCGCAATGTACGGGGAGAAGCTTGAGCTTGACGGGGAAGTATTCTACACGTTTCCCTCGGCACACACGCTCTCCTGCGCAGCGGAGGAGGAGCTTGCCCCGCTTCGCAGCGGATACAGAGCCGCATATATCATAAACGCCGCCATAGCCGTGGACAGCGGTGCGCTCGATCTTGAAGGACTTATAAAAACCGATTATATGACGGCGAAAAAGGAGCTTCTGAAGCTCAACGGGATAGGGGAGAAGGTCGCAAACTGCGTTGTGCTGTTCGGGCTTTACCATATGGAGGCGTTCCCCATAGACGTATGGATACGCCGTGCGCTGAAGGAGCATTTTCCGCCGGATTTTGACCCCGCCGTTCTCGGAGAATATGCCGGACTTGCCCAGCAGTACATATTTTTCTACGCACGAAGCGGAGACGGGAAATAATGATTGACATTCTCCTTTCCGGTGTTATAATAGAAAAAATTTAAAAGGCGGCAGCGCCATAATTACCGCGGCAGAGCAGCCGCGGTATTATTAAAATAGGAGGATAATATGGGACTCGATAATTTGTATTCGCAGCGTTTTGTGGGTGAGGGGCTGACCTTTGACGACGTTCTGCTTGTTCCGGCGGAGAGTGATGTTCTCCCTGCGGATGTTGATCTCAGCACACAGCTTACCAGAAAGATCCGGCTGAACGTACCTGTTATGAGCGCCGCAATGGATACCGTTACCGAGTACCGCATGGCGATAGCGATCGCACGCGAGGGCGGTATAGGCGTTATACATAAAAATATGCCCATTGATGTGCAGGCGGAGCAGGTGGACATGGTAAAGCGTTCGGAAAACGGCGTTATCACAAATCCCTTCTCGCTCACTGCCGAGCATACGCTTGGCGACGCCGACGCGCTCATGGCAAAGTTCCGTATTTCCGGCGTACCTATCGTTGACGACGACAACAGACTTATCGGCATCATCACCAACCGCGATATGAAGTTCGAGGAGGATATGTCCCGCCGCATACGCGACGTTATGACCACCGACAACCTTATCACCGGCCTTGAGGGAACGACCCTTTCCGAGGCGAAAGCAATTCTCCAGCGCAACCGCATTGAAAAGCTCCCTATTGTTGACGATAATTACAAGCTCAAAGGGCTTATCACGATAAAAGACATTGAAAAGGTCATGAAATACCCGCACTCGGCGAAGGATGAGAGCGGCCGTCTCCTCTGCGCCGCCGCGATAGGCGCAACGGCGGATGTGCTTGACCGAGCTGGCGCACTCATTGCCGCGGGGGCGGATGCGCTCGTCCTCGACAGCGCACACGGCCACTCCGCAAATATCATGCGTTCCGTTTCCAAGGTCAAGGAGGCTTTCCCCGACATTCAGGTCATCGCCGGAAACATTGCCACCGCAGAGGCGGCAGAGGCGCTTATCAAGGCGGGCGCCGACTGCGTGAAGGTCGGCATCGGCCCCGGCTCTATCTGCACGACACGCGTTGTGGCGGGCATCGGCGTACCGCAGATCACCGCGATACTGCAATGTGCGGAAATGGCGGATAAATACGGCGTACCCTGCATTGCCGACGGCGGCATAAAATATTCCGGCGATATCGTTAAGGCGATCGCCGCAGGCGGCAGCGTCGTTATGATGGGTTCTATGCTGGCGGGCTGCGACGAAGCGCCCGGAGAGATGGAAGTGTATCAGGGCAGACAGTTCAAGGTCTACCGCGGCATGGGAAGTCTCGGCGCAATGGCCAAGGGCTCCAAGGACAGATATTTCCAGACAAACAACAAGAAGCTCGTCCCCGAAGGTGTTGAAGGGCGCGTGCCTTACAGGGGAGCCGCTTCCGAGACGGTGTATCAGATGATGGGCGGTCTGCGCTCTGGTATGGGCTACTGCGGTGCGCACAACATCCGGGAGCTGCGCACAAAGAGCAAGTTCGTCCGCATCACCTCAGCCGGTCTCAAGGAAAGCCACCCGCACGATATCTATATCACAAAGGAAGCTCCCAACTATACGATGAATCCCTGACCGCGGATTGACGCCGCAATTCTGCGATACCCGCAGAGAAAGCAAAAAATATGTAAACATACTGAGTTTCTGTTGATATATTTTCGGATTTATGTATAATAGGGGATAATTTAATTTCTGAATTATCACAGAGGCGTCAGTATGCAGACAGTTAAAATCATTATTGCGGTCATTGTGCCGTATTTTCTCGGCGGATTGAGCATATCCATTCTGCTTTCTCGTTCGGTGTACGGCAAGGACGTTCGTTCCTGCGGCAGCGGCAATGCCGGTGCGACAAACATGGCGCGTGTTTTCGGCATGAAAATGGGACTTGTCACGTTGCTGTTCGACGTGTCGAAAGCCGTCGCCTCGGTGCTTATCGGCAGTGCGCTGCTTGGTGAAACGGGGCTTTGCATTGCGGCGGGCGCCTGCCTTCTGGGGCATTGCTACCCGGCTCTTCACGGTTTCAAAGGCGGAAAGGGCGTATCGGTCTGCGCGGCGATAATATGCGCCATTGACTGGCGTGCCGCGGCGGCGGCATACACCGGGTTTGCAATCGCCGTTTTGCTCAGCCGCCGCGTATCGCTCGGCTCGATAACCGCGGCCGCGGCGCTGGTTGCAGCCGCTCTGTGCATACCGCTTGGTACGCCGAAGCTGATTCTCTCCCTCTTCTGCTCGGCAATCGTCATTATCCGCCACAGGGAGAATATCGCAAGGCTCATAAAAGGCACCGAACCGAAATTTTCCGCAAAAAAATAAGCAAAACTACGCCCGCGAATCTGACAGACAGATTCGCGGGCTGATTTTTGACAGTCCCTTTTTTGTTATTTCTGCTCGTTTACGTAGATATTTGCTTTGCTCTGGATGAGGTTTGCACATTCCTCCGCACTCTTCTGACCTTCAAAGAACGCCTGCGCGCCCTCAGTGATTATATCGGTGATGCTCTCGTCAAAGTTGAGCAGCTTTGTCGTGTCTGCGATCGTCTTGCGCAGCATCTCTGCCTGCGCTTCCGTTATTGCGTAGACCTTTACCTGATGATTGCCGTCAGAGTAGTAGCCAAAGGATACCTGTATGCGCTCGCCGTTTTCGTCAAGCTTATAGTTGCCGTTGGCGTCCTTTTCGTATTCAACCTTCATTGCCTTTTTAAGCTCGGCCTCAAACACGTTCTTGTTTGTCGGTATCATATACTGCTGCTTCTGGTAATCCTCGGTGAAGTATGTGCGGACAAATTCCCATGCCGTATCCGGCGCGTCGCATTTTGTCGTTATGGCAAGGCCGCTTGACAGGTACAGCATACTGCCCACGCCCTCGGAGGTGGGGAAGCCGACCATTGTGGCTTTGCCGCCGAACATGGAGTCATAATCGACAAGCATATAGTCAACGGACGTCATTATAGCTATGGCAAGCATCTGCCGTCCCTCGGCGACGCGCACGGAGGTGGCGTTTTCGGGGGAGATTTCAATATCATCGTCAATCTTATCAAAATGTGCGGCATAGTTGAGGATGTTTATGAAATCCTCGCTGTTGAAGCGGCACTCGCCCGTTGTCCAATCGACAAGCTTGCCAAATTCCAGCGCGACGGACATCGTCAGCGCCGTATCCCTGTCGTAACCGAAGTCAAAGCCCTCGCAGCCCTCCGGCATTTGGGAAAGCGCCTCAAAAAATTCATCATAGGTTATTCCCGGCTCGTCGCCGAAAACGGAGGACGCGCCCGCAGCGGTGTATACGCTGAAGCCCGCGTTCGCCATGTAAAGCCCGCCGTTGACCTCAAGGGCGTTGAGCACGTTTTCAAAGAGATCGTCCTTTGAAAGCTCGCTGTCGTTTTCAAGATAGGGGTACAGGTCAACGAGTATGCCGTTGGCGGCGTAGCGGTTATAAGGGAAGTCCGGGTTAATGTCAAGAATATCCGGCATATTTCCGGCGGCTATCTCGGTGGCAAGCTTTGTGTAGCCCAAGGAGTAATCTTCATCGGTGTTGTATTCCGAATAGTCCTTTATATCAATGCGCACGTCCTTGTGGGCGCGGTTGAAGTCGATAACGGCGTTCATCAGAACATCGTCCGGATATACCGAGGCAAGGGTCAGGTGCTTTTTCTCGTTTGTCGGGTCATAGGGAACCTTTTTCACCTCGACAAGCTCATTTACCTGCGCGTTGTCCTCGTCGGCGCTGTAATCCATGAAAATGGCTCTGACGGTGCCGTCGCCGCTTACCGAGATAACGTTCATATAGTTTGCGATAAGATCGCAGTCGATCCATGCAAAGAGCTTTGTGTACTGCTGCGTTTCAAAGTCGTATCCGAAAAGAGAAGTGCCGCTGCTGAAATAAAAATCGTAATCCCCGCTGCCGTCTATTATGCTGTTGGCGTCTTTCGACATCGGGTATGCCGTCTCGCTCAGCTCTCCCTTTTCCGCATCCACGGTGCGCACGGTCATTTCATATGCGCTTGTGTCGTATAAAAGGACGGCGGCTTTACCGTCAGCAGTGCGGGCGAGAGAGTAGATATAGCCGTCGGGTTCTATGAAATACGCTCTTTCCCCGTCGTCATCGAAGGCGGCAAGCCCGCGGTAAAGCGCGGTAAGCAGATTGCCCTTGTCGTCGAGCGTGCAGGAATAAAAGCTGGCGTCGTCTTCGTTCACATCCAGCTTTGCGCGGCTTATCTCGCTGCCGTCGGGGTTGAGGATGCGAAGCCACCATTCGCTGTTTGAACCGAAATGCTCATAATATTCCTCACTGCCGTACTTTACCTCGCTGTCGGCATCGCACCATGAGGCGTAGCTCTTCTCGACAAGCACAAGATTGCCGTCGGGGCGGAGCTGCAAGGTTTCAATACTGCAGCTTTCGCGGTAGTCGCGCATTTCCTCCATGCCGGTTTCAACGCTCAGTGGGGAATAGGCGGTCAGCTCTGTTACGGTGCCGTCGTTCATCACAAAGCTGAGACAGGGAATAAGCGTGTCAAACTGCCCCTCCGTTTCGGCAACCGCGCCCTCGGGGGCTTCCCCTCCGACGTACCTGCCGCCAATGGCGTAATAGCCGTTTTCGGTGATTATAACAGGCTGTGCGGCAATGGCGTTTTCCTTTGTGCTTTCGGTTTCGCAAAGCGTTTCGGAAGCATATGTAAATTCCGGAGCGGGAGCGGCGGTTTCCGCCGCCTTATCTCCCGTGCCGCCGCAGGCGGCGAAGGATGCAGCCATAGCGGCGATTAGTATAAGCGATAAAATCCTTGTAATTTTTGTTTTCATAATGACCTCCCTGTCGGGCGTGCTGAATGTGTTAGTGTACTAATTTGATTAGTGCGGCAGAGTATACACCAATAAACTATACGTGTCAAGGGAAAATTTGTTACCTGTAAAAAATAAACGAAAAGGTACAGCGGCAAAATTTGCATTTTGCCGCTGTACCAGCGTGTCAAAGAGGCAAGCTCCTTTGACAAAAGGGCTGCACTGCGCTCTGCGCCTCGTTTGGTTGCCGCAGCCCGTTATTTATAAGTGTTGATTTTGAAGAAGCCGTCAGCAGCAGAAGAACCTTGTGCCGCATATGGGACCGAGACAGAAGTTGAGCGCACACATTGCCAGACACAGCTTGTCGGAGCTGAGAGTGGTCGTGACGCCGTTCGAGAAATTGTCATAATACTCGCCGCCGCTCTGGAGCTGTGCCAGAAGCCGGCGGTAATCCTCGTTGCCGGGGTCGATCTCTACCGCACGCTTTGCCGACTCCATCGCGGCGATGCGGTTGCCCATATACATATTTGCACCCGCGTTGAGATAGTACCATTTGCCGTCTCTTTCCGTGACCGGAACACCGGACAGTGCGTTGAGAGCCTCGCGGTACATCCGGTTTCTTATATAGCTTTTGGCCGCCACGTATTCGCTGCGTTCGCTCTGCCCCGCGCCTCTCCCGGCGCGGCTGTTGAAATCGGTGTACCACTGACTGTATCCGTAGCTCTGACCGGCATAGCCGTTTCCGCCGTAGCCGGAATATGAAGACTGCTGTGCGGAACCGTTTTTTATTGCGTCATATGCGGCGTTGATCTCGTTCATTTTCTCGGCGGCACTCGGGTCGTTCGGATTAAGATCCGGGTGATACTTTTTTGCAAGATCTCTGTATGCTTTTTTTATCTCATCATCCGAGGCGGTGCGCGGCACGCCCAAAACCTCGTAGGGATCTTTATACATCCGATTTACCTTTCTTTTCCCCGTACTTGGCCTCAAACTGCTGCCAGAGCCCGAAGCAGAGAATATTTTTCAGAATGGCAGCGTCCTGCACCAGAGGAAGCTTGTCAAAATAGTACACACATTCGGAAAGCAACATTTTCAGTATATCACGAAAATACTGCCCGTTGTCAAGTCCGTAGTTTCTGCGGAACGGATTATATCTGCCATGCACCGCGTCGGAGTCAAGGTCGATCACAGCGTCCATCACATAGATAAACCGGCCGAGCGCCCTGCCCATTGCGCGCAATGCGCCGCTCCACCGATCCTCGCGGTATATCAGGGCTTCGGCCATAAAATCACCGAAAGCGTCCGCCGCGGCGTCTGCGTCCTCGACTTTGCTTTTTTCAAGCTCCCATATACGGTTCATGGCGCTTTTCATCGCTTCATACTGCCGGGGATAAAGCGCCTGACACTTTTCGCCTGCCTTTTTAAGAAGCTTGCCCTCCGCCAGCGCGGCAAGACTTCCCTCGTCCGACCAATTGTCAAGGCATTTGAGATACGCCAGCGATACGTTGAGATCGGCGGCGTAGTCGGTTATTTCATTCTTTACCCAAAGATGCGGCTCTTTGGGGTGGCGTATGCACTTTTCCGTGCCGGATTCCTCCTCCGGCTCATAGAGCGAGCCGAGCAGAAGAATAAGAAACGTGAGGTCATAGTTGAGCGTCAGCCCTGCCGCAAGACCGTGACGGGCGCGCAGCGTCCTGCACAGTCCGCAGTAGACCGCCTTGTACCGCTGCGCCTGATGCGGCTCAAGATGCGTAACGTCCGCTACAAGATAGCCGAACATATCAGGACTTGCCGACGAACGACGTGCCGCACTTGCGGCAGACTATTTTTATCTTTCCTCTGCCTCTGGGGACACGCAGAGTCGCCCGGCATGACGGACAGGTGAAAAATTTATATTCCTTGCGCTGCACCCAACGCTCCCTGACCACGTTGAGCCGCGCCGTGACTTTATATTTCAGGCGCAGATACTTCCCGTTTTCCTCCTGCCGCTTGTATATGTTCTTGGACAGCATACGGTAGTAGATAAAAACAAGCAGAGCAACCGCCAGCGGCGTAAACAGCCCGCCGAGGGTTTTTGAGAAAATACTTGCCAGAAGCAGCAAAATGACGTCAAGGATCAGCAGCGCCCTTCCGAGCTGATCGTTGCCGTAGCGTCCGGCCATAAATTTTGCAATACGCTCTTTCATGAACTCACCTTTGCACTATTGATTTACTGAAATATTTTATCACAGAAAAGTGACAATATATCAAGAAATTGTAAACATATTTCGTTTGCCAAGATAAGCTTTCCCGTGCTACAATACTGCAAACACGACTCAAAGGATGAAATTGAAAAATGCTGCTTTCCGCGGAACATATATCAATAAATTTTGGAATGAGACAGCTTGTCGATGACGTGAGCTTTTATCTCAGCGAGGGCGACAGGGTAGGAATAATCGGCGTCAACGGCACCGGAAAATCCACCCTGCTCAGAGTGCTGTCCGGTCAGCTTGAGCCGGACGGCGGCAGTGTAAGGCGGAACCCCAACGTCACATTGAGCTTTCTTGCCCAGAACCCCGTGATGGACGATAATGCAACGGTTCTTGAGCAGGTATTCCTCCACGCCTCGGAGGAATACCGTCAGGTCAACGAGTATGAGGCGAAAACCATGCTTACGAAGCTTGGCATGACGGATCTTGACCAGAAGGTCGGGACGCTTTCCGGCGGACAGAGGAAGCGCACGGCGCTTGCCGCGGCGCTCATGCAGCCTGCCGATATCCTTGTTCTTGACGAGCCGACAAACCACCTCGACGCGGAAATGACCCAATGGCTTGAGGAGCGTCTGCGCAGATTCAGAGGCGGACTTATCATGGTCACGCATGACCGCTATTTCCTTGAGCGCGTGGCCAACCATATCACGGAGCTGAGCCGCGGGAAGCTGTACCACTACGAAGCGAACTATTCAAAATATCTTGAGCTTAAAGCCATGCGCGAGGAGATGGCGGAGGCAAGCGAGAGAAAGCGCCAGAGCATCCTGCGCGTTGAGCGGGAATGGATAATGCGCGGGTGCAGGGCGCGTTCTACGAAATCCAAGGAGCGCATACAGCGTTATGAAGAGCTTTTGGACAAAAGCGCGCCGGAATATGACAGCAAGGTGCAGCTTGCCGCCGCTTCCTCAAGGCTCGGCAGAAAGCTTATAGAGCTTGACAACGTCACAAAATCATACGGCGGCAGAACCGTGATCGGCGGCTTTTCCTATAAGCTCGGCCGCGACGACAGGATCGGCATAGTCGGCAGCAACGGCGCGGGCAAATCAACGCTGCTGCATCTTTTCGGCGGCGAGATCGCGCCGGACAGCGGCACAGTGGATATCGGCAGCACTGTGAGGATAGGACACTTTTCCCAGGAGGGAAGGGAGCTTGACATGGATCAGCGCGTTTACGATTTCATCCATGAGATCGCCGCAGAGATAAAGACCTCGGAGGGAACGTTTTCCGCCGCGCAGATGATGGAGCGCTTCCTTTTTCCTGCCGCGCTTCAATCCCAGCCGATAGGCAGGCTCTCGGGCGGTGAGCGGCGAAGGCTTTATCTCCTTGGCATACTGATGTCCGCGCCTAATGTTCTGCTGCTTGACGAGCCTACGAACGACCTTGACGTTATGACGCTGTCCATTCTTGAAGACTATCTCGACACCTTCCCGGGACCTGTGATAGCCGTATCCCATGACCGGTTCCTGCTGGATAAGCTGGCGGAGCAGATATTTGAGGTGAGGGACGGCGAGGTGCTGCGCTGCACCGGCAATTGGTCGGATTGGCAGGCAAAGCGGCGCGAGGAAGCGGCGCCGAAAGCGGAAAAGGTCAAAAAAGAGCCGCCGCGTCCGAAGGAGAAAAAGCTGAAATTTTCTTTCTCGGAGCAGCGGGAATTTGACACGATCGACGCTGATATCGCCGCGCTTGAGCAGCAGCTTGCAGCCGTTGAGGCGGAGCAGGAGAAATATTGCAGCGACTACGTAAAATTAAGCGAGCTTCAGCAGCGGCACGACGAGCTGAACGGGCAGCTTGAATACAAAATGGAACGCTGGATGTATCTCAACGAGCTGAAAGAAAAAATCGAAAACGGCTGAAACGCTGAAGCTGACAGAGCACCGCATTGCGCGGTGCTCTGTTATCTGACTTTAATACATAGTTTTTTGACAGTCTGAGTCTGAGAATTTTTATATTTTTATGTCTTTGCCTTTTCACCGGACTGGGACTTTGCATCCTGTTTTTTGACCGCAGCGGGAGCTTTCGCTTCCGGCTCTTCCTCAGGGGCTTTTTTCACAAGCTCAAGGGTTATCGGGTCTATGTGGTCAAGGTTCGCGTACTCCTTTTCATCAGTCGGCAGTCCGCTCCTCCTGAGCTTCTTTTCTATGCGGGAATTGATAGCCGCATGTATGACGACAAACACGGGAACGCCGAGGAGCATTCCCCAGAAGCCGAACAGCCCCGCGCCGAGGATTATCGAGAACATTACCCAGAAGCCGCTGATACCGGTGGTGCTGCCGAGGATCTTCGGACCGATAAAGTTGCCGTCTATCTGCTGGAGTATTATTATGAATATGACGAACACAAGGCATTTGAACGGATCGACGAACAGAATGACAAGCGCGCTCGGCACTGCTCCGATGAACGGACCGAAGAACGGAATGACGTTCGTCACGCCGACAATAACGCTGACCAGCAGCGCATAGGGCATTTTCGCTATCGCGCAGAAGACGTAGCATATAAGCCCGATGATGGCGGAGTCAAGGAGCTTGCCGTTGATAAAGCCGATGAACGTCTTGTCGGTAAATGCAAGCGCACTGCGTATTTTCTGCGCGGTGTCAATGGAGAAGACGCTGTAAAATACCCTGCGCATACCGACGGTGAAGCCTTCTATATCACCGAGAATATAGACGGAGACAATAATGCCGATTATGAGATTGTATACGGTCTTGACGGCGTAGTACACGCCGGAGGTGACGTTCGTCACAATGCTGCCCAACTCAGGCAGGAGCGTGGAGCGAAGCCACTCCATAAGGTTGCCGCTCAATTTGCTCAGCGTACTGATGGCGTAGCTTTCGATCTCAGGATAATCCGTGAGTGTGGCTTCGACCCAGCGGCTGATGGCTACGTAATAGGAATCGCTGTTCTTGACGATTTTTTCTATGCTGTCGTACAGCTGAGGCATAATGAGGTAGAACAACGCGGCGATGACGACCAGAAGCACTATCTCCGACAGGAAAACGGACAGCCCCCTTGCAAGCTTGCGCCCGCCGTTCTTGCTCTTTTTGGCGATTTTCTGCGTGATAGGCAGGAACATGTGCTTTTCCATTCGCTTCATCAGCGGGCAGAGCAGATAGGTTATTATAAGACCCCAGACAAACGGACTGAGTATTTTGAAAACCGTGGTGAGCCATTGACCAAGAATGGTGATATAGTTGAGCGCCATATAAAAAATTATGGCGGCGGCGATCACGCAAAAGGCGGTAATGCCCCAATACAGATATTTCTTATCCCACTTGATAAATTTTTTCATTTCTCTCTCCGGATATAATTATTCTGTTTACATTTTACTATCATGGCAATTAAGCGTCAACAGGCAAATGTTAATTTTTCGTAAGAAAATTGAAAGAACAAGACGGATGGCATAATTATGTTATGTCAACACGTGCGGGAAGCTTATTAAAAAAATATTCATATTACGGATGTTGAAAACCCTGTTGAAAATGTTGAAAAGCCGGAAAAATTAAAAGCGGTATATTCAGAATATGTCGAATATTCATTTTGAAAAGTCAAAGACAGTCGAAAAATGTAAACCAATTCATATTGTAACTTTTGTGTGCATAAATTGGCATATCTGTATGCGGCGGAAGTGAGGTTTGCAATGATGAGACGTTTGTTATGCTTTTTATGTGTCGCGGCAATGCTTGCCGGTTTCACTCCGGCATGCGCAAGGGCGGAAAACACGGCGGCGGTCCCGTCCGTTTCCGCGCCGTCTGCGGTGCTTATGGAAAAAACGACGGGAACCGTGATATACGAAAAAAATCCCAAGGAGCATCTTTTTCCGGCAAGTATCACCAAGATAATGACGATGCTGCTGATCGTTGAGGACATCGAAGCGGGCAGGCTCAGGCTGACAGACACTGTGACGGCGAGCAAACGCGCCTCAACATTCGGCGGCAGCTGCGTATACCTTGAGGAGGGGGAGCAGATGAGCGTTGACGAGATGCTCAAGTGCATTGCGGTGGTATCGGCGAACGACTGCGCGGTTGCAATGGCCGAGCATATAAGCGGCAGCGAGGAGGTTTTTGTCCGCCGGATGAATGAGCGCGCCGCGGAGCTTGACCTAAAAGACACTCACTTTACAAACTGCACCGGACTTTTTGACGACGGCAGACACTATACCTCGGCTTACGATGTCGCGCTGATGTCGCGTGAGTTAATAAGCCACGAAATGATAAAAAATTATACCACTATCTGGATGGACAGCATACGCGGCGGGGAGTTCGGTCTGAGCAATACCAATAAGCTTGCGTATTGGTATTCGGGCTGCACGGGGCTGAAAACGGGCTATACCTCCACTGCGGGCTACTGCCTTTCCGCAACGGCTGAACGTGACGGGACGGAGTATATCGCGGTGGTCATGCGCTCTCCGTCTTCCGATGCGAGAAATGCGGACGCCATGACGATGCTCGACTTTGCGTTTGATCACTGCCGCCTCTGTTCGCTGAGAAGCGGCGAGCCGCTTCCTCGTGTGCGCGTGGATATGGGGAAGGAGCAATATGTCGGGCTTGAGTACGGTGGGGAGGAGACGGCGCTTCTGGAGAAAAACTCCGGTGAGCTGAGCTTTGAGATCAACGCGGAGAGCGTTGTCGGCGCGCCGGTCAAAAAAGGGGACAGAATGGGGACGGCGACAGTGAAATGCGGCGATAAGATCGTCGCCGCGCTTCCGCTGCTTGCGGCGGACGATGTGGAGCGCATGGGCTTTAAGGAGCTGATAGGGCTTATCGGCGGCGGGGTAGTGGGCCTTTGGTGCAGATAAGAGCTGGAGTAAATAAGAAATTGTTCATTTTCCACGGTTGAAAAAAATGTAAAAGCGTATATAATATGACCAAAGCATACCAAAGCGAATTTGATTTATATATAGAGGAGACAAAAAATGATCAGAGTTGATTTATCCGGCGCGAAGAATTTTTTAGATAACGGTCCGGACTATGACGCCGCTTTCAGGGCGTTTGATACGCTCCTTTCCGGCAGCGGCGCAGGGGCGGATTTTACCGGCTGGCTTGAACTGCCGCAGCGCATCAAGGATACGGAGCTTGACCGTATTGTTGAGTGCGCCGCCAAGATCCGCGCCCGTTCAAAAGCGCTTGTCGTTATCGGCATAGGCGGCTCCTATCTCGGCGCACGCGGCGCTATCGACCTTCTGCGCCCGCTGCCCGGCAAGGACGACGTCAGGGTTTACTTTGCGGGCAACGGCGTTTCGCCCGACTATCTGTGCGGCATTATTGAGCAGATAGGCGACGCCGATTTTGACGTAAATGTCATTTCCAAATCCGGCACCACGATGGAGCCTGCCGTTTCCTTCCGCATCTTCCGTGAGCTTCTTCATAAGAAATACGGAGACAGGGCGGATGAACACATAATCATGACCACGGACGCGCACCGCGGCGCTCTCAAGGAGCAGGGCGACAAGTTCGGCTGGGAAAGCTTCATCGTTCCCGACGACGTGGGCGGCAGATTCAGCGTCCTGTCAGCGGTCGGTCTTCTGCCGATGGCCGTTGCCGGCATAGACGTTCGCAAGGTCATTGACACCGCTATTGAAGAGCTGAAAGCGCTCCGCGTAAAGGACGAAAGCAACAGCGCGATCATGTACGCCGCAGCGAGGCAGTACCTTTACAAAAAGGGATACGGCGTTGAGATCCTTGCCTGCTATGAGCCGAGCTTCCGTTTCATGGGTGAATGGTGGAAGCAGCTCTACGGCGAGAGCGAGGGCAAGGACGGTATAGGCATTTTCCCCGCAAGCGTCGAGTATACCGCGGATCTGCACTCTATGGGGCAGTATATCCAGGAGGGCGTGCGCTTTCTTATGGAGACGGTCGTCACATTTGAAAAACCGCTCTGCGGCTATGTCGTACCCTTTGACGCGGATGACGCTGACGGACTCAATTATCTTGCCGGGCGCGACCTTGCGGATATAAGCGTCACCGTTACCGAGGCCGTTCGTCAGGCGCATATCTCCGGCGGCGTTCCGAATATACAGCTTTTTGCCGACAAGCGCGATGAAGCGGGCTTTGCCTCTCTTGTTGTGTTCTTTGAGATGGCCTGCGGCATTTCCGGTTATATGAGCGGCGTTAATCCTTTCAATCAGCCCGGTGTTGAAGCCTATAAGAAAAATATGTTCCGTATGCTTGGCAAGCCGGGAGCAAAATAAGAAGGAGACAGATATGGGTGTTTTGTCAAATTACGAGCCGAAAAAGGTTCTTGAGTTTTTTGAGCTGCTCTGCTCCGTGCCGCACGGTTCGGGCAATACAAAGCAGATAAGCGACCTGTGCGTCAGATTTGCCAAGGACAGAGGACTTGAGTATTATCAGGACGCGGTAAACAATATTATTATAATAAAGGAAGCGTCCGCCGGTTATGAGAACGAGCCTGCCCTTATCCTTCAGGGACATATGGATATGGTGTGCGAGAAAGCCGAAGGCTCCGATCACGACTTCACAAAGGACGGACTAAAGCTTATCGTTGACGGAGAGTGGCTCCATGCAGACGGAACAACTCTCGGCGGGGACGACGGCATTGCGCTTGCCATGGCTATGGCGGCGATGGATGACGACACGCTTGGCCACCCGCGCCTTGAGGCGGTATTCACCGTTGACGAGGAGGTCGGCATGGAGGGCGCGTTCGCTATCGACTGCGCGCCGCTGAAGGCAACAGCCATGCTCAACCTCGACTCTGAGGAGGAGGGCGTGCTTACCGTCGGCTGCGCCGGCGGCATGAGAGCGGACTGCACCATTCCCGTCAAGCGTGAGAGCGTAAAGCTTGCCGGCGCTAAGATCACGATAAGCGGTCTTGTCGGCGGACACTCCGGCACGGAGATAGACAAGGGACGCGCCAACTCCAACATACTTATGGGACGGCTCCTCCACGCCCTTGACGCCGCCGCGCCCATCCGGCTTGCCGAGCTGTACGGCGGCAGGGCGGATAACGTAATAACCAACCGCACCGACGCCGTTATAGCCTTTGCCGCGGAGGACGCGGACAGGCTTTCCGCCGCCGCGGCGAAAATGGCGGCGAACTTCAAAAAGGAGTATAACCCCGCCGACCCAGACATCACCGTTGACTTTGAGCTCACGGAGGAAACGGAGCTTGAAGCGGTGTGCATCGCCGATACAAAGCGCGTTATATGCGCGCTCATGTGTACGCCTCAGGGGGTGCAGGAGATGAGCCAGAAGCTCAAGGGTCTTGTGCAGACTTCTCTCAACATGGGCGTTCTCAGACTTGAAAAGGATCGCATGACCGCCGGTTATTCCGTGAGGAGCGGCATCGGAACGCAGAAAGAAATGCTTGGTGAGCGTCTTGCTCTGCTGTATGAGGCGCTCGGCGGCAGCGTCAGCTTCCGCGGTGCGTATCCCGCGTGGGAGTATGCCGACAATTCTCCGCTGAGAGATAAGGTCGCGTCGATTTTTGAGGAACAGTACGGCAGGAAGCCGGAGATCGTTATGACGCACGGCGGACTTGAATGCGGGCTTTTCCAGGAGAAGATGCCGGGACTTGATACCGTTGCTCTCGGTCCCGACCTTGTGGACATCCACAGCCCGAAGGAGAGGCTCAATCTCCCGTCGCTTGAACGCACATGGAAGCTCGTCAGGGCGGTTATTGAGAAAAAGTAAGCCTATAAATCATAACCCGGCTTGTCAAAAAAGTCCTTACAGGACTTTTTTGACCGCGCTTTCCGCCGCGCATTTTGAAAAAGTTCAAAATGCTGTTACCGAAAGCCTTGATGTATCAAGGCTTTCGACGGCGGCTTATCCAATCTGAGGCGGGTCTTGTCCCCTCAAGCTCCCCTGCTGCTCTATTATCAAAACATAGTTTTTTGACAGCCGCATAACCGCCGCTTCGGCGGCTGTGCGGTTTTGTCAAAAAACTATCTGAGTTTCTTTGACAAATTGATTATTCGGTGGTTTTATGCAAAAAAGCCTGCTTTCTTCTATAAATAAATACAGACCTCAGATAATGGGCTTTGCCGCGCTCTGGATACTTGTATATCACGAATGGCAGCTCCTTTCTCCGGCGTGGAGCGCCCCTTATTATGCAGAGCGCTTTATAAAGGATATCGGCTTTATCGGCGTTGATATGTTCCTGCTGCTGTCCGGTATGGGACTTAGCTATGCTGTCCGCCGCCACCCGCTTAAAGAGTTTTACAGACGCCGCTTTTCAAGACTTGTTCTGCCGGTGCTTGCGGCGGGCGTTCTGCGCGTTCCGATCAGCCGTTGGACGCTCGGATATTTTGCAAGATGCCTGAGCGGGTATTCCTTCCTTACCGGCAATGTTACAGCTTTCATCTGGTATGTTTACGCAATTGCCATTTTTTATCTGTTTTTTCCGCTTTATTGGTACTTTTTCAGCAAAAGCGGCAACAAATATTTTTTCTTTGCCGCGGCGCTTGCCGTTTGGGCGGCAGCGGTTTTCCTGCTGAAAAACAGCTTGAGCGATACGGCATGGCTTGTCATGAACCGCGTTCCGGTCTTTCTGCTGGGTACGCTTTTCGGCTGGATGGAGCAGAGCGGGAAAGCCGCAAATGTGAAAACGCCGCCTGCCGTAATCGGCTCTTTGATTGCGCTTGTGGTAGGACTTGCGCTGGAATTTGTGTGCAGTGTGTACGGCACAAAGCTGCTCGTCCCGATGCCGACGGTTTTCCTTCCGGCGCTCATGGTTGGGGTGCCCGCTGTACTTCTCCTTGCCGCGGCGTTTGAAAGACGCGGCAGCGGCGGAAAAGTGCTTGGCTTTTTCGGCGGACTGTCTCTGGAGCTTTACTGCCTGCAAGAGGTGCTGGGAGACTATTTTATTCCTCTGCTGGGCGGACTTTTTCCGCCGCTTGCCGTGAACATCGTGTTCTTGCTTATAGTCACGGCCGCTGCATGGCTGCTGCATTGGCTAAACGAAAAGATCGTCGGATTGATATGAAAAAATGGGCTGTCTCGTAGTCGTTTTGAGACAGCCCATTTATATTGTTATATCTGTTCCAGCGCGTTTTCGATATCGCTCCAGAGATCTTCGACGTTTTCCTGCCCGATAAATATCCTGACCAGGTTTCTTGCCGCGCCAATGTCTGCGGCGGCTTCGTCGGTCATGTGTACTAAGGGCATAATGGCCAGCGACTCAAAACCGCCCCAACTGCATCCCAGACGGAAAATCTTCAGCGCGTCGCAGAACCTGCATGCGTCCTCAACGCTGCCGACGGGAATGAAGCTCATAAGCCCTGTAAAGCCTTTCATCTGCCGCTTTGCCAGTTCATACTGTGGGAAGCTCGGATGCCCCGGGTACATAAGCGCCTTCACTTTGGGATGGTTATAAAGCCTGTCTGCGATAATCATTGCGTTATGCTGGTGCAGCATAAGCCTTGCGGGCAGGGTTCTCAGCCCCCTGATGCACAGCCACGACTCGAATGGTCCGAGTATTCCGCCCAGAAGCTCGCGGTCTATTGCTCTGGCGTGCTCGCGTGCCTGCGCGTCCGCGAATATCGCCGCACCGCCGATAATGTCGCTGTGCCCGCCGACATACTTTGAAAGCGTGTGTACAACGATGTCAATGCCCATTGTGATCGGTTTCTGATTCAGGGGAGACGCCCATGAGTTGTCGATGATGGTTTTTATTCCGTGGGCTTTTGCAATTTTCGAGACTTCCGGAAGATTTTGCAGGGAAAAGACGGCGGTGGAGGGACTTTCAAGGTAAAAAAGTGTTGTGTTGTCCCTGATGGATTCCTCAAATTCCTTCGGGTCATTACCCTTGATGAACGTCGTCTCAACGTTCATTTTTTCCGAAAGATAATTCTCCATAAACTCGTGTGCGGGCATATAGACATTCTTTACCGCCACGATATGTCCGCCGGGTCTGACGCATGTGAGTATCGAAGTGGAAATTGCCGCCATGCCAGATCCAAAGCAGAGGCAGCCCGCACCGCGCTCCAAAGCAGTAAGTTTCTCTTCGAGCAGCGCCGTCGTCGGATTGGCGCAGCGCCCGTAAATATACGCGCCCGAATCTGGGCTGTAATTGATATGCTCCTCTATTCTGTCAAAGGTATGCAGGGAATTCATAAAAATCGGCGGGACAACAGCGTGTTCAGGAGCCGGTTTTTCTTCGCCGAAATGGCCGCAGATTGTTTCATCGGAATAGTTTACCATTATTTTTCTCCTTTGGTTTTTCACAGGAAAAATTAGAATACAGTGTTTTGCTTTCCTCTTGCGCTGCGGATACGTGCGGAGCGCTTTTCGAGAGGTTTAACATCAGTTGGCAAGAATACACGGTTTTGACGGGCAGGAAAAAGCCCATATCGCTTTAATGCCATTGCTGATTGATGAGTTATTATTCCTTTACCGCACCGGCGGTCAGACCTTCAACAAGATATTTCTGCATAAAGGCAAACATGATGACCGTCGGGATCATTGCAATGATGCCTCCGGCGCACATCTGACCCCATTCAACGGATATTTTGTTTACAAAGCTTGAAAGACCGACGGGGATCGTTTTTGCACCGTCCTTGGTAATGAAAAGCACCGCTGCAAGAAGCTCGTTCCATGCACCCGTGAACGCAAAAACAAAGGTTGCAACAATCCCGGGCAGCATGATCGGGATGACGACGCGGACAAGCGCACCGACCTGTGAGCAGCCGTCCACGCACGCAGCTTCCTCCAGAGAATCGGGTATCCTTGCAAAGAACGAACGCATTGTGATAAGGCAGAAGGGAATGTTCGTCCCTATATAGTAAAGCATAAGGCTCCATATGGTGTTGTTGAGCTTGAGCTTGAGAATAATAAGATAACTCGGGATAAGCAGAAGCGTCGTGGGAATCATCTGCGATATCAGGAACGCGATAAGCAGCACCCTCTTGCCGCGGAAGCGGAACCTCGCAAGCGCGTATCCGCCGCTCAGCGCGAAGAAAAGTACTGCCAGCCCTGTCACCGTTGCGATAATGACGCTGTTTTTGACATAGGTAAGAAAGTTTGTCGTGCCGAATAGATCAATATAATTCTGGAAAGACAGCACCTTAGGCCAATATGTGATTTCGGAGCCGAATATTTCAAGCCTTGATTTCAGGGAGGTTACGAGCATCCAGTAAATCGGAAGGATAACCATTATCAGATAGAAAGCGAGGACAAGGAATTTTCCCGCTTTAAGGAAAAAAGTATGTTTTTTCTTATTCATCAGAAATCACCCGCCTCTTCATAGTTTGTAACCCTGATAACGATGCTTGCATATATAGCAAGACCAATCATGAAAATCAGACCGAGTGCAGCCGTATAGCCGAAGTCAAGGGATGAGAGGGATTTTGCGTACAGATACGAACTGAGCGTATGGGTACTGTTGCCCGGACCGCCTTGTGTGATAACGTATATCATATCCGCGTTGTTGAAGACCCATATCGTGCGCAGAAGCAGGGTCATGATTATCGTTGGCTTGATAAACGGAAGCGTGATGCTGAAAAACTTGGTAAAGCTTCCGGCACCGTCTATATCCGCCGCCTCATACAGAGATGAGGGAATGGATTGCAGCGCCGCGAGAATCATGATCGCAAAGAACGGAACGCCCACCCATACCAGCGCAAGGATGACGACCATCAGAGCGAGCGAGGACGAACCCAGAAAAGAAATTTTCTGACTGATAAGGTTCAGCTTTAATAAAATATCATTGACGGCGCCGAATTCGCCGTTGAACAGCCACTTGAAAATCAGACCGACGATCATGCCGGAAAACGCCCACGGTACGAAAACAATGGACTGGTATAACTTTCTTCCTCTGAAAGGTTTTCTGAGCACCATTGCCAGACCGAAGCCGAGGAAAAATTGCAGTCCGACTGTGCATACGACAAAAATAAGCGTGTGCCACGCGATCATAGGGATGTCCTTATCCGCGAAGATCGCCGTGAAGTTTCCGAAGCCGTAAAAGCCGGTCTTGTTGGGTGTCAGAAGATTTTTTCTCTGAAATGCCAGCCATACGTTGTTGACGAGGGGATAACCCATCAGCAAAAGCATAGCCGCGATAGTGGGCGCTAAAAATTTGTAAGGCGTATAACTGATTTTATCGACTTTTTTGACACTGTTGTTTTGTGATTTCTTCACTTGTGACCTCTTTTCTCCCGGCATTAATAGCATTGCCCCATGGATAAGCATGGGGCAATTGAAATTTTGCCGGTATTATAAATTTTAAGCGAAGATCATTTGCCGACGTTCTTTACAACAACGGGCTGAGGAATGGGTACCTCGGGGTGCTCTTTCATGTATGCGCGCTGTGCATCGGTGCAGAGCTTTGCAAGGTTGCCCATAGATTCGGCAGCGGTCTGCTCGCCGGTGAGATACTTCTGCACTTCCGCGTCCATAACAGTCTCACGGATGGTTCCAAGCTCAGGATAGTAGCCCCATACGGAGGGGACGACAAAGCCGTCGTCCTCAAGGGACTCCATGAATGCGCCGACAACACCTTCACCGAAGTAAGGATCGGACAGAGCCTCTTTCATTACAGGGATAAGACCGGTGACTTTGCAGTATTTGGTATTGTTCTCGGGGTTTGATACGAATCCGATAAAGCGCCATGCGGCGTCCGCATTTTCGGAATTTGCGGAAATGCCGTAGCAGTAGGAGGGAGCGGCCTCACTGTAGAATTCACCATCGGCATTTCTGGGCAGAGGAAGGAAGCCCACCTTGCTCATATCCATGCTGGATGCAAGCAGAGGAACCGCATCGGGGTTCTGCATGAGCATCGCGCAGGTACCGCTGGAGAAGCCCTGAAGCATTTCGGAGAAGCCCCAGCTTATGGAGTCCTTGGGTGCATAGCCGTTGAGATAAACGCTGGTGTAAAGCTCAAACGCTTTCAGTGCGGGCTCAGAGTCGAACAGGCACTTGCCGGTGTCATCGAACATATAGCCCTTGTTGGCTGCAAAGAGGTTCCAGCTGATCTGGTCGAAGCCGCCGCGAGCACCGCGGTATGCAAGGCCATAGCGCCCCTTTTCAGGATCGGTCAGTTTGGCGCAGGTTTCTACAAATTCCTCAAGCGTCCAGTCGGGATTGGGGGTAACACCTGCTTCTTCAAAGTAGTCGGTGCGGTACATGATGCCGGTGTTCAGAACTGCATCGGGAATGAAGTAAACGCCGCCGTAAATATCTTCCTGATTGTTCTTCAGAAGAACGTTTTTGCAGTAATCGGTGAAGCCGTCATAATATTCATAATCGGCAAGGTAGTCGGAAAGGTTCTGTGCCCAGCCTGCGCCCACAAATTCCGATATCCATGTGTAGTGAACCTGAATAACGTCGGGCATGCTGCCGGTAGCACCGAGCATGGCAAGCTTGTTGTGAGCGTCATCCCAGGGGATCGTCTCATACTCAACGGTAATGTTCGGCTCAACCTCTTTAAAGGCTTCTATCATTTCTCTGTACATCTTTTCACGTTCAGGCGAAGGTGAAATATCGACAAAACTGATCGTCACCTTGTCGGGGTACGGCTCGTTAACTGCCGCTGCCGCCGGGATCATGGCAGCAACCATGATAACCGCAAGCAGAATTGAGAGTGTTCTTTTCATGTCATTTCCTCCATATTTTTTTTGTATATATATTACACACTAAAAAACCAAGTGTATAACTATATTTTACTGAAAATGCTTAAGCTGCTTAACAATGCGACATGATTATACAGCATTTTAAAATGTCATGCAAGCCCCAAATAGAGCCTTACTTATTTTTCGTAAAATAGCAACAAAAAGGCCTTGACGAATTATGTATTTTCAACAAAATTTCTTATCGCATTCATATCTGCTTTTGCCAGTTTTACGTCGTTTGCATAGGAATAATTAAGAACTCTTTGAATGTCTATAGCAGCCATCAGTTCTTCATTACTGTATGATTCCAATAATTTATAGGTAGCCTGTTTACATTTCTCTATTACGGCAATATGTGCAGAATATATTATATACCCTTCAGCAGTTAATTCCAGATTATACAGGCGTCCGTTGAATTCGTTTTTTGTTTGAATCACCAACTTTTTTGTGCTGAGTTTTTTTATAATTTGGGAACAAGCGCTTACGCTTTTTCCCATTGCCTCTGCAAGCTCTGTTGTGGTAATACCTGGATTTTCCCCAATTGCATCTATCATATATGCCTCAGCTTGATAGAGTACTATATGTCCGTAACGATGCGGGAGAGCATCATATTCGGTAGTAATATCAAAAGCAATATCCTGCTGATTCCACAGTTCGTTCAGTATCTCTTGCCTGTTCATTTCGGCTCATCCCCCCCTGTCAAAATTCGGCGCAGTCCATAAAGGGCATTTTTCAAATATACAAATGTTTCTATATTTTTATTATATCATTTATAACGGACTGTGTAAATGCCGTAAAACAGCTGCACAGGGAAGTCCCGGCAGTTCATCCTGCAAGCAAAAAAGTCACGGTTCTTGTTTCAGATAACCGTGACTTTTTCCATATTTAATAGCAGCTTCCGCTCAGAACTATCTGAGATTTGACTTTATGACGTTTCCGAGTCTCTTTATGCCTTCGATGATCCTGTCGTCGGGCATGCATGAGTAGTTAAGCCTCATGCAGTGGTTGTTGCCGCCGTTGGGGAAGAAGCTTGCGCCCGGAACATATGCGACTTTTTCGTCAAGAGCCTGCGAAGCCATTTCCTTGGTGTCGATATAATCAGGCAGCTCCGCCCATGTGAAAAGACCGCCGTCAGGGTCGGTGAAGCTGATGCCATCGGGGAAATATTTCTTCATGCTGTCAACCATCAGGGTGCAGCGGTGCTTGTAGGTTTCGCGGATAACATCGACGTGCGCGTCAAGATCGAACATATCGATATACTTTGCGACGACGGCGATGTTGAATGTGGACGTCTGGAGAACGGCCGCCTGCGCGATGAGATTGAACTTGTTGATATACTCGTCGTTTGCAACGATCCAGCCGAGACGGAGACCGGGGGCGAGAATTTTCGAGAAGGTGCCGAGATAGATAACAAGCCCCTTTTCGTCCATGGATTTGAGCGCGGGCTGATACTCGCCCTTGTAGCGAAGCTCGCCGTAGGGGTTGTCCTCAAGCACGGGGATCTCATACCTGCTGATTATCTCCATGAACTTCTTGCGGCGCTCAAGCGGCCATGTACGGCCGGACGGGTTCTGGAAATCGGGGATAACGTAGATCATCTTTACATTGGGGGTCGTGGCAAGAACCTTTTCGAGTTCCTCCATGATCATGCCGTTCTCATCCGTGGGGATCTCCACAAACTTGGGCTGGCTGGGGATGAACGCGTTTATGGCGCCGAGATATGACGGACTTTCCATAATTACCACGTCGCCGGGGTTGACAAACAGACGCGCAGCGAAGTCAAGACCCTGCTGGCTGCCGGCAGTCGTAAGGATATTTTTTATATCGGTGTGGATACCGTTTTTCGCAAGGAGCCTTTCGGCGATCTGCTCTCTGAGGCGCGGCGCACCCTCCGTGGTGCCATACTGCAAGGCGGCTCTGCCGTTTTCCTTCATAACCGCGTCGATCGCGGCTTCCATCTGCTCAACGGGGAACAGCTCCGGAGCGGGAAGACCGCCGGCGAAAGAGATAATTTCGGGCTTGGCTGTAAGTGCAAGCAGCTCTCTTATTTCCGACGCTTTCACCTTGGACATTCTGTCTGCGAAATTAACCATAATTTTACCTCCTATCTTTTAATAGGTTTACTTTACCACAGCAAATTCATGATGTAAATAGGAATATTTGTTAAATTAAGACTATTTTTTCACATTCATGCACGCTTTTTACGTACTTGAAAGAATGAATATAAACGGCTATAATCATAATAACAGAGACAGGCATAACTGAAACGCGGAGGAAGTGTTCCATGAGCAGCAGACTTGAAAGCGAAAAATCTCCATATCTTCTTGAACACGCGGGAAATCCGGTCGATTGGTATCCGTGGTGCGGCGAGGCGTTTGAAAAGGCAAAGGCGGAGGATAAGCCCGTTTTTCTGTCGATAGGATATTCGACCTGCCATTGGTGCCATGTTATGGCAAAAGAATCGTTTGAAAACCGCGCTGCGGCGGATATTCTTAATAAATATTTTGTTCCGGTAATTGTTGACCGCGAGGAGCGGCCGGATATTGACAGTGTTTACATGTCGGTGTGTACTATGCTCAACGGCAGCGGCGGCTGGCCGCTGACAGTGATAATGACGCCGGATCAGAAGCCGTTTTTTGCAGGCACCTATATTCCGCTTGAAAACTCAATTAACCGCATGGGGCTTAAATCTCTGCTGACGGCGGTTGCGGAAAAATGGAAAAGCGACAGAGCGGCGCTGCTGAAAAGCGCGGGGGATATAAACGGATATCTCCAAAGAGCTGCAAGTCTCGACGGGACCGCGCCGGACGGGGAATTTCTGAAAAAAGCGGCGGAGCAGCTCAGGTCATCGTATGACAGCGAGTACGGCGGCTTCGGCAGCTCTCCCAAATTCCCGGCAGCGCAGAATCTTGTCTTTCTTATGCGCTATGCCGCGCTGTCCGGCGGAAAGGAGTACCGCGCCATAGCGGACGCAACGCTCAAAACCATGTATCGCGGCGGAATATACGACCATTTCGGCGGCGGCTTCTTCCGGTATTCGACGGACAGGGAATGGCTTGTGCCGCACTTTGAAAAGACGCTGTACGATAATGCGCTGCTTGCCTATACCTATACCGAGGCGTGGCAGAGCGGGCGTCTGCCGCTCTACCGCACGGTTGCCGAAAACACGCTCGATATGTGTATGCGCGATCTGCTTTCCGACGGCGGCGGGTACTTCTGCGGTCTTGACGCGGACAGCGGGGGAGTTGAGGGCGCGTATTATCTCTTTACTCCCGATGAGGCCGAAAAGGCTCTCGGCGCGGAGGGAAAGCACTTCTGCGAGTGCTATGATATAAACGCGGATGGTAATTTCCGGGGAAAATGCATTCCCAATCTCCTGATAAACACCCGCTGGCAGCTTCTGCCGGAGGGCTATGATGAGCTGTGCGAGAAGATGCGCATATACAGAAGCGCACGTATGCCGCTGAAAACGGATACGAAACGGCTTGCGTCGTGGAACGGGCTTATGCTTATGGCGCTGTCCAAGGCCGCTGCGGTTTTTGAGGATGCGCGGTATCTGTATGCCGCGGAAAGCCTTGCAAAATTCATGGCGGAACGTTTTTTTGAAAAAGGAAAGCTCAAGGCGTGTCTGAGCGGAGATGAGCTTAAATTCGACGCACGGCTTGACGATCATGTTTTTTATGCCCTCGGGCTTCTGGAGCTTTTCGGCGCCGCTCACAAGGCGGAGTATCTTTGCAAGGCGGCTGAGCTTGCAGGGGAGGTTATGGAGCATTTTGCTTCTGACGAAGGCTTTTTCTATATGAGTGCGGACGGCGGCGAAAAGCTCATAACCCGCCCGAAGGAGATTTTTGACGGGGCAATGCCATCCGGAAACAGCGGCGCGGCGGTGATGTTCGATCTGCTGTTCAGATACACCGGCAATGTGAGCTTCCGCACGGCGAGAGACGGAATATTGCGGTATATAAGCGGCGTTTCCGGAAAGTATTTCGCGGCAGCCACGTTTGCGCTGTGCGCGGCGCTCTCGGAAGCGTACTCTGCGAAAGAGGTGCTGTTCGTCCTGCCTGATGAAAATATTCCCGAAGCCTTCAAAGCCGTGACCGCGGGCTATGCGCCGGAGCTTACCGTGACGGTAAAAACCCCGTCGCAGGCGGCAAAGCTCGCCGAGGCTGCGCCTTTTACAAGGGATGCGGAAAGCAAAGACGGCAAGCCCACGCTCTATGTGTGTCAGGGCGGAACGTGCGGCGCACCGGTCACAATATGATATTATTGATATTATAAAGCTGAATCCCGCGGCAGAAGCCGCGGGATTCAGCTTCCGCTTGTCAAAAAAGCCTCGCAGAGTTTTTTGCCCGCAGGCAAAAAATAGTTTTGATTGTTTTCTCCGGCGGCATGTACGTCGGAGAAAACACTTTACACGGAGCGAGTGTCGAATTGTTCGCCTGAGGCGAACAACCGAGGCACAAAGCGCAGTGCAGCCTTTTTGTCAAAGAACCTAATTGAGGTTCTTTGACAGTCTCAAATCCCGCGGCAGAAGCCGCGGGATTTGCAATTAGCCAGGGAAGCTTACTTATCGGTGAAGCTCTTGATTACCTCCCTCACGCGCCCCGCCATATAGAGCGAACCGCAGGCGACGACTGGGAGAGCGTAGGAAAGCGCCGTGTCAACTCCCTCTGCGATCGACCGGCAGCTTACCGCGTCCTCACCGAGAGAGTGAAGATATCCGGCCAGTGCATCGGCAGAAAGGGCGCGCGGGCTGTCCGGTGTTACGCATACGAAGCTTTTCGCATATGGGCGCAGAAAGGAGATTATTTTGTCATATTCCTTGTCGGCAAGCACGCCGATGAGGAATATGTTTTTCTTTCCGGGGAGATATTTTTCCAGCGCGGCCGCCAGCGCCTCGGCGCATTGGGGGTTGTGCGCCCCGTCGATTATAAACGGAGGCGTTTTACGCACAAGCTCAAATCTGACCGGCCATTTCACTTCGGCAAGACCGTCGCGGATGTCCTTTTCGGTGATTTTCCAACCGCGTTTTTGCAGGATTTCGATCGTTTCCAGTACGACCGCCGCGTTTTTGAGCTGATGTGCACCCAACAGCGGCAGAAACAGATTTTCGTGGTTTCTGAATGAGAAGGTCTGCCCGTCAAGGCTGTCGGATATGGGGTGCAGAGCCTCAAATCCGGCTTTTACCAGAGAGGCGTGCTTCTCGGCAGCGGCTTTTTCAAATACCGCTTCCACTTCGCCGCAGGCGCGGTAGCATACGGCGGGGCAGCCCTCTTTTATTATGCCCGCCTTGTTCCGTGCGATCTCCGCAAGCGTATTGCCGAGGTATTCGGTGTGTTCAAGACCTATCGTTGTGATGACCGCACATTCGGGCGCTTCTATCACATTCGTTGCGTCGCTTATTCCGCCCATGCCGACCTCAAGCACAACTATGTCGCAGCCATGCCGCAGAAAGTACAGCATAGCTATTGCAGTCACTATCTCGAATTGACTTGGGTGGTCGCTCATTCCCTCTGCAAGCGGCTTTACCGCCGCCGTTATCTCCGCAAGCTCCTCATCCGGAATATCCTCGCCGTTCACCTGCATACGCTCGTTGAAGCGGCATATGTAGGGGGAGGTATAAAGCCCCGTGCGGTATCCCGCGCAGCGCAGCACGGATGCAAGCATTGCGCAGGTGGAGCCTTTGCCGTTTGTCCCCGCCACGTGGACGAATTTAAGCTTTTTCTGCGGATCGCCAAGCAGCCTGAGCAGCTCTCTTGTGCGCTCAAGCCCGAGCCGCGTCCGGCTCCATGAATAGCTTTCTATGTAATTTACAGCTTCTTTTGCATTCATTGCTTCAATGTGTTCCCGTATTCATTCATGACTGTGAAAAGCCGGCAGGGCGCATGATCCATGCGCCGCCGTCACTTTTTCCGCCTCTGATTATACAGCAGCGATATGCAAAATGTAAAGTAAAGACTGCGCCGGAGGGGTTATGTCAGAGTGAGGAGCTTCATAGAGTGAGGAGTTAGGAATGAGGAGTGAGGAGTTGCGGTGTCGGCAAAGCCGACGATCAAATTCATGGCT
>OIZL01000205.1_pt1 | contig 51062 bp, 49 predicted proteins | sample 1588541 | NCBI WGS metagenome assembly OIZL01 (sample SAMN03283285) | human gut metagenome | biome: human-associated habitat; material: feces | host: Homo sapiens | place: Peru | collected 2012 | reverse complement strand
GAGAGGCGAAACCCGAAAAAACTCAAAAAAGTGGCGACCAGCCACTTTTTTGACATACTGAGCCCTTTCTACGCTTATACCAACTGGTAGAATAAGCCGTGCTGCACGCAGTAGTAAACCATCATGCCGTGGCCAACATATGATATGTGGCAGCTGAGGTTCCATTCCGGATACTGCTTTTTCATATACAATCCATCCGCGGTTATCAGCGCAACAAATGATATATAGTGCGTCTTTGTCATAGGGTGCAAGGAGGTTATATAAAAATCATTATCCGTTATGCTGCTCTCAAGCATATTTTCACCCTGCGCCTTTTGCGCTTTTACAGGCTTAAGCCTTTTGCCGCAGCAGCATATAAGGGCATCCCCGGCCGCGATTATAAAGTTGTGGCAGCTCGGGCAAATGTAGAACCTAAGCTTTTTCATGTTGCCGCTAACCGCTTCGTTTGCGCACTGCTCACCGGATATAAGCCCTTCAGCATTTACATCAAGCGCCTTTGACAGCGCCGTTATTATCGATATGTCCGGATAGCCGCATCCCGTTTCCCGCACTTAAAGATATTGGTTATGTATGAGTGCCTACGCCTACTTGCATAAGCACTCATATCTTTGTTTTTACTCAATTTTGCCGATCAAGCGGTAGTAGATATCAATATTCTGCTCACGCATACCGTCCACGGTGGTTGCTTCATGAATGACGATTTTCTCAATCAGCGTATTCAGAAGCTCCGCTGTCAGTTCGGTGGGATTGGCATACTGCTTGATAAGAGAAATCCATGTTTCCGCATCGACAGTTGTTTGCTTTTCGGATTCAAGCTCGGCAGACAGCTTTTCGATCTTCTCGGTAAGCTCCTGCTGCTCGGTCTGATATTTTTGAGACATCATATTGAAGTTGTACTCCGTGATACGACCGTCCGACCAGTCCTCATACAGCTTCGCAAACTTGCGGTCAACCTCTGTTCTGCGCTTTTCGGCTCTTGTAAGCTCTGCGCTCTGTCTTTTGGCATTGGCGGCAAGCTCCTGTTCGCTGGCTTTCAGCAGCCGATGCAGAAGCTCCTTTTCATCCAACTGCGCCTGTCTCGACAAACCCTGTATTCTTGTCAGAACGTAGTGGTAGAGAAAGTCATAGCGGATATAGTGGGCAGAACACTGTCTTAACCCCTGTCCGTATTGGCTGCAAGTGTAGTGGCTGTAAGGCTTGCTATTCTGTCTGTTCGTACCGAAGCGCATCGACCATCCGCAGTCCGCACACTTCACCAGACCGGAGAAGATCTGCGTGGTAGTGTCCTTTTGCTGTCTGCGGCGGCTGGCGATCTGTTCCTGCACCCGTTCAAAGACTTCCTTGGAAATGATTGCTTCGTGGGTATTCTCCACTCTGAACCATTCCTCCTGCGGCTTGCGTATCTTTTTCTTGTTCTTGTAAGAAATGTTGCTCTGCTTGTTGTGTACGCTGTTGCCGATATAGGTTTCGTCTTTTAAGATGCTCTTGACCTGTGCCAGCGTCCATGCGTAGGACTTTTCCTCCGGCTGTCCCTCGTAGATATGAGCAAATGTCCCATATCGCTGATAGTTCAGCCATCCGGCAGTAGGAACGTGTTCTTCCACCAATACTCTTGCGATCTTGGCAGCACCCGCCCCATGATAGGCAAGGTCAAAGATTTTCTCGATGATCCAGCGGGTCTCCACATCAATCACAATAGCGTTCTTGACTTCGGGATGTCGGATATACCCTAATGGCGCATAAGCAAAGGTGCGTTCTCCTGCAGCAAACTTGGCATGAAGTGCGGTCTTGACCTTGCGGCTGGTGTCCTTGGCAAACCATTCGTTGAACAAATTCTTGAAAGGAACGAAATCGGACAAGCCTTTCTTGGTATCCTCGTTCTCGGATACGGCAATATATCGCACCTGTTTCTCCGGAAACTCGTATTCCAGATAGTAGCCGACCATGATATGGTCACGTCCGAAGCGGCTGAGGTCTTTGGTCACGATGCAGTTTACTCGTCCTGCATCCACATCTGCCATCATTCGCTTGAAATTCGGTCTTTCAAAGGTAGTGCCACTCCATCCGTCATCGATATACTCGCCAACCACATGAAGTTCCTGTTCCTTTGCGAACTGCTGTAAAATGGTGCGCTGGGTCTCGATGGATACGCTGTCGCCATAATTCTCGTCATCACGGCTCAGTCTCATATATAGTGCTGTATTGTACGGTTGTTTCAAAATAAATCCTCCTGTTGAGAATATCACGTAGTGATTTTCTCTTGAAACGAACCCACGCTTACAATACTTTCCTGTGACATATTATACCATAAGCGTGGGCTGTGATTCAATGCGATTCTGTTAACAATTCATCGAAATATTTGCGGACACTGTATTTCCTGCGGCGAAACGGACAAGATTTTCGATTACCTTATCCAAGGTCTGTCCGTTGGGAGAAAAGAACTCCGTTACTTTTGTGCGGGTATTGCCGCAATAAAAATACTTCGTTCCGTCAGGCTCGGTGACATAGAACAAAGTATTTTCAAGGGTAGGCTCCGGCTCGTATTCTCCACGCATCCTGCGCCATTCGTCCTCCTGCTCCTTGGGAGGATGGAACACCGGCTCATAACAGGAGCAGATGTCGATAAAGGCACAGGCTTCAATGATCTCCCACAAGGCGAGGGCATCACGCATCATCATCTTGTTAAGCTGGGTTACGGTATAGGTCTTGTTTTTCTTCTTCATAGGCAAAAATCCTTTCTTATCGGTTAATATCGTGTTTCTGAGTGCTGCGGTGTGTGTACTCTCTGATGATCTCCGGCGGGATGCGTTCAAGAATTCCCTTGATACGCTCATAATCGCTGTGCAACCGCATTTCCTGCAACTTCTTGACGGTGCTTTCTTTTTCGCTTTCTTCCAGAGCAGCGGACAGATCGGAATTTTTCTTTTCCAATGCTTTCTGCTTGCCGTCCGCCGTCTTGAAGAACTTCTCATATTTCTTCATCTGCGTTTCCATGGCGGCAACATCGGGGATATACTTTTCAAGAAACGCCGCAATCTGTACAGAGCGCTCCTTGTAGTTCGTGAACTTCATATCAGAGAGCAGTTCTGCCAGCTTGTCATGCTGCTTGTTCAGACGAGCCATCTGCTTGAATACCCTTGTTGGGATATGGTCACGTCCGGTCTCGCTGGCACTTTCCCCACGTTCCAGATCGGGATATTTCTTTACCATGTGTTCCCAATACTTGTCCTGCCATTGGGTCAGCTTCTTTTTGTTCCCCAAAATCTCTTTGGCAGATAAACGCTTATCCTCTGTCAGAGGGACAAAACAAAGGTGCATATGGGGATTTTTCTCGTCCAGATGCACCACAGCGGATATGATGGTTTCGGGGGCTTGATTCTGCTTGATGAACTCCAAGGCTTCACTAAAGAACTCTTTGATCTCGGCTCTTTTCTTGCCCTTGAAAAACTCCGGTGTGGCAGTAATCAGAGCTTCCACCACACGAACGCTGTCGGAGCGTGTGCGGCATCCAGCTTCTGCAATCTGCTTTTCGGATTCAGCACGATATTTGCGTTCCGGCTTGATAAGGTGGAAATTCAAATGAGTACGGGACGGGTCAATGTCGGGATTGCTTGCGTATTTCTCCTTGGTTCGCTCATTATGCGCTTCAATGCCGCTGATCTCCGGTCCCTTATACTTGGCAAAGCGTAAAATAGCGTACTGCGGAGCTGCCATTAGCGATCACCCCTCTTTCTCCATACGATCTCAAAGCCCAGCACATCGGCAAGCTGTACCGCTTCGGTATAGCGGAGCGATTCACGCTGGAGCTTGTTGGACAGGTTGGAAACACTGTCGCTCCATCCGTATTCATCCGCAAGAAGGTCCACGACCTCCTGCATGGTCATCCCTTGCCGTACAATGTACGACTTGATTTCATTTCTCAAATTCGATTTCATACAAAAATTCCTCCATAATTTCGTGATATTGGTTTGCTGTGCGGTGAACTGCTGTCACCGATAAGTGTTGATTTTGAAGATGGCGTTTTTCTCTCAGATTTCGCTGTGCGTAATCCTGTTCATAACAGCACCCTATCGGGTTTACTGTTTTGTGAGAGTACAGACCGAATAGGAAGAAGCACCACAGTTCCGTGAATGTGCTTTACTGTTCCGTAAATCACCAAATGATGATTTTAATACTTCCTGCGGTGTAAATCTTCACGAATTGCACAAGGCATGATTTTTCGATACAGAAAAAACACCTTGAAAACGGTACGTGTTACGCTTACCGCAAGTTCCCAACGTGGAAACCTGTGGTGAATACCGTTGATTTCACGGCTGAACCTGAAAACATCCATCCTATCCATCCATCTATCCGAAAAACAGCCTTTTCGGGATGGATGGGATAGATGGATGGATAAATTTGAGTTCAGTTACAAAATCCCCGGCGAGATCAATGCTTCAATGCCCCAAAAGCCGTTGACCTGTTTGCCGAGGGAATTTGTGATGTGGTTGTCATGTTCCAGACCAAATTCGTCTGCGTGTTTCTTTAGGGTCATGCTGACCGTTCGTGCCGCCAGCGGCTTGTAGGTGTTATCACTGCACCAAATGCAGTAGATGGCGTACAGATCAGCAGAGGTAATGGTGCTGTCCGCTTTCAGACGGACGTATCCCTCCGAGCGCAGGAACAGCAGTACATTATCCGCATCACACCTTGCCTGTTCACGGTTGTCCTTGGTACGGCTGCTTTCAGAGAAGCGGTAGTTATTCGCTATCAGCCTACGCAGACCATCCAGACACCACAGGAAAATGCCCTCGATTTCAGAAACGAGCTTGTCCGCAAGAAACGGGTCATCCTCTCGGTCAAGGGGTTTCTTCTTTACCGAAAGAATAAGCTGTCTGCGGTAAAACCCGTCCGAATGGTCATAAAGGGATTCCAGATCGCCGTTGGAGAACGCAAGGAAACGGACGTACATTTCCCCTTGGTAGCTCTGCTCGCCCTTACGCTCCAAGTCCATCGGCATTTCCGCTGTGATAAGGGATTTCAGATAGTGTGTAGATTTGAGGGCTTCCATCTTCATATCATCGTCCACCATCACAAGCTCATGTTCCAGATCGGCTCTTGCAAAGGGACTGCGCTCCACCTTGGCGATACTGCCACTTTTGAGATTGGCACCGAGCATAGCCTGCATTACAACACCGATGCGGCTTTTGCCCTCGCCGCCCTTGCCGATAAGCATGAGCATTTTCTGCCCCTTGGTTGACGGAATAAGGCAGTACCCCAAATACTCCTGCAAGGTCAGAATGTCCTCGTCCTCCAACAGTTCCGATAAAAAATGCAGCCAAGTCACAGGCTGCGGAGCATCGGGATTGTATTTGACAGGCAGACGGTTACGGCAAAACTCCTTGTGTTCGGTGAACTCACCCTTGACGAACAGAGTACCGTTGGCAACGTGCAGCCTGTCCTCGTGAACGGGTAAGTTGTCCTTGTACGCTTCCATACGGAGCATTTCAAGCAGATTGGAGCATTTTTTAGCCAACCCCACTTTCAAAAAGGGACGCAGCATTTCATAAATCTGCTTCTTGATGCCGTTTTCATCGTGGATGCGCCCCTCCTTGGAAAAGAATTTGCCGCCCACGCAGACAATAGGGTGACGGCAGATGAAATCACAGCAAAAGCCGACTTCATCCAAGAATTGACCGTTATACCACCCCGGTTGTTCTTCCATGCAATCATCTTTCTTCTTGCTCATAAGACCTCTCCTTTCTGTGCTTTTTCAGATACGCTTGCAGCTTTTGCAGATTGCCGTCTGTCAGCATCATGTCGATCACATCATTGCGCTCATAGAAAACGCCGCCGATGAGCGTGTCCACCAGATACTCTACATAGGACAGCCAATGACAGGCTTCGGTAAATCTGCTGTCCACATCATCTTCCGGTGTTCTCGGCGCACACACTACCATCCATGTTTGAAGTAATTTCATATACTCCATAAGCGTAGAAAAGCACAGCTTCTCATTTTCTCTGAGTCGCTGTGCTTCGCTTTTCCTGTTCAGTTTTTCCTGCATAGCCTTGTCCTGTGTGATGCCGAAGTCGTATGCCAGCTTCTTTGCCGCATCGTACAGGGTCAGACCATAGAGTTTTGCCGTGAAGTCGATCACGTCACCATGCTCGCCACAAGCAAAACAATGATAATGGTCATCGTCCACAAACAGGCTCGGATTGCGGTCATTGTGGAACGGGCAGAGTGCTTTCCCGTGACGGTTGACTTCCACGCCGTACCTCGCCGCTGCTTCTCTTGTGTTGATGCTTGTCTTTACTGTTCCGAATACATTCATCGCATTCCTCCATAATTCTTATTGATAGGGACGGTTTTTCATCCCCTCGTGTATATTATGAGGAAAATCGAAAAAAACAGGCTAATGGCATGACAAGCTCATTTCAAAAAACATGACAAGGCGTTTCAGCACAAAACAGCGTAAAATCTTGGATGAATACGGCGAAAAAATCAGCCGTTGTTCTATATTTTGTCACAAATGTATGGTATAATAGGAGAAAAGAAAAAACATGACAGATTGGAGGCGGGCACATGAGCATCCTTAATCAAAATCTGCTGACGCTTGATTTTTGGCAGGACAAGGTAACATACGGCAAGCAGACCGTTCCCATCGGCACGATTGGCTGTGCCGCACTCAACATCACCGATGAACAGATCGCAAAACTAACAACGCTCTGCCAGCCGTTGACCGAAATCATTCTCATGCTCGGTACGGGCAACGTGGATGTGTCCGTGTTCCCTGTGGCAGAAAAAGCTCTGCTGAAAATCATCCGTTTCTTGCAGAAAACGGAGCCGTTCTCTTTTCTGGATTTGGCAACAGACGAAACAGAAATTCACCGGCTTTTCGATGAAGCACACATAGAAAATATCGTTGCGTACATTAAGGCGGCACAGGAAATCGGTGCAGTTGCCGCCTTTGACGTGAAATACAGTCGTGGTGTTGGTGTGTTGAAGCTGATACAGGTCATGGCTCAGCTCGGCGGCACGTTGCAGATTTACAAGCAATCCATGACAGCTTTTGCCCATGCGCTCCACGACAGCCAGCGCACACCGGACGGATATGCCGCCGCATTTGCAGAGCATTTTCCCAAAGATGATACATTGTCGCCCGACAATTCCATGTGGATTCAGTTGACCAACACCACAATGCAGTATGTGTCCGCTGTCATGCCGGAGAAAGAAATACCGCAGCTTGTGAAGCGTCTGCACTACGTTTCCTTTGTGGGAATGTTCCGTTCAGACTTGTTTGAGGGGTTGTGTGTCGGTCATGCACCGAGGTTATGTCCCATCTGCGGTAAGTGGTTTCTGACCACCGATGCAAGGCAGACAAAATACTGCGGAGGACTTGCGCCGGGGGACAAGCGTGGGCGCACCTGTCGCCAGATCGGCAATCTGAAAGGCAGAGAGCAAAGAGAGCTTGCGGACGATCATCCCATCAAGGCGATTTACACACGATGCATGAACACGATCACGCAGTATCTACACCGTGGCACTTTGGACGAGCAGACCGCCGCTGTGATGAAGCGTTTGGCAAAAGACAAATTAGAACGTGCGATTTTCGACCACGAATATGCAAAGGGCAGCTTTGAAGCGGAGATGTCACAGGATGCCTTGCTGAATGAAGCAAAGATAAGAGGATAAAGCAACAAGATTGGAGGTATATTCATGTCGCAGAATTTGAGCATCGAAAAAATCAAGATATTTGAAAATGAGTTCATACAGTTTATGGGAATAAAAGACTTTCCTGCATATCAACTAACCACCAAGGAAGTTTCATTAGCAATTGCTGATTCACGTGGTTTTGATAGTGCTGCATCTACATTCTACAATCCAAAAAACAATATTCATACATTACAAATAAGCACCAATCTAATACTGTCAAAATATTTGGTATTCCACGAGTTCACTCATATACTTGATACAGATATGTATGCGAATGGCGATAGCACAAAATATGCTGGACTCTCCGGCTATACGGAATATCATGCATCTCAAATAGAGCTAATGCAGTTGTTGGGTACAAAAACAGCAACTGACAAAATATCTTTTGAGATGAATACAATTATTAGCACGTTTTCTGGCGATAAAAGCGTTGCACAATATATCCGAGAAAAACAGCAGCACGCAATACAACTATTCAGTAGAGCAGATTTTCCCGCTGATATTAACACATTAAAATCTGCTTTTGGTGTCCTGTACAATTATTGGGGACTGCGCTCAATTTGCAAGATGTATGCATCTGATTATGTAGAAGAAGTTCAAAATGATGCGTTTCTTCAGTTTATCCCTACTATGAACTTCTGCTTAATGAACATTATGATGCATGGATGGCTCGATAAACAGAATATTGAGAAGAGTATCCCACTGTACATAAATACTTTGTTCCCACTGATTGAGAAATATAAGCTGATATAATTGCTCGAATTTGATGTAAAAACGCTATGAGAGGAGGTGCGCCTAATGTACGAAGAACGCTTTTGGAATACCGATGAATATGCCAGCACGGCACAATTTACCGTGCCGGACGGAGCCATGACCATGCGACAGACAGGGCGCATCTTCCGTCTTGACCCTGTGCCGCCAAAGGTGGAGGACATCAACGATTACATCGTTTCCGCTGTCCGTGAAAATGATCTGACCTATTTTACATACTTCCTGCATCACTACGAGCCAAGGCTGAACAAGCGAGTGTACCGCTTTCTGCTGACCGAGGGTATTGACCGATATGACCCGTTGCATTTTCTGGATTACAAGCTGAGTTGCGTTCTTGCCATGTTGGAGTGCTTGCCGAATTATGATCCCGACAAAGGAGCAGACTTTCTGACCTATGCCCATCACTTCATCGGCAACGCACTTCTGGATTGCCGCCGACAGGAAGAAACAGGCTCATTCAAATCTCTGGATGAGTACAAAGCCGCCCGTGGCATTGCATGGCTCTACAACAATTCCGGCAAGAGCGCAAAGGAAGTCATTGCCGAATATGCCGCCGAGCAAAACTGTACCGAAGAAACTGCCGCTGAGTATCTGACTCTCGCAAGGCAAAACTGCAGCCGTGTTCCGTTCTATGCGACCATACAGGACGAGGACAGCGAGGAAACAGGCGAGGATGTTACCTGTGACGATAGTTGGAACTATGCCGATATTCTCTGGAACGGTGTTCGTGCCGATGCGGTGCAAGCTGCCTTTGACAAGCTCAGCCGAAAGGAAAAGTTCTTCCTTGAAAAAAGAAACGCCATCTGCATGACCTGCGGACGGGTGATGCCGTGGGACGAGCGCTATTCGTTTGAACAGCTTGCCACCGCTTACGAGTACAGCACCACCAGCGGCGCAGAGAGAGCCTACAAAAAGATCGTGGACAAGCTGACCGGACTTCTTGTGGATGCCGGTGTTCTCGGTGTGGTGGAACTGAAGCTGACCGACAAAAACAAAAAAATCGCCGCCGCTGCATACGAGTACAAAGCGGTACATCGGTATGCAAACGACGACGATGAATGGGGAGAAATCCGTTTTGACTTTTCTGCCGGAACAGCGCAGATCGTAAAACTTGCAGACAGCGATATGAGCAGAACGAACGTGTTTGCTAAAATTGCAATCCGTCAAATTCTGAAACTCTCCATGAGCGAACTTCCGAAGAAATTGACGATTCCCTTTGAATTGGAAATGGAGCGAATACGATACGGGAGCTAATCGCTGCGGCGGGTTTTATATACCTCTTGCGCCCCCGTTGTCATAGCAAATCTCTCCGCACAGCCTCAAGATTTTCTATGCCAACTACACCCGAACAGCCGGATTTTGCTCATTGCAAATTCCTTGTCTTTTGTAGCTTACAGCCCACAAAATCCGCCTGTTCTGCTGCCGCCGAAAAGTGTCTGTCTGGCGTGGGACAGCCCCTTTCCAGCGTCAGCCGGAAGCAAAGGTATAACACACTAGACTTTGCAAGCAAAATCGTGTGCCAACAGGGATGCTTCTCGCCCCTATTGGAAACCCAGAGCCAAGGGATTTCACCCCTCTGGATACCCCGCATATTTTCCTCGAAAATGGTACCCAAACTGTAAAAATGCAGTTTGACACCATTCCTCGGAAAATATAAAACAGATTTATTTCTTCATCTGCGAATTGAATGAAAAAATAAATCCGTTTATTCCGGCATAGCCGGCAAAAAAACGATTAAAGAACGGCGGTGATGACCATGAAATACAGAATTGCAATCTGTGATGATGAGCAGAATCAAATTGAATACATAACCTCGATTGTGGCATCGTGGAGTGCTCACGAAGGACACGGTTGCGAGATACGCACGTTTGCGTCTGCCGAAGCGTTTCTGTTTGAATACGAGGAAGATAAGGCGTATGATATTCTTCTGCTCGATGTAGAAATGAAAAACATGAACGGTATTGAACTTGCCAAGCGTATCCGCAAGGACAACAACCGTGCCGAAATCATTTTTATAACTTCACATTTTGAATTTGTTGGTGAAGGCTATGAGGTGGACGCACTCCACTATCTGATCAAGCCGATTTCTGTGGAGAAGCTTACACAAGTACTGACCAAAGCCGCTGAAAAGCTCTCAGTCGAACCTCCGTCCGTGGTAATCTCCTGCGAGGGCGAGACCGTCAAACTGTATGAATCGGACATACTTTATGTAGAATCATTTCTGCATTACATTGTCATTCATACGAAAGATAACGAGTACAAGATAAAGGAAAATATTTCTGTGTTTGAAAACAAGGTAAGTGATGTCTTTTACCGTATTCATCGTTCCTACTTGGTTTCACTTAAATACATAACACGAATTTCCCGTACATCCGTTAATATCGGCAACACCGAACTTCCTCTTTCAAGGGGAAAGTATGACAATATCAACCGAGCATTTATCGAACATAACTGAGGTAGCCTATGAGAAAGAAAACATATTTGAAGCTGGTTGAATATCAAACGGAGCAATCAGAAAAACACTTAAACGAGGTACGAAGTATCCACAAAGAAATGAGAGGTTATAAGCACGATTTTCACCATCATCTTCAAACACTGAAGGGTCAGCTTGAAGCCGGAGAAGTTGATCGTGCGCTTGCATACATAGAGCAGCTTGATAATCAACTGATGAATGTGGATACTCTGCTGAAAACGGGTAATGTATCTCTGGATGCTATTTTGTCCGCAAAGATCGCCCAAGCCAAAGCAGAAAATATTGCTGTGACTGTGAAAGCCAACGTGCCGGATGCGCTGACGATTTCCGACTTGGAATTGAGTATCATCATAGGAAATCTGCTTGACAATGCTATTGAAGCCTGCCGTACAGTAACGGGAGAACGATTTATCCGAATCTTTATTTCCATGAAAGGAACTATGCTTTATTTTTCCATGCTCAATGCTGCAGGAGCAAAGAAGAAAAAGACGGGTTCTTTGTTTGCAACGCACAAGGACGGCGTTCACGGTTTCGGTCTACGCCGTGCTGAAGCAATCCTTGAAGAACACGGCGGCTGGGTCAAGTATAACAGCGAGGACGGCGCTTTTACTTCGGAATTTTTGGTGCCTGCTGTAGAGTGATTTGCAATTCGTGCACTGTCAGAAGCAATTAGTGCACGATTTTTTCCTTTTCTTTTTTCTGATATACTGTAAGCGAAAGGAGTTGATGTGATAATGAAAAAGAAAAAGCCAACACATTCCGTATTTTCAAACTTTGCATGGTCACTGAAAATGCTCTTAAAATATAGTAAGGCGGCTTTCTTTATTACAGCTTTATTTATACCTATCAACATCGGACTTAGGTATCTGGAAATATACCTGCCGTCGCTTGTAGTATCAGAGATAACAAACGGTCAAACGCTCACTCATTCCTTGTTGTCGATAGGAATTGTTATGTTACTGATTATGCTTGGAAATATTATTGTTCAAGCATTGGGGCATATCAGAAATTCGACGCTTGGCATATACCGCTACAAAATGACCGCTCTTGTTACAAGGAAACAACTTTCCATGTTCTATCAAACATACGAGCAAAAGAAAGTTCGTGACCTTGCCAACAGAGCAAGTAATGCCACGCAGATGTGGGATGGTGTCCAACCGCTCACCGACATTGTATACAGTGGTTTCGGAATGATTGAGAATCTTTTGGGTTACATACTTTTTGGTTCCGTAATTTCTTTTGCAAGTCCTTGGCTGGTTCCGATATTAACCGTTGCGCCGATTGTTAATATCCTCTCTGTAAAAGCCTATAACAAATGGGAATACGCTCATAGAAGCAAGATGACCGATCTGAATCAAAAGCTCGGTCATGTTGAGGAACTTCCCGACGATTTTGCAGCGGCAAAGGATATTCGCATTTACAGCATGGCATCCTGGCTTCGTGAATGTTATCGTGATTTGTCCGAACAAAGGGCAAAATGGGATAGAACTACTGTAAAAAAGAGCTTTCTCTCTCGTATCGCTGATTTGGTTGTAATTCTTATTCGTGACGGTGGAGCGTATGCACTTTTAATCCATATGTTCTACAACGGCAAAATCGGTATTGATGAATTTGTTCTCTATTTTGCCGCCATATCTTCTTTTGCCTCTTGGGTGGGCGGTATCATCTCTTGCTGGAATAAAGCGAATACAGTAAGTCTCAAGCTGTGCGATTTCAGAGATTTTGTTGATTATCCGGAATATGATGGAAGCGGAATTGCCAAAGCTGCAGACCATATGAATACTGTGCCGGAAATTGAGTTCAAAAATGTTAGCTTCCGATACGACGGCGCTGAACAGGATACCATTCACGATCTGTCACTTAAAATCAAAAGCGGTGAAAAACTTGCACTTGTTGGTCTCAACGGTGCCGGTAAAACCACTCTTGTAAAACTACTGTGCGGTCTCTACAGACCTACATCCGGCGAAATCTTTTTCAACGGCATTCCTCTTTCTGATTTTAAGCGAGAAGACTATTACAAACTGATCTCTCCTGTTTTTCAAGAAATACGAACAGCATTTTTCTCACTTGCTGAAACGGTTTCCGGAAAAAGTACAGCAGAAACAAACTTAGAAAAAGCAGAAACATGTATGCGTCAAGCCGGGTTGGGCGCAAAGATTGATGCGCTCCCCGATGGTATCCATACGAAGCTAAACAAAAAGGTTCACGAAAACGGAACCGAACTCTCCGGCGGTGAAGCACAAAAACTTATGCTTGCCCGTGCTCTTTACAAAGATGCCCCTCTTTTGATTTTGGACGAGCCTACAGCAGCACTAGATCCTATTGCTGAAAGTAAGATATACAACGAATTTAATGTTATGGCGAAGAATAAGACCTCGTTGTTTATCTCCCATAGACTTGCTTCCACATCATTTTGTGACAGAATTATTCTTCTTGAAAACGGTAACATCACAGAAGAAGGTACACATCAAGAGTTGATGGGTGCCAACGGAACGTACAAAGGATTATTTGATATACAAAGCTGTTGGTATAAAGAGGATATGGAAGGAGGCGATGGCGAATGAAACTAAGAGATCATTTCCAGATTTTCAGACGAGCGGCTAAGTTTACCTTCTCGACAAATAGGAAATACACGGTATTGTTGATTGTAAACACGGTTCTTTCATCTATCATTGGTTATGTGCCGATTTATTTCTCCGCTAAAGTTATCGACTCTCTGGTAGCCAAATCTTCTATTGAAACAGTTATTCTTTATGTCGCTCTGACGGTTGGTATTGTGTTTGCGGTTAATCTTTTGAATACATACATTGCCTCTGAAAAGAATGTTGCATACAGCGCAATGTGGAGAAATGAAGATTGGTCTTATTCAGAAAAAGCCATGCAGATGGCTTATGAATCGATTGAAAACCCGGATGTTACTAAGCTGCGCTATCGTGTCAGACGGGAAAGTCAAACGGGGTTCAATCTGTTCTTCTTATATCATAACATTGAGCAATTTACAGCGCAGATCACAAAAATAATTGCTTCTGTAGTGCTTACGGTATCATTTTTTGCAGTTTCTTCCGTACCAATCGTTTTTAAGCTTTCTATTGTGGCTGGTCTGGTTATAACGCTGTTAATCCAAATGTATGCAACAAAAAGAACAAATAACTTGGAACGAGATTTTAACGCATCATCCGTTGATATGAATATCATATCCGAACACTTTCTTAACTATATCGAACATTATGAAGCCGGAAAAGATATACGTCTTTACAGTATGGGAGATTTTCTCGGAGATTCCTATATAACACTTGAAAGGGATTATTACGAGCGTGCACTAAAAAACTCATATAAGAAAGCTGCGTGGACACTTCCTGTAACGATTCTCAATACTGTATTAAAATTTGGGATCTACGCTGTTCTTATCTATGCAGCTCTGAAAGGCGGTATCACGGTAGGTTCGATTGCGAAGTATGTGACTTGTATCATGCTGCTTGTCGAAACTTTGATCAATATTGTCACAACAACCCAACAAGCTCTGTATAACAACCATTATCTTAAGCGCTATTTTTCATACTTCGATATACCGAACAATATGTATCAAGGTTCCTTGACGGTCGAAAAGCGTGATGATAATGAATACTATGTAGAATTCCGAAATGTCAGCTTCAAATATCCCAATACAGAAGCATATGCATTGAGAAATATAAATCTTAAATTCAAGATTGGAGAAAAGCTTGCAATAGTCGGCATGAACGGTTCCGGAAAGACCACGTTTATAAAACTGCTCTGTCGCCTTTATGACCCGACAGAGGGTGAAATTCTGCTGAACGGCGTAAACATTCAAAAGTATGATTACGATGAATATATGTCAGTATTTTCGGTTGTGTTCCAGGATTTCAGCCTATTCTCCTTTAAGATCGGCGAAGTTGTTGCATCAAGCAAAACCTTTGACGAAAACAAGGTACGTGAATGTTTACAGAAAGCAAATTTCGGTGATAGGCTTCATGAAATGCCAGAAGGCGTTCATACGTATCTATACAAGGGCTATGACCAATCCGGCATAGAGATTTCCGGTGGAGAAGCACAGAAAATTGCACTTGCACGTGCTCTTTATAAAGACTCACCGTTTATTCTCTTGGACGAGCCTACTGCTGCACTTGACCCAATTTCTGAATATGAAGTGTACTCGAATTTCAATGCGATTTCGGGAGACAAAACAACAGTCTATATTTCTCACAGATTGGCTTCGTGCCGTTTCTGTAATAAGATTGTGGTATTTGATGATGGAAAAATCGTCCAACACGGTTCACATGAAGAACTTCTTTCTGATGTGAACGGCAAGTACCATGAATTATGGAACGCACAGGCGCAATACTATACAACGTAAAAAATGCCGTTTGCGCTGACTTTTTACTGTCGGTGCAAGCGGCATTACTCCTATAATTAGTCTAAAGGTTTGTATTCGGTTACTGCTTTCAAATATGTTTCGGGATCACCATTCAAAATAAGGTCTGCATATTCAAAAGGAGCATTGTAAATCAGATAGTCAAGCTCTGACCGCTGATACATATTGTCGGCAACCTCGTTCTCCACGGCGATGGTATCAATGGCGATCATGCTGCCATCGGTGAATTTCAGTTCTACACAGCAGTTATCGAAGTTATATTCGCAGGATACAAGGCGTTTCATTGGGTTTTACCTCCAAAATTTGATGTTATGGAAGTAATGTAAGCGTGGGTTTTAGTGTGGTATCTTTAAGTTTGGGAAACCCCCGTTTCCCATTTTGAGACCGCCTTGCCGCTCACGCCTATAAGCTCGCCAAGCTGCTTTTGGTAAGTCCATTATCAAGCCTTAATGCGCGTATCATAGCTCCGGTCTTGCCAACGTCCATTTAATCATCTCCTCTTGTTTCTGTGCCTTAGCATAGCCCATATATAATCGCTTTGCAATCCACGCATTGTAGAGCAGCAGATATTTCCAAAAAGTTTGTATTGTTGCACTTGACCTAACATATCGCGCCAAGCATAATATAGTTAACGATGCCGATACTTTGAAGAAAGACAGGTGATCATAATGACCGAATTGCTTGGAATACTAAGCGGTTTTTTTGCCGGAACAACGTTTATGGTGTATTTTTGCATATTTGTCGGCAAGATGCTTGAGGTCGCTTTATGCACGCTCAGGATGGTGCTTATAAACAGGGGGGAAAGGCTGATTGGCGCGGTTATAGCGCTTATAGAGATAACGCTTTGGCTCATAATAGCCGGAAACGTGCTTAGCAACTATCAATCCGACCCTTGGAAGATGGTAGCCTACGCGCTTGCTTATTCGATTGGCAACTACATCGGAAGCTGGCTTGAAGAGCGGCTGGCGTTCGGCCTGTGCTCGCTGCAATGCGTTGTTATGGATGCTGAAACGGCGGACAAGATAGGCGCGGCGTTACGCTCGCACGGGTTCGGTCTTACGGAGATGAAGGTGATAGGCCGCGACGATAACGACCGTTATATGCTCATGTCCACATTAAGGCGTAAGCTTGCGCCGGAGGCAATGGAGCTGATACAATCGGTAGCGCCAAACGCCGTAATAACCGTAAGCGACGTTAAGAGCCTGAGGGGCGGTTACATGCGCCAGGCAGGCAACCGCAGGATAAAAAAAGATAAATAATGGCATATTCGGTTCGCTTTGCCTCCAATTCTGCTGAGGATATAGAAACGCTTGTAAGGCTGAGGCTGGAGTTTTCAGACGCCAACAACGGCCCTCATCCGGAAAGCTATGAACTGAGGAAAAGCTGCTTAAAGGATTATTTTGAAAGGCATATAAATGTTGACTGCTTCTGCCCCATAGTTGAGGTTGGTCAAACGGCAGTGGCCATGGGCGCGCTGATGATATACGAAAAGCCGGCGAGCCTACCCTTCCCAAACGGCCTTGTTGGCGACGTGCTCAGCGTATGGACCGAGCCTGAATACCGCCATAAGGGCTACGCAAGGCTTATAATGGAAATGATAATCCTTAAGGCCCGCGAGCAGGGGCTTATGTCCGTTGGCCTCGCCGCAACGCCTATGGGTAGGCCGCTTTATGAAAGCCTTGGCTTTGAGCCAAAGGCGAGTGAAAACGTTGAAATGCGGCTCAGGCTAAAATAAGCCAAGCCCGCTCCGCAAAAGGCCCACAGAAGGTGGGCTTTGTTTGTTATTGGGGTTTATTTTAAGCTTTTGTGTGTTGTATAATATAATCATCTATTTACGCATTGGAGGTTTTGCTATGCCTGACAATATGTTAGCCTATCAGCCGGAGGCGTCGGTGAGGCTTGCCGCCGCTTCACCCAGGGTCACGCTTGGCGACCCCGCGGCAAACGCACAGGCTGCAATAGCCGCAATAAGGCGGGCCGAGGAGGCCGAGGCCGACTATCTTGTGCTGCCGGAGCTTTTTCTTTGCGGAGCAACTATAGGCTCGCTCGCCTCCCATAAGCTTATAGTTGAGGCCTGCAAAAGTGCTCTTGCCTCTGTTGCCGCGGCAACAAAGCATTCCGCGTTGACCTTGAGCATTGGCCTTCCCTATGTTATAAACTCCCGCGTGACCAGTTGTATAGCCCTCGTGCGCCTGGGCAGGGTCGCTGCCATCATTCCGGCCTCGCCCCAGACGGCGAACCCGTTCGGCTTCCGTCCGGCGATACCGAGGGGCGAGGCTCCGTCGCGCTCCACATTGACGCCTATATCAAGGGTGGCCGTCGGTTTTGCCAACATGATATTCTCACGCCCCCGGCCCAGGGAGGGGCAAATAATGCTGCTCAGCGGCTCAATAAACGCGACCGCGAAAAGCTATGACATAGTAAAAAGCAGCCTTGCCTCATTCAGCGCAAGGGCCGGCATGGCCACCGCTATGGCTCTGCCCTCATATGGCGAAAGCACAAGCTCCTTCGTGTTTGACGGTTATTGCGCGATAGCCGCCAACGGCGTCATATTGGCGGAATCCGTTCCGCTTGAAAAGGAACCCTTTGCCTGTGCGGACGTTGATATAAACGCCTTATCCTCATTTGAGCCTTTTGCGGACGTTGCGCCAGACGCTGTGGACGAAGGCTATGTTTCATCAAACGAAGCCAAGGCTAAGCGTCAGTTGAGCAGGCTTTTCGCCCTTCAGGTCGCCGCGCTCGCAAGGAGGGCCGAGCATATAGGCTCAAAGGGATTCGTCATAGGCGTAAGCGGCGGCCTGGATAGCGCGCTCGCGCTGCTTGTAGCATGCAAGGCGGCGGACGATATGGGGCTTCCACGGCAAAGCGTGCTTGGTATATCCATGCCTGGCTTCGGCACCACCGGCAGGACCAGGAACAACAGCAAGGCGCTCGTTGAGGCGCTCGGCTGCCGATATAGGGAGATATCAGTAGCCGCGGCATGCAGGCAGCATTTTTCCGACATAGGCCACGACGAGGCCGTGCGCAACGCCGTATACGAAAACGCGCAGGCAAGGGAAAGGACTAAGATATTGCTCGACATAGCCAACGAAGAGGCTTTGCTCGACGTCGGCACGGGCGACCTTAGCGAGGCCGCGCTCGGCTGGACAACGTTCGGCGGGGATCACCTTGCGCAATATGGGGTGAACGCATCTGTGCCCAAAACGATAATAAGAAGAGTTGTAGCGCAGATAGGCCCCATGTTCGGCGAAAATGCATGCAGCGTGCTTAACGATATACTCGCTACCCCCGTAAGTCCGGAGCTTCTGCCGCCGGATAACGGCGAGATCGCGCAGAAAACGGAGGAGCTTGTGGGCAGCTATGAGCTGCACGATATGTTTTTGTACTGGTTCCTTAAGGGCAAGGGGCCAGGCGAGCTTTATGAGCTGGCGCTTGAAAAGCTCCGTTTTCCGGAGGAAGAGGTTTACAGAACGCTCGGCACGTTTATAAGAAGGTTCTTTTCACAGCAGTTCAAGCGCAACTGCGCGCCGGAAGCGCCGCTTGTATGCTTATCCATTGCGCCGTCCGTATTCACCATGCCTTCGGACATGAGCGGGCGCGTATTCTTAAGGGAATATGAGCTTATAAACAGAAAAACGGATATTTGAGCCTATGGATGTAATAGACGACCTTCAGCGGGACGGGTTAGTTATAGTAAGGGACAGCGAGCGCTTTGCCTATGGGCATGACGCGGTGCTGCTGAGCGATTTTGTGCGCGCCAGGGCCGGTGAAAGATATATAGATATAGGCACCGGCACAGGCATACTTTCAATACTCGCTTACGCCAAGACAGGCGCCGCCTTCGTAGCCATAGATATAGATAAGGAATGCGTAAGGATGGCAAGCAAAAGCGTTGAGCTGAACAAGCTTGGCAGCCATATAAGCGTACATCAGGCCGATGCGAGGGAGGTCACGGAAAGCACCTTCGGCCGGTTCGACGGGGCCGTGTGCAACCCGCCGTACTACTCCGCCTCGGCAGGTACGGTAAGCTTGAACGAAAGCCGCGCCACCAGCCTTTTTGACAGCACGCTGAGCATAAAGGAGGCAATAGAGTGCGCCGCAAGGACGGTTAAATTCGGCGGCAGGCTTTATATATGCTATCCGGCAAAAAGCATAGCCGCGCTTATATATTGGCTCGAGCGGCTCGGCTTTGCGTTAAAAAGGCTGTGCCTTGTTTCATCAAAGGCGGGAAAGCAGCCGTACCTGTGCCTTGCGGAGGCTAAAAAGGGCGGCGGACAGGGCGCGGAGATAAGCTACGTCACTTTGGAGGATAAAGCGTAACATGTGCGAGATTTGCGGCAATATAGAGCCCATGCTCTACCTTTGCGCCACGCCTATAGGCAACCTTGGCGACATAACGCTAAGGGCGATAGAAACGCTTAAGGCCGTTGAGTGCGTGTATTGCGAGGATACAAGGCGCACAAGGGAGCTTATGAGCCATCTTGGTATAAAAAAGCCGCTTATAGCCTGCCACGAGCATAACGAAAGGCAACGCGGCAAGGAGATAGCGAAAAGGGTGCTTGCGGGCGAAGCCATAGCGTTTGTAAGCGACGCGGGCATGCCTGGCATAAGCGACCCGGGCGAGGCTCTTGTTCAGGCATGCATAAGGCATGGCGCGCCATACACGGTGCTTCCCGGGGCGAGCGCGCCGCTTACGGCGCTTGTTATGAGCGGCTTTTCAACGAAGGATGCCTGCTTTGCCGGCTTCCTTCCAAGGGAGGGCAAGCAGAGGCGCGAGGAGATAGCCGCCCTGTGCGCGCACAGGGGAACGCTTATTTTCTATGAAAGCCCGCTTAGGGTAGCCGCCACGGCGAAGGAGCTTGGCAAATACTTTGGCAACAGGAAATGCGCGCTCGTAAGGGAGCTTACAAAAAAGTTTGAGCAGGCCGTGCGCACGGATCTTGAGGGCCTGTATGAAAAATACAGCTTGGAGCCGCCAAAGGGCGAATGTGTGCTTGTGGTAGAAGGCGCCAGGGAGGAAGCGTTTGATTCAAACAGGGCCGAAAGCATGGGTATGGAGCTTATCAAAAAAGGGATAAGCGTAAAGGACGCATCCAAGCAATTAAGCGCCGTATTTGGTATAACGAAGAACGAGGCTTATTCTATAATATCGGCCATAAAGCAAAGCATGGACGATGAAGCATGACACCCTGTCCTAAAGATATGACGGCAGGCCCAAACGCGGCATAAATTCGCGGTTCAGCTTCATATTGAGCCATATCTTACGGATAAACAGAGATCAACTATAATCATCATGGAGGGCAAACACATGCAGGATACCGTTAAGAAGTACAAGCAGCTTATCAAAAAGCGCGCCGCGCTTGGGCATGCGATGGGGGTATTGTCCTATGACAGCGAGACCGTTATGCCTAAAAACGGAGCGCCGCACATGGCGGAAAGCATGGCTACGCTCAGCGAGGAGCTGTACAGGCTCAGGGTCAACGACGAGCTTAGGGACATGCTCAATGAGCTTGAAGCCAACAAGGCGGAGCTTGACCCCGTAACAAGAAGAGAGGTGGAGCTTGAGCTTAAGGAGCTTAAAAAGCTTGAGCGCGTGCCTGTTGAGGAATACAGCGCGTTTGACAGGCTGATATCCGAAGCGAGCATTGTATGGCGCGAGGCCAAGCGGAACAGCGATTATCAGCTGTTCAAGCCCTATATGAAAAGAATAGTCGGCGCTTCAAAGGCTATGGCAGGCTATATGTATCCTGGCAAGCCGGCATACGACGCGCTGCTTGAGGAGTTTTCAGAAGGGCTCAGCATGGATATGCTCGAGCCGTTCTTCAAAGACGTTAAGGCCAAGCTCGTCCCCGTTATACACGCCGTTTGCGAATGCGGCCGCCAGGCGGACGATTCAAAGCTCAGGCTGCCTTTCCCGATAGAGGGTCAGCGCAGGCTTTCAAGCTTTGTTATGGACTTTCTTGGCATAGACAAAAACAGCTGCGTTATAGGCGAGGTCGAGCACCCGTTCACTACCGCGTTCAACAAGCACGACATAAGGCTTACCACGCATTATCATGAGGAAGATGTGCTTTCCAACCTTTTGAGCGTTGCGCATGAGGGCGGGCATTGCCTGTATGAGCTGAACATAGGCGACGAGCTTATAGGCTCGCCCCTTGCCAGCGGCGCAACGATGGCCCTGCATGAAAGCCAATCGAGGCTGTTTGAAAACATGATATGCAGAAGTCCGGAGTTTATAGCCCTTCTATATCCAAGGATGAAGGAGATATTCCCCCTGCAAATGCAGAATATATCGGAGGAGCTTCTCTTCCGCGCCGCAAACAGGGCCGAGCCTTCCCTCATCCGTACCGAGGCGGACGAGCTTACTTATCCGCTGCATATAATGGTGCGCTATGAGATAGAAAAGCAACTCATAGCCGGTACCCTTTCCGTGGAGGACCTGCCGGAAGCGTGGAACAGCATGTATAAGGAATACCTTGGCGTTGACGTGCCTGATGACAAAGCCGGCGTGCTGCAGGACAGCCACTGGGCGGGCGGCATGATAGGCTATTTCCCCTCATACTGCGTGGGCAGCGCATATTCGGCGCAGATATACCACAATATTGCAAAGGAGATAGACATACCCGCAACGGTGGCGCAGGGCGGCGTGAAGCCGATAGTCGAATGGCTGACGGATAGGCTCTATCGTTTCGGAAAGCTAAAAACTCCTGAGGAGCTTTCGCGCTCTGTGCTTTGCGGCGAGTTCGACCCTGACTATTATACCGATTACCTTACAAAGAAGTTTACAGAGCTTTATAAGCTGTAAGCCCGATGTGATAAGGTGATAAGAAAGGAGCCGCAGTTTGGCAAGGTTTGTTACCGGCGGGGCGCACAGCGGCGTTACCGCCGTTGAAAACGCATTTATAATAGACTATATGCCCCTCGCGCCTGAAAACGCGGTGAAGGCGTATATATACGCGCTGATGGCCGCCTCACGCTCCGATGCGCCGGATATGTCCGAAGCGCTCGGCCTTGACGACGAGGCTTTATCCTCCATATTCGCATACTGGCAGCGCATGGGTCTTGTCAGGATAGTGAGTCCCGACCCGCTCGTGATAGAGCTTTTGAGGCCGCAGGGCATATCTTCCTCGCCAAGGAAGTATGCAGCGCTTATAGAAAAGCTATCCTCCGCAGTGCCGCAAAGGGTATTTACAGGCGACGAGCTTAGAGTGATATACGATTGGATAGAGGTGTTCGGCTTTTGCGAGGATACAGCCGTGCTGCTGGTGAGCGATTGCGTAAAAAGAAGGGGCGCAAGGCTGAAGCTTTGGCAGATGAATGCGGAGGCTAAGCTTTGGGCGGACGCGGGGGTAAGCACCGATGAAGAAGCGCTTGAATACATAGCCCTTAGGGACGAGCGCACGGCTGGGGCGCAGAAGATACTTTCCCGCTGGAAGCTGAGGCGCGCCGCAACCAACGATGAGGTCGCGCTATACATAAAATGGCATGAGCAATGGGGCATGACGGACGAGGTCATAGCCGAAGCGTGCAAGGAGCTTACAAGCGCCGCACAGCCGAGCTTCAAGTATCTCGATTCCGTGCTTACAACGTTCCGCGCCAACGGCGCGATAACGCCGGAGGCCATAAACACGCTCAGGCATGAGCAGGACGCCTGCCGCGAGCTTGCGCGCATCATGCTTGAAAGGGCCGGTCTCAACCGCGCGCCCACATCCGTGCAGCAGCAGGACGTTGACATGTGGCGAAACCGCTACAGGATAGCGCCGGAGCTGCTGATGCTCGCCGCGGAGGCCGCAAGGCAGAGCGAAAAGCCATGGGGCAGCATAAAACGCACCATAGCCCGCTGGCACGATAACGGCATAACGGAGTTAGAAAGGGCAAAGGCCGATATAGAGGCTCAGGCGGCAAAGCGTATTTCCTCAAGCGGAGCCAACAAAGGCAGGGCGCTTTCCCACGCGTCAAGAGCATATTCAGAAAGCGAGCTTGAAAGGATGGGCGTTGAGCTTCTTGAGGATTGAATAAAGCGGGTACAAAAACAGAGACGGCCAATAAACGCGCCGTCTCTGCTTATGCGTTATGTGTTTATTGCTATGCGTTAAAGCCCATGGCGGCGTATACCCTCTTAACGGTCCTTGCCGCCGCCTCAGAGGCGCGCCTTGCGCCGTCCTCCATCACCTCATGTAGGTAGTCAACGCTGCCCATGAGCCTTGAATATTCGGCCTGTATTGGCTTCAAGCCCTCTATTACGGCCTCGGCGGTGCCGTTCTTGAGCGCGCCGTAGTTCTCTCCGGCAAAGCGGGCCTCAGCCTCCGCCATGCTCATGCCGGTGAAGCTGGTGTATATCGCAAGCAGGTTGGAGACGCCCGGCTTGTTTTCAGGGTCATACCTGACCACGCCGTCGCAATCCGTAATGGCTTTGCGGAACTTCTTCTGTATAGCCTCAGGCGTATCTATTATTGAAGCAAAGCCGTTGGGGTTCGGGTCGGACTTGCTCATCTTCTGCGCAGGATTCTGCAGGCTCATCACCCTTGCGCCCACCTTCGGCGTATAGCCCTCGGGTATGGTGAATATATCGCCGTGGTTTTTGTTGAAGCGTATCGCTATATCGCGGCATATCTCTATATGCTGCCTCTGATCCTCTCCCACCGGCACTATGTCGCTTTGATAAAGCAGTATATCCGCCGCCATAAGCACAGGATATGTGAACAGGCCTGCGTTTATATTGTCGGCATGCTTGCTGCTCTTGTCCTTAAACTGGGTCATGCGCCCGAGCTCGCCCATATAAGTGGAGCAGTTGAGCACCCAGCTCAGCTCGCAATGCTCCTTAACGTCGGACTGAACGAATACCACGCTCCTTTGGGGGTCAACGCCGCACGCGAGCAGCAGCGCCACCAGCGAAAGCGTGTTCTGCCTCAATACGTCAGGATCCTGCTTTACGGTTATAGCATGAAGGTTGGCCACGCAGTAATAGCATAGCCTATCCTCCCCCTGCAAAAGGGGCCAATTCCTCAGCGCGCCGACATAATTGCCTATCGTTGGTATGCCGGAGGGCTGTATTCCGCTCAAAACTATCTTTTTTCCGTTTTCCATAGTCTATCCTCCCTTTAGCAGAGCAAAATCAAGTGAACTATATTATATCAGCAACTTTTAACTGTGGCAATGCCGCATATAAAATGGTACAATTAAAATGGTAAAAAATAATGGAGGCTGCCTATGTCTTATCAGGCTCTGTACAGAAAATACCGTCCCCAGCTTTTTAGGGACGTGCTTGGCCAGGAGCATATAACAACAACTCTAAAGAATCAGGTGGAAAGCGGCCGCGTTTCGCATGCATATGTTTTTTCCGGCAGCAGGGGTACCGGCAAGACCACCACGGCCAAGATACTTGCGCGCGCCGTGAACTGCGTCAGTCCCGTAAACGGCGAACCGTGCGGCGAGTGCGAATACTGCAAAGCCTCCCTGGATTCGGCCGACATAATTGAGCTTGACGCGGCAAGCAACAACGGCGTTGACGATGTGCGCGCAATAATCGACAAGGCGCGCTTTACGCCGCTAAAGCTCAGGAAAAAGGTTTATATAATAGACGAGGCGCATATGCTTTCGCGCCCGGCGTTCAACGCGCTTTTGAAAACGCTTGAGGAGCCGCCGGAGCATGTTTTATTCATATTGGCAACGACCGAGCCGCAAAGCATACCTGCAACGATACTTTCGCGCTGCCAAAGGTTCGATTTTCACAGGATAAACGTTGACGATATAGTAAGCTGCGTTAAAAGCGCCGTTGCCAAGTCGGGCGCCAGCATAGACGGCGAGGGCCTGCTGGTGATAGCGCGAGCTGCCGAGGGCGGCATGAGGGACGCGCTGAGCATAGCGGATCAGTGCATAGCATTTTGCGGCAATAACGTGACCGCGGCTGATATATACGGCGTGCTTGGCGCAATGGACTCGTCCTTTTTGTTCAAAACGGCTGACGCGCTTATAAACTGCGACGCGGCTCAGGCTATACGCCTTCTTGACGAGGTGATAGAAAATGGCCGCGACATAGGCGTTTTTGCAGCTGACATAACAAAGCACTTCCGCGCGCTTTTGATAGCCGGGCTTTGCGGAAAATGCGAGGATATACTTAACTGCACGCCTGACGCTATGGCAAGATATATCGAGCAGGCCTCGCGCTGCGGCGAAACAAGGCTGAGGAGCGCGCTCGATACGCTTATGGAGGCTATGAGCGGCATGCGCTATCTTGCCCTTCCAAGGGTAAGGCTCGAAGGCGCATTCATACGCATAGCGGCCCCTGAAAAGGCCGCGCCCATGGACGATAATGGCATTATGGAGCGAATAGAGGCTATGGAAGCCAAGCTGGCCGCAATAGCAGCAGGGGCTGTTAAGGCAGCGCCTGAAGCTTCCGTTGCGGCAGAGATAAAAAAAGCCGAAAAGCCGGATGCAAAAGCAAGCCCTGCCCAGGCTGCGCCTGAGCCTTCACCTGCCGCCAGGCCAAGCGCCGCGCCCGATACCGGCGCACAAAGCGCGCGCGAGCTTTGGGAGGCCGTGCGCAAGGCGATACAGCCTAAGAACCCGACCATGGCCGTGCTTGGCATAAAGAGCGAAGCAAGCCTTGAAAACGGCGTATTGACGGTGCGCTTCCCTAAAAAGGCCATAGTTGAGGCCTTTACAAAGCCCGAGACGCAAAGGCTTGCCGAGAACGCGCTTGAGGGCATAGCGCCAGGCACACGCATACGCTTCAGCACGGCAGAAAGCGGCGGCGATTCGCTTGCCGAGCAGGCGAAGAAGGCGTTCGGCAGCAAGATAGAGATAGTTGAGTGAACGGCCGCGCTATGGTATAATTTATATTTGACAAGCAAAAGAAGCAAAATCACTTGGATATAAACGGAGGAGCATTATGGCAAGAAACGGTTTTCCCGGAGGAATGGGCGGAGGCAACATGCAGCAGCTTATGCGGCAGGCACAAAAAATGCAGCAGGATATGGCGCGCACTCAGCAGGAAATAAGCGAGCGTGAGTTCACGGCCACGGTCGGCGGCGGCGTTGTAAGCGCCACGGTGCTTGGCACAAAGGAGCTTAAGGCGATAACCATAGACCCCGCCTGCGTAGATGCGGACGATGTGGAAATGCTGCAGGATCTTATCATAAGCGCGGTCAACGAGGCTATACGCAGCGCGGACGAGACTATGACCAACGAGATGAACAAGATAACCGGGGGCATGAAGTTAGGCTTCTGAGCCATTAGTATTCGAAAGAGGCTTTTTGATGAGCATTGAACCAATAAACACCCTTTGCACTCAGCTTGCAAAGCTGCCGGGAGTCGGCTCAAAAAGCGCACAAAGGCTCGCCTACTTTATACTGGATATGCCCGCTTCATCCGCAAAGGAGCTAGCGGAGGCTATAATACGCGCAAAGGATACCGTGCGCTATTGCCCCATATGCGGCAACTATACCGACGTTGAGCCATGCGCCATATGCACGGATGAAAAGCGCAGCGATGACGTTATATGCGTCGTTGAGGACCCCAAGGAGGTCTGCGCCATGGAAAAGCTGAGGGAGTACAGGGGGCGCTACCATGTGCTGCACGGCGCAATATCCCCTACGGACGGAATAGGCCCGGGCGACATACGCATAAAGGAGCTTATAGAGCGGGTGGACAAGGGATCTGTTCATGAGGTGATACTCGCCACAAATCCGGACGTTAAGGGCGAGGCTACGGCAAGCTACATTGCGCGCATACTTAAGCCCAAGGGGGTGCGCGTGACAAGGATAGCTCACGGCGTGCCTATAGGTGGCAACCTTGAATATGTTGACGAAATGACGCTTTTGAAGGCCGTTGAGGGCAGAAGGGACATGTGAGCGGGGCTGGTTTGGTATTAAATATGCCCCTGATGGGAATAATTCAAAATAAATTTACTTTTGATGCAACCTTTTGGCTTCCAAAATAGTCTATTATAATAGTGGATATCTTTGAGCAGGGTTTTGCATAGGATATGAAGCGGAGGGAGGTACAGCATAAAATGAAACATGCCGTTAAACACACGAAAGTTGTTATGCTCATGTGTATAGCTATGCTTTTGTGTGCCTGCACCGCGACATCGGATGCCGCGGCTACCAACGACGCCGCAATACATAATATGCAGCGGCTGTACAGAAGCTCTTCGCTTGTTGTGGTAGCATCCTGCTTCCGCACACATACGAACGCTGCGGGTGAAAGCTGCGCCGACGTAAAGGTGGAGCGAACCGTGGCCGGTTCCCTCGCAAGCAGCGGCGATACGCTGCATTGTCCATCCTCCGCCATGAAGGAGGGGGAAAGCTATCTGCTCTATTTGACCACCGGCGACGATGTGTACCAAACGGAGGATGTGGATAGGTTCAGCATAGTCAACGATACCCCCTTCAGGGTAGAAGGCGACCTTGTTTACGCTTCGGGCGCCATGCTCGATATGGCCGCCATAGAGTCGGACATTGCAAACGCGAGCCGTACTGTATCCGTTCAGCTCGTCAGCAAGTATTATAGGAGCGTATCCTCTCTCTCCGTAGGCAGCGACTACATATTCATAGGCCGCATCAAAAAGTTCCCCAAGCAGCAGCCTATGGACTTCCGCTCCAACGATAGCGGCGCTATAGTTGAAAACAGGCTCCCGGCCTCGCTTATAAGCGTTGAGGTCTACGGCTCGTTAAAGGGTGGGCTTAATTACGGCGACAATATACAGCTTGTATACTGCCCCGCCATGTGCCAGGATATAATAGACGCGGCTACGCTTAAGCCGGCGGCATGCGCCGAGGATAAGCTGCCCGTACCCGAAGAGGGCGGTACGTATTTGTTCTTCCTGTGCAAGGGTCCTGATGAAAAGCAGGATTATTACTTTGGCGTCAATCCCATACAGTTCATGGCTGAGCTTGACGACAACAACACCATAAGCGTTGGCAGCGCAAACAGGGCCTTTAACGGCTACCGCACACTTGACGCGGTTGTAAAAACAATAAGGAGAGTATTAAACGGTTAGTATTTAATGGCAGATATGAACATACAAACGCAAATAGCAGCGCTTATACCGGCCGCATTACTGGGCTACTTGATAGGCTCGGTCAATGCGGCTATTATAATCACAAAGTATATACTGCATAGCGATGTAAGGCTGCAGGGCAGCAAAAATGCAGGCGCCGCCAACGTTACAAGGGTGTTCGGCCCCGTGGCAGGATTAGCCACCCTTGTCTTGGACATGCTCAAGGTAATGGGCGTTATGTGGCTCGGCGGCATTATGGCGGGCGAGCCTGGCACTATGGTAGCGGCAATAGCATGCCTCAGCGGCCACTGCTTCCCCATATTCTTCAAGTTTAAGGGTGGAAAAGCCGTGGCAGTCTCCGCAGGGATAGCGCTTTATATGGACTGGCGGCTGTTCGCGCTGCTGCTCGGCGCGTATATGCTGGCGTTTTTGCTGCTGAAAACGGCGTCCATAGCTTCGCTTTCCGGCGTGACCTGTATGCCGTTGGTGATGGCTATATTGGGCGGATTTTCCGTATATCAATATATATGCGCAATAGCCTCTATGCTGTTCGTATGGATAATGCACCGGCAAAACCTTGTGCGCATAGCGCATCACGAGGAAAAGAAGTTCTCGCTTAAAAAAAGCAAAAGCAAAGAGAAAAGCGAATTTGCCGAGAAAAAGTAATATCCGTCGGAGCATATCCGGTGTTTTATTATGCCGCAGCATGTTGCAAATTCTATTATTTTGGTATATCATCAATACTCGGTATCGGATATGTTTTTGATTTTAAGGAGACAGCTAATGAAACCGCGTATAGGTATGCTAATAAGGCGCAAAAGCGCAGACAATCATTTTGTTATAGGCTTAAACGACGTCAACGCCATAAAGAACGCAGGCGGCCTGCCTGTGCTTGTGCCGGTTACTGACGATCGTGACGACCTGCAAGCTTATATTGACAGCATAGACGCTTTGTATGTGCCAGGCGGTCCGGACATAAACACGCTTTTGTTCGGCGAGGAACCGATAGCCGGCATGGGGTTCAGCCGCAGGAGCGACGATTTGTTTGAAATGGAGGCCGTGCGCATGGCGTATGCGGCTAAAAAGCCCGTGCTTGGTATATGCAGGGGCATACAGGTGATAAACGTAGCGCTTGGCGGCACGATATATCAGGATATACCCTCTCAGGTGCCTAACGCCTTGAGGCACAGGCAGCCTGACCCGGGCTGCGAAATGACGCATACTGTCAAAATAGAAAAAGGCAGCATTCTTTATCAGCTCGCGGCGGGCGAAACGGCCGAGGTCAACACCTTCCACCATGAATCGATAAAGGACGCCGCAAAATGCCTTAAGGTGACCGCTACCGCGCCTGACGGAATAATTGAAGCCGTTGAAAGCGAGGACGGCCTTGTGTTCGGCACGCAATGGCATCCGGAGCTTTTGCAGGCCGCAGGCGGCGTGCATAAGGCGGTATTCAGCCGCTTTGTTGAGGCGGCAGCCAGGGCCGGTAAGCGCTGAACGGACATATATGCAAAAAAGTGCGGCGTATAGGGCGCTTCACGGTATCAAAAAAGTGGCTGGTCGCCACTTTTTCTTGCTATATCAGTCCCGTTAAGTTCAGCGTCCGCTATACTCAGCAAAGCTCCTTGGCCATGCTTTCAAGCTCGGCTATGTTCTGCTGCTTCACCGCCGATTTGATGGATACTGTGGTGTCGAGCCATGTTATATCCTTGCAGCCTTCAAGCATGCCCTTCATTACCTTTGCCGCCATAGGAGCCCATGTGCCGTTTTCGATAAGGCCAACGGTCCTGTTCTGATAGTTGCGCTCGCTAAGATGCTCAATAAACGTGCGCATGAACGGGAAAACGCCGGCATTATAGGTTGTGCTCGCAAGCACGAGCTTGCCATAACGGAACGCATCCTCAACAGCCTCCGCCATATCCTCCCTTGCAAGGTCGCATACTACCACCTTCCTGCAGCCGTTTTTGTCCAGCATGTCCCTGAGCAGCTCTACGGCCTTTTTTGTATGCCCGTAAACAGAGGTGTAGGCTATCATAACGCCATCGCTCTCCACCCCGTAGCTTGACCAGATGTCATAAAGCTTCATATAATGGCCAAGGTTATCCTTAAGCACAGGCCCATGCAGAGGGCATATTGTGGCTATATCGAGCGCGGCCGCCTTTTTGAGCAGAGCCTGCACCTGCGCGCCGTATTTGCCGACTATGCCTATATAGTAGCGCCTCGCCTCGCAGTCCCATTCCTCCTCCACGTCAAGCGCACCGAACTTGCCAAAGCCATCCGCCGAGAAAAGCACCTTGTCCTTTTGATCGTAGGTGACCATTACCTCAGGCCAATGCACCATAGGCGCAAACACAAATGTTAACGTATGCTCGCCTAAGGGCAGGCTTTCGCCGTTGGCGACGACAAGCTTTTTACCCTCAAGCTCAACGTCGAAGAAGTTGTCTATCATAGCGAAGGTCTTTGCATTGCCCACAATTTTAGCTTCCGGGTAGGCGTTTATAAAGCTGACTATGTTTGAAGAATGGTCCGGCTCCATATGCTGCACTATAAGATAGTCCGGCTTCCTGCCGCCAAGCGCGGCATCAAGGTTGTTGAGCCATTCCCGTGTAAAATGAGCGTCCACCGTGTCCATAACGGCAATATGCTCGTCCATTATAGCATAGGAGTTGTAGCTCATTCCGTTCGGGACTATGTACTGGCCTTCAAACAGGTCAATATCATGGTCGTTCACGCCGATATAGATTATATCCTTGGTAACGTTAAACATATTTTTCCTCCTGAATATATTCAGCCGAGTATATCGGCTATTATGCGCATGTACAGCTTTGGCAACACGTCAAAGCTATATGGTATGTTCAGCCTTTCGCTGTTTTGGTGGAAGTCCTTTCCCCAGCCGCCAAGCACTATGCCCGGGACATGCAGTTGTTTAAGCGCCTGCAGCGGGAAATCATATGTGAGCCCCGCGCCGGCAAGGTTCTTAAAAAGCGTATCGAAGCCAGCATCCTCACCCAAGCCAGTATAGCTCAGGTCGGATAATCCCATGTAGTAATCCTTAAGCTCCAAATGCTCGTTGAACTGCCGCCTGGCATAATCTATAACATCTTTAGCGGCGGCTAAGAGCCTGCCTGCATCGGCGTCGGCAGGGTCCATATAAACGTCCGGATAATACGGCGGTATAAAGGAAAGTATTATCATAGGCTGCTTTGCGCCGTAAAGCTCATACACATGGCGCACAAGCTCTATGCTTATATCCTGAAGCTCAAGCTTTTTCTCCGTAAGCTTGCCTGCAAACGCCTTAAGATGCGCGTCAAGGTCGCCGTTATACTGCTTTTTGACTTCATTATAAAGCTCCTCATACGTCATTACGCAGGGCGCAAAGCGGCGCACGGTCATAGGCTTGTTCATAAGCTTACTGTATGCTTCAGCGTCCCTGCTCCTTTTTTCAAGCGCCAGCTCAAAAGCGCGCATGGCTATCATACGCAGGCTGCTTATAAGCCCCTCCGGCTCAAGCTTGAGCGTAAGCATGCTGTAATATGAAACCGCATACATCGGTATCGATGCGGAATATGTCGCCTTAAGGTCTTTCATTTTAAGGCATACCGCAGGCGGAGTACATTCGCCGTTTTTGCTTTGGCAATAATCCGTATTCATGGCGAGCAGCTCGTACACGGCCGCATTGAGGCTGTTTGCATCAAGCCCGGCAAACGGCTCGTCCGCATGGCAGCCCTTGCCCGCGCAGAGGAACATGGGCATCACCTTGCCAGTTGCGCCATAGTGTATGTAGCGCCTCGGGTCGTTTGCCATGTTCTCGTTAAGGTAGCACTCCGCCAGCAGCAATGCGCTATAATGGAGCTTTCTCTTTTCGGCAAGCCCGTTCAAAAAAGCCGAGGCCGCCAGCATGCCTTCGGAGTTAGTCTCCTCCCCGCATACGGCTACATAGAGCAGGTTCCCGTTAAGCCCGGTTAGGTTTTCGCTTTCGCTATAGTGCCTTAAAAGCTCTATTATAAGCGCATGGCCAAACTTCATATCCGCCGTTCCCCTGCCGAATATCCATTCGCCTGTATCAGCGTCCCGCTTTGCATCTTCATCAAGCGGAAGCTCGTTTATCCTTTTTGTTATCTCGTCAACGTCAAAGGCGATGTCCTTAAGCTGGGCATACCCGTCAACATCGACAACATCGTAATGCCCCGTCAGTATAATGGTGTTTTTGCTCTTTTTGCCGCCCTCGAGCAATGCAGCTATTATGCAGCGGCCAAACGGGTCTCCCGCTATCGGCTGCTTGTACACGTTTTCTTTATGCTGCTTAAAATAATCAAGCTCGTCTAAAAGCTCCATTATCCTTTCGGCGCCGCTCCGCTCAAGCTCGGTGCCGCTTATGCTCTTAGCCGAGACCAGCCGTTTTGTGTCGCTCAACATTCTTGCTTTATCTATCATATACGCTTATCTCCCGTTTGTGCATCTATGCAATACTATGATACAACATATTAGGCAAAAATTCCACAGGCACATATACATCGTCGCTTGAATTACCTTCACAAGGAAAACGAGCGAAGGAATGATTGAGTGTTTCAAACGAGTTTGACGCGGCTATGGCGTGGCTGTATGCCCCTTAAAATCTTGTGTCTCCTTGTCAACCGATGGTATGATTTCATGATAAACAAACAGCCGGAGGCAGAGCTATGCCTCCGGCTAAAACGTTTGCATCTCCTTTATAATGCTTTGCTGCGGCGTCACAGCATCATGTTCTTGTATGCTGCCGCAAGCTCCTCAAGCGCGGTGAAAAACGCGAGCGCATCCGCCCTGGAGAGCCTTTCCCTCCTTGATAAAGCGCCGGCGGCATAAGGATCGTATGCCGGTATGCCCTCTGCCGTAAGCTCGGCGATTATCTCCTTAACAAGCTCCGGCTCCCTTTTTATAACCGAGCGGTACTTGTTCTGGAATCTGAGCATAGCCCTTGTGTCTCCCTGCCCCATGCCCAGCGTGCAGGAGCGTACGCTTATGCCCTTTGCCCTTTCGCTAAGCACCGTCCTAAGCAGCGCCCTTACCTCTTCCTGCTCAAACGGCACGAAGGCGGCGCTGCGGCATGCCGTGCCTTCAACATCTCCCTCCTTCAGCCTTGCATAATAGTAGTTGCGTATGCTGTTCGGCTTCCTGCCGGTCTGCTCGGCCACGGCCTCAAACACGCTTTTTAGCGGCCTGCCCTCATTCCTCGCCTGCTCGGCCTGAGAAAACAGCAGCTTATCCTCCTGTCTGCTCCAGCCGCTCTTTGCCATATTTTCGCTTTTACAGCTTTCCATATACATTTCCCCCTGTAGGTTTTTACCATTATTGTTGCCTGCCTCCGAAATAATATACCTAAATATACCTATTCACTGTATTGCTGCATCTATGCGGCAAAACCTCCCGTTCCTATGCCCTTTTCAGTTTCACATATAGGGTTTATAATATATAGAGCATTTTTAAGGAGAGCTTAAATGGACTATTTATCAGACCTTACGGTGCAACGGCTTGCAAAGGCCGAACCCATGATGTGGAGCAACCCAAAGCTTACCGCGGCTAAGGCTGCGCTTGCTAAGCTTGAGCTTGGTGTAAAGGACGTTGACGACGCCGCGGCAAGGCTTGCGCGCTTTGCGCCTTACATCAGGAGGCGCTTTCCGGAAACGGCAGAAAGCGGCGGGCTTATAGAGTCCCCGCTTACCGAAATACCGGCTATGCTTTGGCGCATCAGGCACGAATACTCGGCGCCGGTTGAAGGCAGGCTGTTTATTAAAAGGGATTCCGACCTGCCAATATCAGGCTCCATAAAGGCAAGGGGCGGCATATATGAAGTGCTGAAGCACGCTGAAACGCTTGCAAAGGACGCGGGCATGCTTGATGAAGGCGACGATTACGCAAAGCTTTGCAATGATGAGTTCCGCAGCTTTTTCTCGAAATATTCAGTACAGGTGGCGTCCACCGGCAACCTTGGCCTCTCTATTGGCGTAATGAGCGCAGCGCTCGGCTTCAAAGCGACGGTGCATATGAGCGCGGACGCCAGGGAATGGAAAAAGCGCCTGTTGAGGAGCCGTGGGGTTAGCGTTATAGAGTACCCGGACGACTATTCGGCGGCAGTCATAAACGGGCGCAAGGCGAGCGAGCTTGACCCGATGAGCTACTTTGTTGACGATGAAAACTCCCATGATCTGTTCCTTGGCTACAGCGTTGCCGCAGGAAGGCTCAAAGCTCAGCTTGACGAGGAAGGTGTTGAGGTCAACGCAGGACACCCCCTGTTCGTATATATACCCTGCGGCGTCGGCGGCGGCCCGGGCGGCGTTACATTCGGATTAAAGCTTATATATGGCGATGACGTGCATGTGTTTTTTGTTGAGCCGGTAAATGCGCCGTGCATGGCGCTTGGCATGGCCACGGGGCTAAACAGCAAAATATGCGTGCAGGATATTGGCCTGAGCGGCAAAACGGAGGCCGACGGGCTTGCGGTCGGCCGTGCATCCGGCTTTGTCGGCAATGTGATGGAGGGGCTTTTAAGCGGCGAGTTCACCGTTGAGGATGGCAGGCTATATGACTATATGCGCTCCCTTATACAAAGCCAGGAGCTTTTTGCGGAACCCTCCGCCTGCGCCGCATTTGAGGGGCCTGTTGGCCTTTACACGCACAAAGAGGGCCTTGAGTATATGCAAAAGCATGCGCTTGAGGGGCGCATGAAGCACGCTACCCACATAGTATGGGCCACCGGCGGCAGCCTTGTACCGGAGCATGAACGCGAAAAGTACGCCGCCACTTATATCAAATGAGCCGCTTCTGCACAGACGATATATACTCCCTTATGCCCGATGAACTATGCAGAAAGCTCAGCATAAGCATAGCCAAGGAGCTTGGCTCGACCAATACGGAGCTTAAGAAGCTTGCAATGGCAGGAGCCGAAGAAGGCAGCGTGCTTATAGCGCTAAAGCAAAGCGGCGGGCGCGGCAGGCTCGGGCGGAGCTTCTATTCGCCAAACGGTACAGGTTTATACATAAGCGTGCTTGTGAGGCCAAGGCTCAAAGCGGAGGAGACCGTGTTCGTTACGGCCATGAGCGCCGTATGCATGGCAAGGGCCATAGACAGGCTTTGCGGCAAACATGCGCTTATAAAATGGGTAAACGACATATTTATAGATGCAAAAAAGGTCTGCGGCATACTGTGCGAAAGCGCATTTGAGCAAAGCTCCATGCTCAGCGAATATGTTGTGATAGGCGCTGGGGTGAACATATATCCGCCCGAAAATGGCTTTCCGGAGGATATAAGCTCAGTTGCGGGCGCGCTGTTTGACAATGCGCTGCCAGACGAGCTTAGGCCAAGGCTGGCGGCAGAGTTTTTGAAGGAGCTGTTTGCGGCCTACGGCTCGCTTGAACACAGGAGCTTTTTAGATGAGTATAAAAGCCGCAGCATGGTATGCGGAAGGCGCATAAACGTTATTGCGCCGGAGGGCTCAAGGGAAGCAGATGCGCTTTATATAGACGATAGCTGCCGCCTTGTAGTGCGCTATGACGACGGAATTATAGCGCCGCTGTCCAAAGGCGAGATAAGCATACGCCTTAAATAATGACAAACAAGGCGAAAGCACAAAAGCTTATTACAGCTTCTCTCAAAGCGTCAAAAAAGTGGCTGTTAGCCACTTGAGAGTGTCAAAAAAGTGGCTGAACGCCACTTTTTAATAATTATTAGCTTTGCCTATCCTATGCTTTTGGGCCTATGCCAAGCTCCTCGGCATGCTCCCGCATGCCTTTGATAACAAGCTCCATCACTTCTTCTATCGGCATGTTAAGCATTGTGCAGCCACGCTCTATTATATCGCGGCTGCACTTTGCGGCGAACTTTTTATCCTTATACTTCTTTTTAAGGCTCTTCACCTCAAGGTCGCTTATGCCTGTTGGCCGCATGAGCGACGCCGCCTGCACTATGCCCGTAAGCTCGTCCACGGTGAAAAGGCTCTTTTCCATGTTGGTCAGCGGTTCAACATCCGAGCATATGCCGTACCCGTGCGAAAGTATGGCTCGTATGTCCTCTTCGTCGATATCCTCGTCTTTAAGCAGCTCCCTTGTGTGGGCAAGATGCTCTGAGGGGAACTTTTCATAATCGACGTCATGCAGATACCCCACCGCCTGCCAATGCGCCTTATCCTCGCCAAAATGCTGTGCCATTGCGCCCATTGCCGAGCTTACGGCAAGCGCGTGCGTGAAAAGATGCGCCTCCGTCACGTTTGCCCTTATCAGCCTTTCGGCCTTATCCATAGTAAGCTTTGCCATAACACTACCTCGCTTTAGTCTCTTTTGTATTTATAATCAAAGCCTAATCCGGCATCTTTATTCCCTTGCAGTCGCCGCCGGTCATGTCTATAAGCTCGGATATGGTAACGAACCTGAAGCCTTCGTCTATAAGCGCGGGAATGATTATCTCCATAGCGTCCGCCGTTGAGCTTCTCTGGTCGTGCATCAGTATCACGCTGCCCTCTTTTGCCTGCTCTATAACATAATCGGCTATGGCCTCTGGCGCTTTGCCCTTCCAATCGTTGGTATCCACCGTCCATAGTGCCATAGGCACGCTTACTACCTTCTTCACGGTCTTATTATAATGCCCGTAAGGCGGGCGCACAACGCGCGCTTCATGCCCAAGCACCCTTTTTATTTCGGCATTTGTGTCGTCTATCTCCCTTTGGCAGTCTCTCAGTGAAAGCGTGGTAAGGTCGGCATGGCTATACGAATGGTTGCCCACCTCGCACCCAAGCCGCTCCATGCGCAGCAAAAGCTCCTCCCTGCCCCTTATGCGGCTGCCAAGCACAAAAAATGTGGCGCACACATCGTTGGCATCAAGCACGTCAAGTATATGCCCCGTCACCTTTGCGTATGGCCCATCGTCAAACGTTATGGCCACAACAGGCCCCTTTTCGTTAACGATGGCTGTAGCCGGAACAGCGCCCTCCCCCATTATTCCGGATATAACCATGCCCAAGGCCGCCGCGAAGCACAGCGCTATCCCTGCACGCTTCAACGTTTTGTTGGAAGGATAATACCTTCTTATAAGCTCAAACAATCCCATCATGGGATATCTTTATTGTTTCAGCCCGCACTTTATGTTATAAACGGTTTATTTTATGCTGAAAAGCCGCTTGCCGTTTTGAAGCATCGTCTCCGCCAGCTCCTCCGGGTCCTCATGCCTTGCCGCAGCTATGGCGTTGACTATCAAAGGCACCATAGACGGGTCGTTGCGCTTGCCGCGGAACGGCGCCGGCGTCATATACGGGCAATCGGTTTCAACGAGCAGCCTGTCCTTAGGCACGAACCTTGCTACCTCTATTGGCTTCACGGCGTTTTTGAACGTTACCGCGCCGCCCAGGGCTATATACAGCCCCATATCAAGGCATTCCCTTGCTGTTTCAACGCTGCCGCTAAAGCAATGCATAACGCCCTGCAAACCGTCCCTATTGGCTTTAAGTATATCCATCGCATCGCCAAACGCTTCCCTTATGTGCAGCGACACAGGCTTGCCCAGCCGCCTGGCAAGGCTTAGCTGATAGTCGAAAAGCTTCTTCTGATCCTCCTTTTCCGAAAGGTCATAGTGGTAATCAAGCCCTATCTCGCCAAGGCAGACTGCCTTATCATCATTAAGGGCGTTTATAAGCGCCTGCTCCCAGCTTTCGCCCGGGGCGGAGGCATAATGCGGATGTATGCCGTATGCGCCGTATATGAAGCTATGCTTTTTGCAAAGCGCAAGCGTTTTTTCAAAATCGGCGCTTGCGCAGGCAACGTCCATTATAAGCGCCGCTCCGCAGGAGGGCAGCCGCCCGATAAGCGCTGCCCTGTCAGCATCAAAGCTTTCGTCAGTCAAATGTGCATGAGTATCAAAGTACCTCATAGCATCAGCTCCATTATCATTTCGTCAAAGTATTCGCCGTTTATCAGAAGGTGCTCTTTCCTCAGGCCGCACTCAGAAAAGCCGAAGCGCCTGTATAGCTTTATCGCCCGCTCGTTATCGGCCCTTACGTCAAGGCACAGCTTATGATAGCCCGCCGTTTTTGCAAAGTCCGTAGCTATGGCCATGAATATCGCCCCTATGCCAAGATGCCAGCAGCTCCGCACGATGGCTATGCCGAACGATGCGTTGTGCGCGGCGCGCCCGCGCCCCATAGGTTCCACGCCGAAAAAGCCTATGGATTCCCCGTCTATGAACCCCAGCATTTGAAGCCGCTTAGGGTCGGCAAGCACGGCGGCGATGTATTCCCGCTCCTGCTCTATGCTGCAAAGGAAGCCGCGGCTGTCCGTCATAAGATAGTCCGTCTCCCCGCCCACTCGGCGGGACAGGGCGAGCAAGCTCTCCGCATCGTCCGGTACGGGCGGCCTTACGGTCAGCCATTTTCCGTTTTTCAGTGGAACAAGTTCCATTAACCCACCTCGCTGCCGCCAGGCATTATATCCTCCGTTGAAAGCAGCCTAAGCTCCTCCCCGCCGTCCTCAGTTGGCGTGAAAGCGGAAAGCAGCATGCCCTCGCTCATTATGCCTACCATCTTCCTCGGCTTAAGGTTGACGCAGGCTATAACGCGCTTGCCTATGAGCGTTTCAGGCTCGGGGTACCATTTGCGTATGCCGGAAAGTATGGTGCGCTCCTCACCGCCGCCCATGTCGAGCGTGAACCTCAAAAGCTTCTCGCTCTTTGGCACAAATTCGCAGTTCTTTACCACCGCAACGCGCAGCTTTACCTTTTCAAAATCGTCAAAGCTTATATAGTCCGCTGCATCTTGCTTCTCTTCAACCTTTTCAGCCTTTTTCTCAGCTTTATTATCAGCCTTTTCAGCTTCATGCTGCTGTGCCTGGCATGCGGGGGCCTGATGCTCGAGCTTTTCAAGTATCTCAAGCTCCTTTTTGGCGTCTATCCTCGGGAACAGGGCCTCGCCCTTATGTACGCGCACATTACGCCTTATGCCAAACTCGTTTGCAGCCTGCCACGTTGTTTCGGCCTCAGTCGCGCCTATCTGCGCAAAGCCTTTGCTTGCGCTTTCCGGCATAAAGGGGGTAAGCAGAGTGAGCGTTATCCTGAGCACCTCGATAAGGTTATACATTACCTCGGCAAGCCTTGCGCCGTTAGCGTCCATATCCTTTGCAAGCACCCAAGGCGCAGTTTCATCTATATACTTATTGGCTCTTGATATGACCTTGAATATCTCCTCAAGCGCGGCCTGAGTACCGAAGGAATCCATAAGCCGCTCGTATTTATCCCTGAGGCCCCTGGCCATAGACACGAGCTCATCATCCATAGGATCGGCTTTGCGCTCCGCAGGTATGACGCCACCAAAGTACTTTTCCACCATTGCGACAGAGCGGGAGAGCAGATTGCCAAGGTCGTTGGCAAGCTCCGAATTTATGCGGGAAATGAGCAGCTCGTTTGAGAAGTTGCCGTCAGAGCCGAGCGGGAACTCGCGCATAAGATAGAAGCGCAGCGCGTCCACGCCGAAACGCTCCGAAAGTATGTACGGATCCACGACGTTGCCCTTGGTCTTGCTCATCCTGCTGCCGCCGAGCAGCAGCCAGCCGTGGCCGTATATCTTTTTAGGCAAGGGCATATTCATGCTCATGAGCATTGCCGGCCATATTATGGAATGAAAGCGGACTATCTCCTTGCCGACCATATGAACGTCCGCAGGCCAGAACTCTTCAAAGTCCGAATCGGGATACTTATCGTTCATAAAGCCGAGCGCGGTGCAGTAATTGAACAGCGCATCCACCCAAACATACACCACATGGCCCGGGTCAAAGTCCACGGGGACTCCCCAGGTAAAGCTGGTGCGGCTCACGCAAAGATCCTCAAGCCCGGGGTCTATGAAGTTCTTTACCATCTCGTTGACCCTGCTCGCAGGCTCAAGGAAGTTGCCCTCGAGCAAAAGCTTCCTTACAGGCTCGGCGTACTTTGAAAGCCGGAAGAAGTACGCTTCCTCCTCAGCGTCTATCACCTCGCCCCCGCAGTCGGGGCATTTGCCGTCAACAAGCTGGCTCTCCGTCCAGAAGCTTTCGCACGGTGTGCAGTACTTGCCCTTGTATTTGCCCTTATATATGTCGCCATTGTCATACATTTTCTTGAATATCTTCTGTATGGCGGCAACATGATAGTCATCCGTGGTTCTTATGAACCTGTCGTTTGATATGTTCATAAGCTTCCACAGGGCTTTTACGCCGTCCTTGCCAAGCACTATGCTGTCAACGAACTGCTGCGGCGTAACGCCTGCCTTTTTGGCCTTTTCCTCTATTTTCTGGCCATGCTCGTCAGTTCCGGTAAGGAACATGACGTCATAACCCTGCATTCGCTTATATCTTGCAATAACGTCAGTTGCAACGGTGCAGTAAGCATGCCCTATGTGCAGCTTGGCGCTGGGATAATAGATAGGAGTGGTGATATAAAACTTCTTTTTTGCCTCCACGGTGATCTTCCTCCTTGGATATCGGCCCATAGTAAGCCATATTATAAAAAGTCTAAGCTTTATATATCGATTTGTCAATAAAAAATGGCGTTGAGCCCCCCTGCACCATAAGAGAATAAAATCTCGCCACGCACTTTAATAATTTGCCGTTATATGGTATGCTTATATAAGCGTACCATTCTTAATCTTCATTACCGGAGGCCAACACCTATGGATAAGGCTTATGTTAATGTTATACGCGGCGATATTGTTGAATCGAGGCACGCTGTGACCGTGGCCGTTGCTAACAGCGCAGGCAGACTGCTCGCATACGCCGGCGAGCCTGATACGGTAACGTATATGCGCTCCGCAGCAAAGCCGCTGCAGGCCATGAACGTTATACTTTCCGGCGCGGCGGACAGGTTCGGCTTTACCGATAAGGAGCTTGCCGTGATGTGCGGCTCCCACTATGGCGAGGATTTTCACAGGGAGGCTGTGCTGTCCATATTGAATAAGATAGGCATGCGGGCGAGCGACCTTCGCTGCCCCGCGCAGTATTCCATATCGTCTGCATACAGGCGCAAGCAGCTATACGAGCGCCTTCCCATAGACGAAACCAACTCCGATTGCTCGGGCAAGCATGCCGGCTTCCTTGCGGTATGCCGTATGAAGGGCTATTCTACAGTTGATTACGACTCAAAGCTGCACCCGATGCAGCGCGAGGTGCTTGACATAATAGCAGGAATGTGCAGCGTTGACAGAAGCGATATAATAACAGGTGTAGACGGCTGCGGCGTGCCTGTGCATGCGCTTAGCGTCAAGGCCATGGCTGCCGGTTTTGCAAGGCTTGCAAATCCCGCCGGGCTTGACGATGATTACGCCTTGAGCAGCGGCAGGATATTTGCCGCTATGAACTCTGCGCCCGAGATGGTGGCCGGCACGGGCGGCTTCTGCACGGAGCTTATGAAGAATACGCACGGCAAGCTGTGCGCAAAGCTCGGGGCGGAAGGCGTGTATTGCGTAGGCCTCAAGAACAGGAACATCGGCATAGCCATAAAAATAGAGGACGGCGGCTCAAGGGCGCTGCATGCGGCCGTTATGCGGGTGCTAAGCGAGCTTGGCGCGCTAAACGCAGGCGAGCTTAAGGCGCTCGAAAGCTTTTGCGAGGAGCCTAACATCAACCGTCACGGCGTGCGCGTAGGCTCGGTAAAGGCTGATTTTGGGTTGAGATTTGTTTGATATTGCTGCAACTATTCAATCTGATGCTACGTTATATGGACAGGAGGGGTTGAGATTGGCTCAGTGGGAGCTTGAATCGATATATAGATCCTTTTCCCGCATGGTATACTGGGCGGCATACGGCGTTACAAAAAGTGAAAGCGACGCCTGCGATATCGTTCAGGAGGTGTTTATCCGTGCGCTCAAATATTCAGACAAGCTCAAGGATATGGAGGAAGCGCAGCTCAAGGCGTGGCTGTACAGGGTGTGCGTAAACCTTTGTATTGATTCAAAGCGCAAGCTCAAGCATGAGCAGCTTGCCGACGAGCTGCCTGAGGTATCCGTAGAAAACGAGGCCGAGCTGCCGGAGATATCGGCTATAAACGAGGAAAGCAGACGGACGGTAAGGCAGGCTGTTGAGGCGCTTCCGGATATATATAGGGAGACCGTTATGCTGCACTATTTTTCCGGCCTGCAATATGATGAGATAGCAAGGCTGCAAGGCGTGAGCGAGGGCACGATAAAGTCCCGCATATCGCGCGCCAAGGCAAGGCTTTGTAAATCGCTTGAAAGGAGGTGACGGGCATGGAAACACATGATAAGCTTGATGCGCTGCTATACGGCATAGCGGACGAGGCTGACGCTTCCGTAGATTACGCGGCCATGCTCGCCGCCATAAGCAAAAAGGTAAAGGCGCAAAGGCGCAGGAATTTGATAATACGCTTAAGCTCCATTGCTGCTGCGGCGGTGGTGATGCTTTCAATAGGCGGCATGTGGCTCAAAATGAATATGAAGAGCAGCGCCGATGAAAACATGGCCCCGCCGGAGGCGTCTGAGGCTATGGTAGGATACGCCATGCCGCAGGACAGTGCGGCAGGCGAGGCAGCGCGCGACACTGACGGCCTTGATGTGGCGCCGGCTGAGGCTCCGGCGGCAACCGGCGCTCCGGACGGCGTATGCAAAGGCGCCGCGCCCATACAGGAGAACTGCGCGGCGGACGAGAACACCGCATATGGCGACGCCGATAACGGCGGCATCACATCAGCCCCTGCTTCCGGCTCAGGCGAGTCTACGCTCAGCGGCGCGAGCGCAAACAGCGCGCTTGTTTGGCATGAGGCCGGCATGGAATTGCCCGGCGTCACATTCGGCAGCGTAGATAGCATAGAGTCGGACGAGAACAGCTTCGCATGCGCCGTATCCGGCTGCACGGATGAGGATATGCAGGGCTATATGGCTTCGCTTGAAAAGCTGTGCGGCGCATTGCCTGTGAATACAGGAGAAAGCGGAGCATATACGCTTAAGCTTGAAGGCGGCGTATACGTTATGCTTGAGCTTGACGGCGATATGCTGAGCATCAAAGCTAAAAGGTGAGCAATATTCCCTTAAAAATCTCGCCGGCAGACAGACGGCAGTTAAGCTGCGGCAGTCTGCGTAAGCATAGCGGGTTAGGATCGCTACGCTATGCTTAAACATAAAAAAGTGGCTGAACGCCACTTTTTTCAATTCTTTGAGGGGGTATTGCGGCCCCTGTCAATCCTCTATAAACGCTATTGCCCTAATGGGCGCGCCGTCCGCATTTTTCCACTTCAGCGGCAGCGCGAAGAACCAGAACAGCCCGCCGGGGCACTTGTCAAGGTCCTTAAGGTTTTCTATATTCACTATCTCGTTGTGCTTGAACAGTTTCCTGTGGCGCACAAGCCCGCTGTCTGCTATGGGGTCGACGCCTATCACGTCAAAGCCTATGCCCTTTTTGTCCGTTGACAGTATAAAGTCCACCACATCGTCAGCTATGCAGGGATAGTCGCCAAAGTACGCCTCGCTACCCCATTTTTTATCCCAGCCTGTGTTGAACAGCAGAAAGTCGGCCTGCCTGGCAAGCTCCAGCCTGCTATTCAGCGCGGCCATGGTTATGGGCTCGCCATCGGCTATATCGCGGCAGTCTATCTTAAGCGCCCTGCCTACGAAGCGGCTTGCGTCAAATGCATCCAAGCTCGTCCCCTCGGCATAAAGATGCGAAGGCGGGTCAACATGCGTTCCCGTGTGCGAGTACATGCAAAGAAGCGTCTCCTTAAAGCCATCCTTTTCATACGAGTTGGCCGGCTTTAGCTTGGGCTGCTCCGTACCCGGGTATACGGGCATATCCTCTGATATGGTGTGGGTAAGGTCTATTACCTTCATATGGCTAATATCTCCTATCCTTAGATTTTACGCAAGCAGCGCGTCCATTTCGTCTATAAGCTCGCCAAAGAGCTTAAGCGCGTCGTTCACGGGCTGTGCGGTGGTCATATCCACGCCAGCACACTTCAATATGCTTATCGGGTCCATGCTGCACCCTGCCGAAAGGAACTTCTTATAATCCTCAACAGCCTTTTCGCCCTCGGTAAGTATACGCTCAGCTATGGCGCATGCGGCGGAGAAGCCGGTAGCATACTGGAACACATAGAAGTTGTAGAAGAAGTGCGGTATCCTCGCCCATTCCTCCGCTATCTCCTTATCTATCAGTATTCCGTCGCCAAAGTAGAATTTGTTAAGCTCATAGTATTTATTGCAAAGCGCGTCCGCCGTGAGGGATGTGCCGCTTTCCGCCAGTCGGCTCATGAACAGCTCAAATTCCGCAAACATCGTCTGCCTGTACACCGTTCCCCTGAAGCTTTCAAGGAAGTGGTTTATAAGGTAGGCGCGCTCGCGCTTATCTGCCGTGTTATTCAGAAGATAGCGCATCAGCAGCACCTCGTTGCAGGTGCTGGCAACCTCCGCCACGAATATAACATAGTCCGCATTGCACACGGGCTGGTTCTTTATTGAATAATATGTATGCAGGCTATGCCCCATCTCGTGCGCTATGGTGAACATGCTGTCCAGCGTATCCTTTTGATTAAGCAGCACAAACGGGTGCGGGTCCCCGCAGGAGGAGTATGCGCCGCCGCGCTTGCCCTCGTTTTCATACACGTCTATCCAGCGGCTGTTAAAGCCCTCCTTAAGCACGCTTATGTAGTCCGGCCCAAGCGGCTCCAGCGCGCGCGTCACTATCTCCTTGGCCTCCTCATAGGGTATCTCCTTGTCGGCATCGCCCACTATGGGTGTGTATAAATCGTACATATGCAGCTCGTCAACATGCATCAGCTTCTTGCGCAGGTTAACATATTTATGCAAATACTCTATATTGTTATGCACAGCCTCTATAAGGTTGTGATATACCTGCACGGGCACCTCAGTCTCATCCAGCGCGGCTTCAAGCGAAGACGCATAGCGCCTTGCCTGCGCGTTGAATATAAGCGACTTCATTTGCGCGTCAAGGAAGGCGGCCGTGGTGTTCTTAAAGCCTTCAAACGTATGATACAGCGACTCGAACGCGGCCTTCCTCACATTCACGTCCGCGCTTTCAAGCAGCGGCACGAATGAGCCCTGCGTCACCTGCAATACGTTGCCGTCCGCATCGTGTATATCGGGGAATCTAAGGTCTGCATTCCTGAATGCGGAGCCTATCTCCTCCGGAGCCTGCATCATCTGCCCGGCAAGTGCGATTATGCGCTCCTCGGCATCGCTCAGGGTATGCGCCTTGCGCCTGCGCAGCCTGGCAAGCTTCCTTGAATATACCTCCAGCTCAGATTTTTGCCGCATAAACGCTTCAAGCTTTTCGTCGGGAATGGCTATTATCTCGGGCGTCGAGAATGAGTCCGCACTGGACAGCGCGACCACAAAGCTCATTACCTTTCCCTTCATCTCGTTATAAAAGCTGTTGGCGGTGTCCTCATCGGACTTGCGCATGGCGTAGTTTATGAGCCTTCCGGCTTTAAGCTGCACCTGATCTGAATACGTCAGATATTCATACAGCGTATCTGCGCTCTCGCCGAGCCTGCCCTTGAATGAGGCCAGCTTTTCTGGCATTGACTTAGCCTCCGCCAACGCCTCTTCCCAAAGAGCGTCCGTTGCAAAAATGTCCTCAATGGCCCATGTGTACTGCTTCTCTACCTCGCTGCGCTTGGGTATCTTCTTCTGCTTTGCCATATTGTATATCTCCTTTGTAAACCGGTGGTTATGTAAAATGATTGTATCACGTTTTATAAATAAAAGCACAGCTTTTGCGGATTATATATCACCCTTTGCGCTAAAGCGCGCCCCCCGCTGAATAAGAGCCTTAAAATACACATATCTTTTGCATATTTCACACCCTTGCCGTTGAGAACTTTTGCCCGAGGTTATATAATTATGGTGTAGCTTGAACGGCATGGCATATTCTATACGGCAAAATGACAAAAGGCGGTGCTTATATGATAAACCTTAGCGACATGCAGAACCTTGAGCAGCTTTTGATATCGAGGCTGAGCAAAAGCGATATAAAGCAATGGGTACAGCGCTATGCAAAGCCCTATAAGAAGCTTATGGCGTATTACCGCTGCGCAATGATGGAGGTCGCTACAAAGTTCAACGTGCTTAACGAGGAGCTTTCCCTGCAATACGACAGGAATCCTATAGAAAGCATTAAAACAAGGCTCAAAACGCTGGACAGCGTAATTGAGAAGGCCGGCCGCAAGGGTGTGCCTATCTCTATAGAAAGCATAGAAAAGAACATAAACGATATTGCAGGCGTAAGAGTGATATGCTCCTATCCAAGCGATATGTACATGCTTGCAAACGCACTTTTGAGCCAGGACGATATAAAGCTGGTGGAAAAGAAGGACTATGTGGACCCTCCCAAGCCGAACGGCTACAGGAGCCTGCACCTTATAGTAGAAACGCCTATATTCCTGCATGACGAAAAGCGCATGATGAAGGTGGAGGTGCAATTCCGCACCATGTCCATGGACTGGTGGGCCAGCCTTGAGCACAAGATAAGCTACAAAAAGGATATACCCGATGAACTGCGCGCACAGATAACAAAAGAGCTGCTTGAGTGCGCGGAGCTTGGCGCGAGCCTTGACAAAAGAATGGAGCAGATACAGAAAAAGGTGGAACAGCAAATAAGCGAGGCCGGCAATGGCTGAGTTAAGGCACATAGTACACCCGTTTGAGCCAATAATAGCCCCAAACTGCCGCGTGCTTATACTTGGCAGCGTGCCGAGCGTGCGCTCCGTCAGCGAAGGGTTTTATTACATGCATCCGCAGAACAGGTTTTGGCCCATGCTCAGCCGCATATTGAATGAGGACATGACAAAGCTCAGCTTTGATAAAAGGCGAGAGCTGCTGATAAAAAACAACATAGGCGTGTACGATTCCGTATACGCCTGCGATATTGAGGCAAGCTGCGACGCCAGGGCAAAAAACATAGTCCCTGCCGACATTCCGGCCATTATAGCAAAAACCGCCGTACAGGCGATATTCGCAAACGGCGCGCTTTCTTATTCAACGCTTATAAAGTATCATCCCGAGCTTAAGCCCATCGCGCGCAAGCTGCCTTCGACAAGCGCGGCCAACGCCGGCTATTCTATGGATAAGCTCATCGATGCATGGAGCGGGCTGAAAAGCTCGGCTTCGGCGGCTTTGCCGTGCATATATTAATCAATGCGGACGAAAGGAGCCATAAATGATAGGCGGGTGTATTGAATATGGAGCGTAGCTGCGGCATATTGATGCCTATATTTTCCTTGCCCTCAAGCTATGGCATAGGCTCCCTCGGCAAGGAGGCTTACAGCTTTGTCGATTTCTTGAAAAAATCAGGCAGGCGCTATTGGCAGCTCCTTCCGCTCGGGCCTACGAGCTATGGCGATTCGCCGTATCAAAGCTTTTCCTCCGCAGCCGGCAATCCGTATTTTATAGACCTTGACATGCTGTGCGAGGACGGGCTTTTGTCCCATGCCGAAATAGAGGCCGTAGACTGGGGCCGTAACGAAGGGCGCGTCGATTATGAAAAGCTGTATCTTAACCGCTTTAGAATACTTGAAAGGGCAAAGCAGCGCGGCTACTGGCGCGACAAGGCCCATATAGCCGCGTTTGTTGAAGCAAACAGGGCGTGGCTTTTAGACTATGCGCTGTTCATGGCGCTGAAAAGGCATTTCGGCATGCTTGCGTGGCCAAACTGGCCGGACGATGCCGCAAGAAGGCATGATGAAGCCGCGCTTGCCGCATACAGGATAAGGCTTAAGCCCGATATAGAGCTTTTCATATACATGCAGTATCTCTTCTTCAAGCAATGGCAAAAGCTTAAAAGCTACACGAACAGCCTTGGCATAAGCATAATAGGCGATGTGCCGATATATGTGGCTATGGATTCGGCCGAGGTATGGGCTGAACGGGAGCTGTTTGCGCTAAACGGGCAGCTTGTGCCGGAGGAGGTTGCGGGAGTTCCGCCGGATTATTTCAATGCGGACGGCCAGCTTTGGGGCAACCCGCTGTACAATTGGCAAAGGCTTGAGGAAACCGGCTTTGACTGGTGGATAAGGCGCATGTCCGCCGCGGCAAGGCTTTATGACGTTATCCGCATAGACCATTTTCGCGGGCTGGAAAGCTATTATGCCGTGCCCTGCGGCGAAAAGACCGCAAGGCATGGCCGCTGGATAAAGGGGCCCGGAATGAAGCTCATCACCGCCATCAAAAACGGTGTTAAGGGCGCCGAGTTTATAGCGGAGGACCTTGGCTACACCACAGACGAGGTCAGGGCGCTGCTCGCTCAGTCCGGCTTCCCGGGCATGAGGGTGCTGCAATTCGCATTTGACGGGCTTGGCCCTAACGAGCATCAGCCGCACGCGTACAGTCAAAACTCAATCTGCTACACCGGCACGCACGACAACAGCCCGATAGCGCTTTGGCGTGAGGAGACGAGCCGGGCTGTGCTTGATTACGCGAGGAAGTATATGGCCGTTTCCGATACAGCGGATATGGGCGAGGCCATGATACGCCTTGGCATGGCCAGCGTTGCCAAGCTCTTCATTGCGCAGATGCAGGATCATCTTGGCCTGTCATACGGCAGCCGCATAAACGTGCCCGGCACAGCCTGCGGCAACTGGCAATGGCGCATGGATAAAGCGGCGGATCTTGACACGCTTGCAGCCAGGCTGTATGAGCAGGCTGAGCTTTATGCAAGGATATGAATAAAACGCTACATCAACTTGAAAGACTAACTATTAGATGTCAAGCCTGAACTGCATGGGATGGTGAGAAAATGTAGACGGCTCAAAAAGGGTATAGCAAAGCAAACGTCCGGTTGGACGCCCAGCTAAGCATGTGAGAGAAAAGCTGTTATGCGGCTGTGCTGTATGGCCGTTTGGATTTCTCCAAAGCGTAAATCAGGCGAACCAACTTCTTGGTCGCATGGGAGAGCGCAACATTGTAGTGCTTGCCCTCAGCCCGCTTCTTGGCAAGATAAGCAGCAAAGGTTGGGCTCCAAAGGCAGACATATTTGGTGGCGTTGTAAAGCGCGTAGCGTAAATAACGGGAGCCTCGCTTCTCCATGTGCGAGTAGGCTCCGGACAGAGAAAGCTGCCCGGACTGGTAAGTAGATGGGGACATTCCGGCATACGCAAGGATTTTATCCGGCGAGTCGAAGCGGGAGAAGTCACCGATCTCGGCAAGGATCATAGCGCCCATGCGGACACCCATGCCGGGGATAGTAGTAATGGGAGATTGTATTTCGTCCATCATGGACTGGATAGCAGCCTCAATGTCCTCGATCTGGGCGTCCAGCTCGTGAATCAGGCGGATCGTATGCCGCAGTTCCAGGGACTTGGCCGACATGACAGAGCCGACAGAGCACCTGGCAGCATCCCGAAGTGTCGTTGCCATATCACTCCCATAGCGGCCTTTGGAGGCGTCGTATAAGACGGCTTTCAAATGCGTTAAGTGCGCTTCGGAAACCTGCTTGGCGCCGGGAAACTCACTGAGAAGTGCGTAAACGGATGCCGTGTGCAGTGTTGAAACCAGCTTTTCCAGCTCCGGGAACAGGACTGTGACCAGACGGGAAACCGACTGCTTCAGCTTCGCCCGCTCACGAACTTTGTCAAACCGGTATCTTGTGAGTGACTTCAGCTCCTCGTTGTGGTATGCTGTGTCTGTGTAGGACTTGAGGTCCACATCAGACATGAGCATAGCTGCAATGGTTCGCGCATCGACACGGTCAGTCTTGGTTTTGCGAAGGCTCAGGCTTTTCCGGTAGAGGTTGGTGTGCAGCGGATTGATGACGTAGGTGTCCAGACCTTCGTTAAGCAAAAATCCGAGGATGTTGTAGCTGTAATGTCCGGTAGCCTCAAGCCCTACTTTTATTTTGTCTTCCGGACGAGCACAGCGGCGAATGGTTTGCAGCAGCGTGTCAAAGCCCTCTGCGTTGTTTGGGATGGTAAATACATCTGCAAGGACTTCGCCTTCTGAGCTGAGGATAAAGCAATCGTACTTGTCCTTGGCAACGTCAATTCCCACGCAAATCATGATGGTACCTCCGGTATGTTTATTTGATGCTGGGTCCACAGGACGCTTTACTCTTGTAACCTTGTTCTACATAAACCGTCTGGCGGTATCTAACTGATTAACAATACTGTAAAGAACTGTGGTTGGAGCCTTTCAAGAACCGTCTTGCGGTAGGAGAACATAACCAATCCACAGCATCCCTTACAGTGTAGCACAGTCCTTGGAGAGGGACTCTAATAACTACTACTCTATAATACAAGGAAAAACATTATGAACAACACAAATATGTACAAAATGGTAGGGAACTTCCATGATGCGGATATTTTGGGCATGGAGTTTCTGACTGTTAACAGCTATTTTGACACTATTAATATCGTATTAAAAGACCGACGATTCTTGTTAGAATATGGTAGCGAAACAATAAAAATCACATTGTCGGATTGCAGCAGAGTTAAAATAGAGGCACGAATGTACATTTGCGGCAATGACAGTGTCCGTTCATGCTGGACAAGTAACGATGAGGTGATTGGAATAATAGGAGGGGAAAAATCTTTTTTACATTTTTATTTGGAAACTAATATAACTGCCAGCGTTATAGATGTATATGCTTGCGATGTTCAAATAGAAAGATATATGCCAAGAACTCGCCGCTTAGACTCCGAAGAGTTTTGAAGTGGGGGCTTGTAGAAGACAACAAGCCTGCTGGTTCCCATAATATCCGTAATACTGGCCTTTCTCATAGGCTGCATA
>OIZL01000203.1_pt1 | contig 51338 bp, 48 predicted proteins | sample 1588541 | NCBI WGS metagenome assembly OIZL01 (sample SAMN03283285) | human gut metagenome | biome: human-associated habitat; material: feces | host: Homo sapiens | place: Peru | collected 2012 | reverse complement strand
CAAGGCTTTCGGTAACAGCATTTTGAACTCTTTCAAAATGCTCGGCGGAAAGCGCTGTCAAAAAAGTCCTGTAAGGACTTTTTTGACAAGCTGACAACCCCCTGCACCGGCAAAACGGTGCAGGGGGGTTGTCAGCTTGTCAAAGAGCCTCAATGATGTTCTTTGATAAATCGGATGCTTATCAGAGCCAGCCGGGGGTGTTGGAAGTGGGAACGACCAGCACCTGCCCCACCTTGATAACGTCAGGATTTGCAATGTTGTTGAGCTGCTGGAGCGTCTTGATATCGGTTCTGAAACGCTTCGCTATGCCGGAAAGAGTGTCGCCGTAGACGACGGTATAGGCAAAGTACCCGCCTGCCGCGCCGCCCGATACCTCGTTGAGTTCTTTTTCGTTTACTTCCGCCATAATAGTTATCTCCTTTTTTCAATTGCAAAACTGTCGGTTTTGTTTTGCCTTTGTCCTTATATACGCTGCCGCTTGTTCTTTGTTACAGCCGTCCGTAAATCATTCAAAGTCCAGCACGCGTTCCATACGCACAAGCGTGAGGCGGTTGCGTATAGCGGCGGAGATATGCAGCATCTCGTCGCCGAGAGCCGGGTCTATGCCGATATGCTCCGGCAGATACTTGCAGCCACAGCTCTTGTAAAGCTCCTCCATCTCTTCCACGGGCGGGATCGTCGCAATGATATCCTTTATCTCGTCCCAATGGTCAACGATATTCTGCGGGTCAAACGTGCCGAGAACATCGTTCTCGTTTTCCTTCATGATGCCGTCAAAGAGCCTGTCGCCGAACTTTTCCCTTACCCACTCGGCGGTAAGCGGCTCAAATTTCTTTGCTTTGGGCGTAAGCCCGGCAAGGCGGTGATACTCCTTGACGCAGGCAAAGGTGCCGACGCCGACACACTCGCCGTGTATACCCTCGGCATTTTCAAAGCGCGGCGGGTGCATCTCCACAAGATGCGCCATCAGATGCTCCGCGCCTGAAGCGGCGCGTGAGTGGTTGAGCAGCTGCATGGTAAGACCGCTCTCCATCTGCGCCATGGTCATTGCTTCATGGTCAGCCTCGCCGGTTGCGGCATACTTATCCGCCGCGTCGCGCATGAGCTTGAGCGCGTGTTCTGCAAGCTCCGCCACCATGGGGCAGTAATATTCGTTTGCGACGAGCTTTGAAATTCTCCAGTCGGCAAGGGAAATGTATTTTGCCAGAATATCGTTTATTCCGCTGGCGATAAGGCGCTTCGGCGCACCCTTGATAATATCGAGGTCCGCCACAACGAGAACGGGAGCGCACATCGGCGTGGACTTCTTCTGCCCGTTGAGAATGGCAGAGCATATGTTCGCGGTAAAGCCGTCGGAGGAGGCGAGTGTGGGAATGGCGACAAAGGGTATACCCAGCTTGTATGCGGGATATCTGCCGAAATCCATTATAGTACCCGCACCGAAAGCGACTATAACGTCGGGGTGGTCAAGCTTCGTCATCATCTCCTCAATGAGCGTATCCTCCGCCCTCAGCCCCTGCGCCTCAAGCACTATCTCCTGATCTGCCTTGACGTGCTTGCCCTCGGTGAGCTTGTATATGACGGTATCATATACGACCGCACGCTTTCCGGTCAGCCCCAGCTCCTGCATATACTCCTCAAACCGGTCAAGCGCGCCGTAATCCACAACTACCTTGCGCGTTTCAAGAGTATGCTCTCTGCCGCAGACACACTTGCCTACATACTTTTCGCAATCCATTATCATTTCAATTTACCTCTTTTCAGATAAAATTATTACAATTTTCACAAATTACCCGTCAGCCTGAGGAGCGTCTGTTCAAAGCCGTAGCGCACTGCAAGCTCCTTCGCCCGCTCTATCCTGCCGCTTCCTGTTTTCCCGTTTCTGACGGCGCGCAGCATGATATTTTTCGGAGAATGTTCAAAGTCGATAAACTCTATCAGATCTACCTTATATTCCATATCCTCAAGCACATCGGCACGTATGGAATCCGTCAGCAGGGAACACATACGTTCCTTTATTATCCCGTGTTCCAGAAATATGTCCAGCTCCCCGCCCTTTTTTATGCTCAGATTGACCTCATGCTGGCAGCATGGCACAGAAAAAATATAATCCGCCCTCTTGCTCAAGGCGCAGAACAGCGCGTAGTCCGTCGCCGTGTCGCAGGCATGAAGCGTGACTATCATGTCGATATGCTTATCGTAAAGCGCATCGCGTGACACATCCGCCCGGACGAAATGCAGTCCGGAGTATCCGTATTTTTCGGCAATGGCGCCGCATTTTTCAACCACATCCTCCTTGATGTCGTAGCCTATGATCTCCGCCTCGACGCCGCGCTTCACCGTAAGATAATAGTACAGGATGAACGTCAGATACGATTTGCCGCATCCGAAATCAAGAATGGTGAATTTTTCACGCCCGTCCTTCGATATTGCCTGATCAACAAGTTCAATAAAGCGGTTTATCTGCTTATATTTGTCGTATTTTGCCTTTACAATATGAAAATCCGCACTGAAAACGCCCAGATCGACAAGCGCCGGGATATTCTCGCCCTCGGCGAGAATGTAGCTTTTCTCCCGGTTATGGCTCAATGTGTCGGCTGGTCTCGGAACGGCGGGAGCGACGCTGCGTTTATAGCTGCCGTTTACCTTGAGCGAATACTGCGCTGCCGACCCGGATGCGACAATGAGCACCTGCCGGTAGCGCCCGTCAAGCTCGTCCCGAAAGAGCTTCAGAAGCGCGTCGGCAGTGAGATTTTCATGGAAAACCTTTGTTCCGTGGAAGCGTTCCGCCTGAAATATGCGTCCGCTTTTCGAGGCGATCGGGCGGATCGTGACCTTTGAGTCAAAAATAGGCTTCACCGGCTGGCTCAGCACCGCCTTTTCAAGCATCGGAAGCGCCGCTTCAAAATCAGCCAGAAGTCTTGACGCCTTTTCTTCCATATCAGCCTCCGAACAGTTTTTTAAGGTTGAGCGCGGCGGCTTTCAGCTCATTTTTGCTGTAAGAATTATTTTCATCCGCCATGACCGCCGCAACGGCCTCCTTTGCGGAAATGCCGCCGCCTATCATCGCATCGACCAGCATCGCCTCGGCGGATACCGTGTGCTCGACCTTGTTGAAAATATAATCCTCATCAATTTCGACGACCGCTGCATACTCTCCCTTGTCATAATTGCCCTTGGCAAGCAGTGCATCCCTTACCTCGGCGGGAGTGCCGCGGAAGGTCATCTCGTGCAGCTTCGTCATATCGTTGCAAAGGCACATACGGCATTTCACGCCGGTATCAATGAAGAAATCGACCATGTCCATAATGCGTTTCGGCGATTCATACAGTGCAAACGTCCTTGAGTCGCCGCGGCGCATTTTTTCGATCAGTCTCCGGCGCTCGACGTTTTCCCTCGGGAAGAAGCCGTAAAACACAAAGCTTGTAAGATCAAATCCGCACACCGAAAGCGCCGTGACCGCCGCACAGCAGCCCGGAATACCGACGACGCGGATGCCCGCCTCGATCGCCGCCTTTATAAGCTCATTCCCCGGGTCGGAGATGCACGGCGTACCGGCGTCGGTGATAACGGCGACGGATTTTCCGGAAAGCATTTCATTTATGTAGTATTTAGCCTTGCCGTATTCGTTGAATTTATGGTTTGCGGTAAGCTTATTCCTTATCTCAAGCTTATTGAGCAGCACCATTGACCGGCGCGTATCCTCGGCGGCAATGATATCCACCTCCGAGAGTATTTTCTTCCCCCGCGGCGACATATCCTGTGAATTGCCTATCGGCGTGGCGACAATATAAAGTGTTCCGACTGCGGCTGCATCCATTCAATCATGCTCCTGATTTCTTTTTATCGCAGATATTTTATAATATCGGCGTCATATTTGCAACAGCTTATTACATAAAAAAAACGGAGGCCGAAGCCTCCGTTTTAATGTTCTGTTCAGTCAGCAGGGGCGCACAGCCACTTGGCAACGTCCACAATGTTCAGATTGAACGCTTTTGCGAGAAACGACGCAAGCTCATTTATACCAAGGGTAAGCATATGTTCGTAATTGGTTTTCATATCATGTCTTCCGCTGCCGTTCTGCATACTCTGCAAAGGGCAGGCATCCTTTCTTTTTTAGTGTGTTATATCAGTTGAGTATATGATATACCACTCTGCACAAAATTGCAAGAAAAGTTAACAAAATATCAATAGCCGTGTTAAAAACGCAACAATTCATCTGTGAAAAAACCGACAATTATTTTTTGCGTGAGCGGCGTCCGACAGAGCCTGCTCCATGATCGCTCACTCCTCATGCTCCAGAGCGGCGAGGTCGGCTCTTTCATAGCGGTTATGACCTTGCCTGGACTTTTTGTATTTCCAGCATCTTATCGCGTCATCCAGAGCTTTGCCTTTGTTGTCGGCAAAGAAATCACGGATATACGTATTGTACTCAAACTGCCTGCCTATCTGCGTTTTCTGCGTTTTTGCCTCCTCCCGAAGGCGGTAATATGCCTCGACCGCGTCGGCGTATGTTTTCCCCGCGTTTTCTTTCAGCCACTTCTGGAACGCGACGTTAAAGGAAAAGCCTTTCCCGATCCTTTCTCTGAAAAAAGCCCTTTTCTTTTCCGAAAACGAAAAATCACTTTCTATCAGCAAATCGGGCGTGATCTCCGCCGCGGAAGGCTTTGCGCGGCGCAGGGTTTTCGGGGTAAGTATCTCCCCCGTATCGAGATAATGCGCGATCCTGTCCGCGATCTCAGGCTTCCCGCCGGAGGACGGTATTCCGCGCTCCCTGCAAAAAGCGGTCAGTTCCTCTTTAAGATAATAAAACGCACGAAACTCCGCACTTGTGCGCACCTCGTTCAATTCCGGTCTTTCCGCCATAGTTATACTTCTCCTCACGGCTATTTAAAATTTCCGTCCGCGGCGCTCATATGCACCGCAGACGGCTTTTATCCCGCTTTTCTCTGCTCATCTTCTCATCAGCGCGGCAAGCTTTTCCTTCCAGCCGCCGGAGATAATATCCTGCTGCTCAAAAACCGCAATATCCAGCTCGCGTGCGCGGTTGCGCATAACCGCCGTCCCCCGCTCGGAAGTGACGATCGCCGCACGCGCACCCTTTCCGCCGAAGCGGTCGCGCAGTATAGCAAGCTCGTTGAGCGCCTCCGTGCTGACCGCACAGGTCTTGCAGCTTACAAAAACGGGTATCACGCCGCGGACGGCCATAACGTCGATCTCGTTCGTAACGCTGTCGCGGTTGACATTCTTTTCCCAATCGACCACAACGCTTGTATGCACATCGTTGAAAAGGGCGCTGTCGGCAAATTTCTTATATATGTATATTTCAAGCACGCTTCCGACGTCCCTGAGCCATTTTCTCACCTGCTCGTCCCTGAAAGTAAAGCTGACTGCGGCATCGGGAACGATAACAAGATTTTTTATCATACCGATCTCTTCAAGCTCCCGCAGCGCGGCTTCCGGCGCGCTTATGCGGCGTCCCCTGTCGCCCTTTACGATGTAATCGCCCTTTGCCTCAAGCGTGACCGGCTGTTCCTTCGGAACGTGGTAAACACGCTGGATATACGAAACGATATCGCCCCATTTTCTGCGGTTTTTCATAAAAATAGAAAAAAACGGGTCTATTATGTCAAAATAATTTTCAAGAATGGCGTTATCCACCCTTCCCCGCCGCATAGATCCGCCTGCCATACGGAAAAAATCCTCCGCCTTGTACTCAATGGTACATTTCATCGCATCGGTGAAAGGTGCATTGCTGATGCTGTAAAAACTGTTGCGCTTGAGCGAGTATGTGAAAACGGGAACATCCCGCTCGGCGCAGAGCATACCGGAGGCAAACAGCTCATCGTCGGTTCCGCCGGTGATATCTATCGCGCAGTCGGGGTACATATCCGTCACGCGGCGCAGGCTCCTGAGCACTGAGCTTGCTGAATAGTGCTTTGCGGAAACAAAAACCAGCTCCGTTTCTATGCCGCGGTAGCGGAAATAATCCTTCAGCTTGCGCTGTGCGCCGCTCTCCGCAGATGCCTCGTCGCAGATAAAGACCGTGCGTTCCGGTCTGAACATATCCGTACTGAGGACGTTTTCAAGCGGTCTTTCGTCGTAAAGTTCAATAAGAGTTTTCATGTTTCCGCTCCCGTTCTTTTTAAAGCGTATTCGCAGCAGAATAAGAAATGCGCCGTTTCCTCACCCCTGCGGAACCGCCGGAAATGGTACGCAAGGACTTAATGCAGCGCCATTTGCGCACCTTCGCGCTGCGGCGCTCATGCATCAAGCTTTATGCATGAATATTTTAACACATTATGCTTTTACAAGTCAAACAGGCGTGATATAATGTCTCTAATATTATCGAGGAGGAGCAGGCTCATGACCGAAAAGCAGATCACGGAACGCGAAAAATTTCATTCCGGCACGGATCACCATGCATATAAACATATGGGCGCCCACATCAGGCGCGAAAACGGCATAAGCGGCGTGCGCTTTACACTCTGGGCGCCGAACGCCCGCTCCTGCGCCGTACTTACGGATAAGACCGACTGGACAGGTGAGCGCGGAAGAATGACCCGTTCGGAGGACGGCGTGTGGGAGCTGTTTGTACCCCGCGTCCGCCCCGGTGAGCTTTACCGTTTCCTTGTGGAGGGCTGCGACGGCGTGAAGCGCTGGAAGAGCGATCCATACGCGTTTTTCAGTGAGAAGCGTCCTGCCAACTGTTCCATCGTATGTCCGCTCAGCGGCTATAAGTGGGGGGATGCGGCATGGGACAGACGTGCGGGCGAAACCGCCGTCAAAAAGCCGATGGCGATATACGAGCTGCATCTCGGTTCATGGAAAAAGGACTATTCGCTCAATGAGGACGGATTTCTCAACTACCGCACACTTGCCGATCAGGTCGCAGATTATGTGACATATATGGGGTACACGCATGTTGAGCTTATCGGCATATGCGAATACCCGTTCGACGGGTCGTGGGGATATCAGGTAACAGGGTTTTTCTCGCCTACAAGCCGCTACGGCACTCCGAACGATTTCAGATATTTTGTGGACAGGCTGCATCAGAGCGGCATAGGCGTGATTCTGGACTGGGTTCCGGCGCATTTTCCCAAAGACAGCTTCGGCCTTGAGCATTTTGACGGCTCGGCGCTCTACGAATCGTCCGACCCGTTGATGGCAGAGTATCCCGAATGGGGGACGATGGCGTTTGACCACTCAAAGAGCGAGGTCAGGAGCTTCCTTATCTCAAGCGCTATGTATTGGCTGCGCGAGTTTCATATCGACGCACTGCGCGTGGACGCGGTGGCTTCAATGCTTCACACAAGCTTCGGGCGCTACCAGTGGCGGCCGAACAAATCGGGCGGCAGCGAAAACCTTGAAAGCATCGCATTTCTGCGCTGTCTCAACAAAACCGTGCGCAGATACGGCGCGTTCATCATAGCGGAAGACTCCTCCATTATGCAGGGGATCACGGAGCCGGTGGAAAAAGGCGGCATCGGCTTCAACTTCAAATGGAACATGGGCTGGATGAACGACACGCTGAAATACATCGGTACAGACCCCATTTACAGACATTGGGAGCATGGCAAGCTCACCCATTCCCCGGATTATGCCTTCACAGAAAACTTTATCCTCGTACTCAGCCACGACGAGGTGGTGCATCTCAAAAAGCCGATGCTCTACAAAGCGCCGTGCGGCATCGAAGAGCAGTTTGCAACGCTCAAGTCTCTGTACGCCTACCAATTCACCCATCCCGGCAAAAAGCTCATATTCATGGGACAGGATTTCGGCGATAACAGAGAGTGGGACGAGAACCGTCAGATTGGCTGGGAGCTTGCCGACAGCATGGGACACCGCGACATTATGGAGTGCCTCAGACGTCTGATCTCGGTATACAAGTCGCATCCGTGTCTCTACGCGGACTCAAAAAATCCCGCCACGTTCGAGTGGGTCAATTCATGCGACAGCGACAGGAATATTATAAGCTTCATCCGCAGAAATCCATGGAATTATGACGACGCGCTGCTTGTAATATGCTCCTTCTCGCCAATGCAGTACAACGACTACTGCGCCGGTGCGCCGGTCGAGGGCTATTATAAGCGCATATTCAGCACATACGACAGTCTGCCGGGCAGCGTCGTCGATATTCCGCCGCTCACGGCAATGCATCAGGAATGTGACGGACGCGGGTACACGCTGCGCTACGATCTGCGTCCGTTTGAGTGCATTATTCTTGAATTTCCAAAAGAGTAAAAGCATCCGTCTTTCGGCTGAATCGTAAAAAAGCAGAACTTTTCAGAAAAGGAGAACAAGTGCGGACACTGCCGCATGGAGGAGCATATGAAAGAGGAGTTAAGCCCTTGCAAGGATCTCTATTATCTGGTCACGATCGCGGACGAGGGCAGTCTGACAAAAGCCGCGGAGAAATTATATCTGTCGCAGCCGTCGCTCAGTTTCTTCTTAAAGGAATTAGAGCGTAAAATCGGCGTACAGATCTTCACCCGCGCAAAAACCGGCCTTCTCCCGACAGCGGCGGGGGAGAAGGTTTTATCAGCAGCCAGAGCCATGCTGGATGAATGGGTGCGTACCCTCGATCACGTGCACAGCATTTCCAGCACGAAGCCGTTTATATTTGCAACTCCGGCCTTTCGCGGAACCATAATTCTCCCTTCCATAATGGTCGATCTCAATACTGCGCTGCCTGAGCTGAATTTCAAATTTGAAGAAATGCTTACGCACAACATTCCTCAGGCGTTTGAAAGCGGCAGGATAAACGCGGCCTTCATGGTCAACAACAAGATGAGCGGAGACGCATACAGCAACAGAAAAATTATCGACGAAGAGATTTTTCTAGTCAGCAGTTCTGAACACGCGATGTATGCCGACGCGAAATCAGTCTCAACCGGTTTGTACATTGAGCCGGAGATGCTTTGTGATTACAACGTTATCGTTTTACAGCCGCATCATCAGCTTCAGATGCAGATCGACAGTTTTTTTAAGAAAAACAATATCACTCCTAAAAAAATCATCGAGACAAGCAACATCGTCACGTCGATCAAAATGGCAGAATCCGGAATAGGTGTCACATTTCTTCCGACGATGTTCCTGCCGCAGTGCGATTGCACGCCCGTGTCGATAGGGCGTTCCGGACTGTACTGGCCAATCTACCTGTCTTCAAGGAAAAAATCAAATGTCCGGATCGACAGAACACTGTTCACCTCGATACAAGAAACATATAAATCAATTATGCCGGAGCGCATCAGTTGCGGTATGCCGTTGTTTGATGAGGCGGAGTGCTGACAACATAATAATGCGGGTGCAGCAAGCTGCACCCGCATTATTTGCCTTATATCTAAGAAGCTTCACATTTTATGAAAACAGCGTGATTATCAGCTGTGAAGTTATCACAACCGATATGAGCGCTATCGGATAGGTCGCGGCATATGCGTTTGCCACGTTTTCCGTACCGGAAATATCTATAAGCGTTCCGAGCGCCGGTGTGGAAGTCATTCCGCCGGTTATCGAACCAAGCGCGTTGAGCAGGCTCAGCTTCATAAGCTTTGTAGCCGCTATAAAACCGACTATCATCGGGACAAGCGTGATTACAACACCGTAGAGGAAAAAGACCGGCTGGAAATACTTTACAAAATTCGCACCGCCTGAAACGCCTGCGCCTATGAGAAAAAGCACAAGGCCGAACTCGCGGAAGATGTTCAGAGTGCTCTTGGACGGCATAACAGACAGCCTTCCTATGCGCCCGAAGTGCCCCATTACAATTGCCGTCAGCAGGCAGCCGCCCGTCGTCGTCAACGAAAAGATGCCGATTTTTACCGAGCCGATGAATATGCCGATAACCGCCGCAAGCGCAAATGGCGCAATACCGAAGCTCTCAAGACGAACAAGACCGGCCTGATTATTTTCCCGGCTTTCATCTTTCCCGGATATAAGGGTGCGTTCTTTTTCCATGTCGGCTTTGCAGAGCTTGGGCATTATCTGTACAAACAAAACAACGCCGACAACACCGAAAAGATACGCTATCCCGTAGCCAACCGAGACGAGGGATTCCAGATGCTCGTTTGCGGCGGTGGCTTTCGCCGCTGAAAATGCCGGGGTCGATGTAAGTGCGCCGGACAGGATGCCGGACATCAGCGCCGCAAACTCTTCCTGCGCTATTCCGCTTGCGCCGCCGAGTATCGTAAACGCGGCGCAGGCAAGAGAGCCGGATAGGATGATTATAACGCCTAAAAGTACATATGATTTGTAATTTCTTTTGAAATTATGAAAAAAATTCGGCCCCGCAATAAAGCCGACGGACGTAACAAACAGAATCAGGCCAATATTTTCGATTATTTTCAGTGCGTTTGTCACATATGTATGCTCACTCATAACAAGCTGTTCTCCCAGCTTGTTATAGAACAGGCAGCCGTATACCAGCGCTATTACGAAAACACCGGCAGTTCCGAGGTCTATTCCTTTGATTTTTATTCTGCCAAGGGCATATCCCAGAACCGTAACTGCAAAGACAGAAAGCATCAAAAAAGAGATCGCTTTAATGGAAATTATTCCGCCAAACAGAACCATAATATTCCTTTCTCTAATACAGCCGACCGTTATGATACGGTCGGCTCAGCTTGTCAAAGAACCTCAATGGGGTTCTTTGACAAAAGGGCTGCACTGCGCTCTGTGCCTCGGTTGTTCGCCGCAGGCGAACAATTCGACACTCGCTCCGTGACAGTCTGACGTACATGCCGCCGGAGAAAACGATCAAAAACTATTTTTGCCTGCGGGCAAAAAACTCTGCGAGGCTTATTTGACAGCTTCAGCTGTTATCTATAAGTAACGCAGGTTTTCTTCCAGCGGTCGCCATTCAGCGCGGCCATATCCGCCTGATCGGCATAATAGAGAATTTTTGCTATAAGCGTTTTGGGGAAGTCCGCAGAATCCGGCGTATGCTCAAGAATGGCCTGAACCACCTCATATGGCAGATTTTCATCCATAGCGACATGCGCCGCATAAAAAGCGTGGGGGAAGGTTTTGCCGAGCAGACTTTTGCCCATGCCATTCTCGGTTTCCTCATACTCAACGAGCTTGGACGAATCCTGCAAAAGGCAGGCGGAGATCAGGTGATCCCTGTTGACGTGCACGTCAAAGAGCTTCTCGTAGGTATCCGCCATAGCAAGCGAGTTGAGCAACACGGAACGGTTGTGCAGCACGTGAGGAAAGCTGAGCTTCGGAGTGCACGGCACTTTGTTGATGTCTTCCCATTTGCATTCATCCCACAGGCGGTTCCAGACGTTGATCGTACCCTGGCGGACAGCCGGGTCGGCAATCATATTTATCTCCGGAAACACTTCAAGAATATTAAGTTCCTTTTTCATAGTCATTACTCCCGTGTGCTGTATATGTGTTCATATCCGGCAATGCGGTTTTTATACTCGTCCTTATGCGTAAGTATATGGCGCATCTCGGAGGTTATCATGCAGACGTTGTCCGCTCCCTCTGTGGTGCCGTACTTCTTAAGATACTCAAGGTAGTTGTTAACGCCGAATGCAGCCGCCTTGAGATGCTGCGCCGCATAAAGGGCAAACTTGAAGCCCATAGCTTCATACTCTGCGTTATTGAGTATGGGCGTTTTCCCGTGTTCCACGAGATTTACAAGACACGGCTTTCCGGCAAATATCTGGGGGATACGCTTCATCTGCTCCACAGTTTTTACTGCCTCAATAAATACGCCATCCGCGCCGGCTTCCAAATACGCACCCATCCTGTCAACGGCTTCATTAAAGCTTCCCGTGGCGGAAAGAGCATCCGTCCTCGCCAGAATGAACGTATCCTCGACCGCGCCGTCACGAGCCGCCTTGATCTTGCCGACCATTTCCCCGACGGGAATGACGGCATGATCCTCAAAATGCCCGCAGCGCTTGGGGTTCTGCTGGTCTTCAAGCTGAACGCCCGATATGCCTGCCTTTGAATACTCAAGCAGCGTCCTGTAAACATTGATATAGCCGCCGTAGCCGTTGTCTATATCACAGATGACCGGTGCGCTCACGGCATCGTTTATGCGCTTTGCGATCTCCAGATTTTCCGTCATGGTTATCATGTTGTAATCCGGAAGGTTGAAGTTCATATTTGACATTGCGGCGCCCGAGACGTAGATGATCTCATATCCGGCGGTTTCGACAAGGTTTGCGAAAAACGCATTGGAAACGCCGGGGAGAACGTACAGCCCGTCTTTTTCTATGAGTTCTCTGAGTAATTTCGTTTTTGACATCACTGTGCCTTCTTTCTTTTCTTTTCGATCATCGGTTTGGCTATCGTATAGACGATCAGCGCCAAGGATATCAGCAGGAATATCAGGCATACAGGAGATTTCACGAAGATTGAGAAATCCCCGCCGGATATTGTAAGCGATCTTCTGAAGTGGCTTTCCAACGTGTCGCCGAGCAGATACGCGATAAGCAGCGGCAGTAGAGGCACTCCGCCAAGCTTCATCAGATATCCGAGAACCATGAACACGAGCAGTACGCCGACGTCAAATAGTGAGCTTGAATTTGAATACACACCGACGCAGCAGGTAAACACCACTGCGGGGATGAGTATGTTCATCGGAATGTAAATGATATACTGAGCAAGCTGAATAAATATTCTGCCGACAATAAGCAGAGTAACGGTGCATACCAGAAAAGCGATGAATATACCGTAAACAACGTCTCCGGAGTCGGTCATGATGCTGGGGCCGCATATGACGCCCTGCATCAGGAGCGCACCGAGGAAGATAGCTGCGGTTCCGCTTCCGGGTATGCCGAGAGTGAGCAGGGGGACGAGCGTCGGCGCTGCTGTACCGTTTTTTGCGACCTCGGGCGCTATTACGCCCTCAAGCGAGCCGTTGCCGAATTCTTCCGGATGCTTGCTTATCTTCTTTGCAAGGCCGTAGGTAAGCGTGGAGGAGAGCGCCGCGTTGAGTCCGGGCAGAGCTCCGATGATAGTACCGATCACGGTTCCGCTCAGTATGAGGGGAACGGATGCTTTGACGTCTTGCTTTGTTATGCGGTTGTCGTTTTTGAAGTCGATCTTGCTCTTCTTCACCGCTTCCGCGTCCGCACGAACGCCGCCAAGCATCTCCGCCCCGACAAACAGGCCGATCAGTACGGGAATCAGCTGCAAACCGTTGAAAAAGTGGTAATTGTTAAAGGTAAAGCGTGCAGTACCCGTAATAGGATCGAGGCCAATGAAGCTGACGATAAGACCGAGGAATACGGCCAGCAGGCCGCGCTTCCACTTACCGTTCGCGCCGATCGTGGATATAAGGATAAGTGAGAACAGCAACAGACCCACAAATTCAGTGGAGCCGATCTTCAGCGCAAGCTTAGCTATGCCGACGACAAGCACTATGGACAGTACGCCGCTGAGCAGGTTTCCGATGCAGGAGCTGTACAGCGCGGTAAGCAGGGCTTTCCCGCTCAAGCCTTTTTTCGCCATTGGCATACCGTCAAGGACGGTTATTCCAGACTCCGGTGCACCCGGTACGCCTATAAGTATCGCAGGGATGGAACCGCCGAACGAGCCGCCGACGTAAACGCCGATGAGCAGCGCCATTGACGGCATAACGTCAAGATAAAACGTGACCGGCAGCAGAATCGAGATCGCAATGGAACCCGTAAGGCCGGGTATCGCACCGAATATAGTTCCGACGACCGTTCCGAGCAGCATGTAAAGAATATTCTGGAGGGTGATCATTTCAGAAAGACCAAGCAAAAATGTACTCATTATTATGATACCTCCTTATCAGCCTATGAACGGGAACGGTGCAAAGCGGACTTTGAGCAGCTTTCCGAACAGCACGTAGAACAGTATCGGCGCTATAACGGCGATAAGATACGGCGTTGCGCGCTTCATGTTGACGCCGCACAGCCACTCGTTTGCAAGAATGCATATCATGGACGCCAGAATAAACCCCAGAATATTATTCAGGAATATAAAGCCTGCCCATATTGCGATCATAATCAGGCCGTAGATGTTGAGCTCAACAGCGTCCGGAACCGCAGCATTTCCTGATTTTATTTTCCGCGTCTGCCCGAGCGCCGTCGCTACAAGTACCGCGCTCATGACCAGCAGTCCGTATATACCGATGTTCGGGAAAAATTTGGGGCTTTTTATTATTGATGCGTACTGCTTTACCGCCCACGGCGTTGTGTGCATATAGACAAGCAGCAGAGCGCTCAATATAAGTCCCCCTATGCCCCACGCAAGCAGGACACGATCCCTGCGGAGCTTGATGATCAACTTTTTCTGCATTGTTGTTTATCCTCTCAGCGCTTATTCGGCAAGACCAAGCTCATCAACAAGCTGTTTGTAGACAGGACCGTCCTTCTGAACCTGCGCTTCCATTTCCGCGCCGTTCATGACGCCCTGGAGGGGATCGCCAAGAGCCTCGAAAGCCTTGCGGCACTCTTCGCTGTTAACGGCTTTTTCCCACGCAGCGCGGAGTATCTCTACCACCTCGCTCGGTGTATCGGCAGGAACGACCAGGGTCTTGTAGTAGTGTGTTTCGTCATCGGCATTGCCGGTCAGATCGGATACGCAGGGTACGTCATACGGAGGATTCTCAATACCGCCCGTAAGATCCATAAGGACAGTGCAGGTGCCGTCTTCGACGAAGCCTTTCAGGCCGGAATATGTGCCGGAAGAGTACATGACATGTCCGCCCGCAAGCGCGGCAGAAGTTTCAGCAGCGCTTTCATAGGGGATAACGTTCGCTTCGATCTCCATGACCTTGAGGAAGCGGGAGAGGGAAAGACCGGATATATCGCCAAGACCGGCGCAAGCGATGGTAAGCTCGCCCGGATGCTCCTTTGCGTAGGCGACAAACTCATCCAGCGTTTTTACTGGCGCTGAGGGGCCTGCTGCAAGGAACATATTGGAGTTGCCCATTGAGCCGACAGCCACGAAATCGGTCATCGGATCATATGGATTGCCGTACATATAAGGCGCGAGAATATAGCTTGCGCAGGTGGATGCGACGAGGGAATGTCCGCCGTCGTGTCTGTTGAGAACGTCAACATGGCCGTTTATGCCGTTGCCGCCCTTGATGTTTTCAATGACGACATTGACGCCGAGCTCTTTTGCAAAAAAGGGCGCAATTGTACGTGCCGCAGTGTCAACGCCGCCGCCCGCGCCGTGGGGGACAACGATTTTCACGGTATCGGTCGGAAAGCTCACAGCGGCGGCTTCGGTCTGTGAAGACGAGTCCGCAGCGGAAGATGTTTCGGTTTTTCCGCACGCGCACATCGCAAGAGCAATTGCCGCGGTCAGAACCGCAGCGCTAATAATGTGGCACCAATTCTTTTTCATAAGTATACCTCCTGATTTTTTCTGTAACGGTGCTTATGGCGTTATTCTATAATTTTTGCCTTAAAGCTGCAAGTACTTAATATTTATTCTATATATAGAGAAAATCTATATATAGAATAAAGCATACGCCGGCGCTGCACAACGAGCGCCGGCGTATGCTTTATTTATCTTATGATATATTACTCTTCTTTCTCCGTTTCGGGCAGGGCGGCTTTATAGACGCTGACGCCGTTTGCGGTCAGCTTGTTTTCTATATCCGGCGGAATCAGCGTATCCGTCACCACCGTGCGGATGCGCCCGCCAAGCTCCAGCGGAACAACGCTTTGCTGGGAAAACTTCACGCTCTCGGTCACAATGACCACATTGTTCACATGCTCCGCCATATCCCGCACAGCCTGCACACGCAGATGATCATCGTTCGTAAAGCCAAGTGCGGCGGAATAGCCGTCCGTCCCGACAAAGAGCTTGTCCACATAAAACTGCGCAACGCACACCTTCAGTATCGGCCCGACCATTACCTGCGCGTCGTTCTGAAAATCGCCGCCAAGCAGGAGTACATGCGTCCCACTTATCTTGCGGATATACCCGGCAATAAAGGCGCTGTTCGTAATGATTTTTGCGCCCGGCTTCGTTCTGGCGATCTCCTCCGCAAGCAGTGCACAGCAGCTTCCGTTTTCGATCATCACAGTCTCGCCCGGAGAGACAAGCTTCGCCGCTTCCCGCGCAATCAGGCGTTTTTCCTCATAGTGGAAGGCAAGGCGGTTATTTATATCGTCGCTGCCGCCGAAGATCGCATAACCGTGTTCCCTGCGGAGTATTCCCCTGCGCTCCATCGCGTCAAGATCCTTGCGTATAGTGACCTGAGAAACGCCTATATATTCCGCCAGCGAAGCGACGTCAAGCTTCCCGTGCTTTGAAAGCAGCTCCAAAATCTGAGTTTCGCGCTTTTTCAACGTAGATCCTCCCGATAAAATTCAATGAAAAGTGCAATTCAGCCCCTCGTCCAGAAATGCCTGCCGGTAGTTTTCAAGCATTTCCGGGTGCAGCTGCTTCACATGCTCCATTTCATAGCCGATCCCCAACTGCGTATATTTATTCTCCCCGAATTGGTGGAAAGGAAGCAGATGCACCTCTTTTACGCCGGTTTTCCGCAGATATTCCGCCATCGCCCTTGCCGTGGGTATGCCCGTGTTGAAGCCGGGTATTACGGGTATGCGGGCAATCACAGGTATTCCGGAATCGGCAAGCCGCCCGAGATTCTGGAGTATCACATCGTTATATACTCCCGTTCCGGCAAAATGCTTCTCCCTGTCGATATGCTTGAAATCAAAGAGGAAAAGATCAATATGCTCCATAAACTTTGCAAAACGCTCCGGCGCGGCGCAGCCCGTTGTCTCCACCGCCGTATGGACGCCCGCAGCCCTTGCCGCATCCGCCAGCTCCGCGGCAAATTCCGCCTGCTGGAGCACTTCCCCGCCGGACATCGTCATGCCTCCGCCGGATTCGTCATAAAAAGGCTTGTCCTTCAGGACCTCGCGCAAGACCTCATCAACGGTATATTCTTTTCCGGAATATGCGGGGTTTTCCATCGCGTCGGCGATCGCGGCGTTCCTGTTCTGCGATTCAGGGTTGGAACACCACCGGCAGCTGAGCGGACATCCCTTGAAGAACACGGTCGTCCGTATGCCGGGACCGTCGTTGATGCTGAATTTCTGAATATTGAACAGCTTCCCCGTCATGCCTTTTCCGTCCTTCCCGATCCTTCCGATCTCACGCATTGATATACTGATTATAATGTCTGTCAATTCTCTTGTAAACAGCTTTTTTGTTCCGGGTTTTATAAGGCTGTTTTATTTGACACTCATTTTTCCGAATGGTATAATATCTTGATTTATTATGTGTAAACTGCATTGGGAGAGAGACTGATGAAACATATTCTGATAACCGGGATCAACAGCTATCTGGGCAAGAGCTTTGAAAGATATATAAAACAGTTTTCCGGATATACGACGCTCTCTATAAGTATGCGCGACGGGAGCTGGCGGGAATATGATTTGGACGGTATCGACGTCATATACCACGTTGCGGGGCTGGCTCACTCCGACAACGGCAGAATAAGCCCCGAAAAGGCGCAGCTTTACTATAAGATAAACACCGATCTCACCGTTGAGCTTGCAAAAAAAGCAAAAAAAGAGGGCGTGAAGCAGTTTATTTTCATGAGCTCCGCCATCGTATACGGGGACAGCAATCCCATAGGCAAAAAACGCGTTATAAAAAAGGACACCGTGTGTTCCCCTGCCAACTGCTACGGCGACAGCAAGCTTCAGGCGGAGATCGGGCTGAAAAAGCTTGAAAGCGATGAGTTCAAAGTCGTCATCCTGCGCCCGCCGATGATCTACGGCCGCGGGTGCAAGGGCAACTATCCGCTGCTCTCGCTTTTTGCAAAGAAGCTGCCCATATTTCCGGACATTCCGAACGAGCGTTCGATGCTGTACGTCGAAAATCTTATGGAATTTGTCCGGCTGATGATAGAAAACGAGGAGCGCGGCACATTTTTCCCGCAGAATGCGGAGTACAGCAGCACATCTAAAATGGTGCGCATAATCGCCCGCGCCAACGGCAGGGATATCCGTCTCACAAGGGCGTTCAATTGGGCGGTGAAGCTCCTCGGCTTTTTCACGCCGCTTGTTGACAAGGCCTTCGGAAATCTCAGCTACGATATGTCTATGAGCGAATACAGGGAAAACTACCGCCTTTACTCGCTTAAAGAGAGTATTGAGCGCACAGAAGGTAAAAGATGAGCGAAATAAAGCATATTCTGGTTGTCAGCCAATATTTTTACCCGGAAGCGTTCAGGATAAACGATATGTGCGCAGAATGGGTAAAGCGCGGATACAAGGTCACTGTGCTGACCGGCATACCCAATTACCCTTACGGGAAATATTTTGACGGCTACTCGCTTACAAAAAAACGCCGTGAAAAATACATGGGCATGGACATTATCCGCATCCCGCTTATCGCAAGAGGACACAGCAGCATCGGAATGGCGCTGAACTATCTCTCATTCGTTATATCCGGCTTTTTCTGGAAGACCTTTACGCCCCTCAAGGCGGACATGGTGTTTATATTTGAGGTCAGCCCCATGACGCAGGCGCTCAACGGGGTATGGTTTGCAAAGCGCAGAAAGATACCGTGCTGGCTTTACGTGCAGGATCTGTGGCCGGAGAATATCGAGATAGTCACCGGCATACACTCCCCCGCAGTACTCAGACCCATAGAGCACATGGTCAGAAGCATCTACCGCCGCTGCGACAGGATATTTGCCACCTCGCCGAGCTTTGTGGAGATGATACGGCGGCGTATTCCGGGCGACGAGGAAAAGGTCAGCTATTGGCCGCAGTACGCCGAGGAATTTTACCGTCCTGTCGAAAACGCGAAAAGCGCCCTTATCCCCGACGACGGGCGCTTCAAGGTCATATTCACCGGCAACGTCGGTCAGGCGCAGGGACTTGAAATTCTTCCCGAGGCGGCGAAGCTGCTGGAGGGTGAAAGCATCCGCTTTGTTATAGTCGGCGACGGGCGCAGCAAGGACGCGCTTATAAAGCGTATCGAGGAGCTTGGCGCGGGCGATATGTTCACGATGATAGAGCGGCAGAGCGCTGAAAAGATACCGGAGCTTTTATCCTGCTGCGACGCGGCGTTTGTCTCGTTTATGAACAACCCGCTCTTTGCCAACACCATCCCCGCAAAGCTCCAGTCCTATATGGCTTGCGGTATGCCGATACTCGCCTGTGCGACGGGTGAGACCGAACGCATTGTGCGGGAGGCCGGCTGCGGCAGATGCTGCCCGATAGGCGATGCGGCGGCGCTTGCGGATGCGGTGCGTGAGCTTGCGGGCGATCCGAAGCTCAAAGAATACGGAAGGAACTCCGAAAAATATTTCAAAGCGCATTTCGAAAAAAAAATGCTTCTTGATCAATTCGACCGTTGCATTAAAGAGGCTGAAAAGAGGTAAGTATGTTCAAGGGCAAAACTCTTATGATAACAGGCGGCACAGGCTCCTTCGGAAACGCTGTGCTGAACAGATTTGCCGGTTCCGACATAGGCGAGATACGCATTTTCTCCCGCGATGAGAAGAAGCAGGACGATATGCGTCATGAGCTTCAGGCGAAAATGCCGGAGGCGTCGGAAAAGATAAGGTTCTATATCGGCGATGTGCGCGATCTGCAATCGGTCAAGAACGCGATGCACGGCGTTGACTATATTTTTCACGCCGCCGCGCTCAAGCAGGTCCCGTCGTGTGAGTTTTTCCCGCTCGAAGCGGTCAAAACCAACGTTTTCGGCACGGATAACGTGCTTACCGCCGCAATAGACGAAGGCGTCAGAGCCGCGATCTGCCTTTCCACGGACAAGGCCGCCTATCCCATAAACGCAATGGGTACGAGCAAAGCGATGATGGAAAAGGTCGTCGTCGCCAAATCCCGCACGGTCTCCCCCGAGAGGACGAAAATCTGCTGCACACGCTACGGCAATGTGATGTGCTCCCGCGGCAGCGTTATCCCGCTGTGGATAGAGCAGATAAAAAAGGGCGAGCCTATCACGATTACGGAGCCGACGATGACGCGCTTCATCATGTCGCTTGACGAGGCGGTCGATCTTGTGCTGTTCGCCTTTGAAAACGGCGAGAGCGGCGACATTCTTGTGCAGAAGGCTCCCGCCTGCACGATCCTTACGCAGGCGCAGGCGGTATGTGAGCTTTTCGGCGGAGACAGAGAGAGGATAAAGATAATCGGCATACGCCACGGCGAAAAAATGTATGAAACGCTCCTGACAAACGAGGAGTGCGCCCACGCCGTCGATCTCGGGAGCTTCTACCGCGTCCCATGCGACAAAAGGGGGCTTAACTACGACAAATATTTTGTCACCGGCGACGTTGAGCGAAACCACATTACCGAATTCAACTCCAACAACACAAGGATACTCGATGTTGACGAGGTCAAGCATAAGCTTCTTGAGCTTAAATACATCCGCAGCCAGCTTGACGAGCTGGGAATAGGCTATTGATATGAACATTCTCATTACCGGAAGCGGCGGGTTTGTGGGGAAAAACCTCACCGAAGCGCTTAAAAATATACGCGGCGGCAAGGACAGGACGCATCCCGCGCTTGAGATCGGGGAGATTTTCGAGTGTACACGCGCAACGAGCGGCGCAGAGCTTGAAGCTTACTGCAAAGACGCCGATTTTGTCTTCAATCTTGCCGGTGTGAACAGACCTCAGAACACTTCCGAGTTTTATGAGGGCAACAGGGATTTCGGCGAAAAGCTGCTGTCTGCGCTCAGGAAAGCCGGAAACCGCTGTCCCGTCATGCTCTCCTCCTCGATACAGGCATCCCTTGCGGGCAGATATGCCGGAAGCGACTACGGCAAATCAAAGCTTGCGGGAGAGGAGCTGTTTTTTGAATATGCAGAAGAAACGGGTGCGCGGGCGCTTGTATACCGCTTCCCCAACCTTTTCGGCAAGTGGTGCCGCCCGAATTATAACAGCGCCGTCGCCACATTCTGCAATAACATTGCAAACGACTTGCCCATACAGGTGAACGATCCGTCGGCAGAGCTTGAGCTTTTGTATATTGACGACCTTGTGTCTGAAATGCTGCTCGCGCTTGAAGGCAGGGAGCGCCGATGCAACTATGACGTGCTGACCCCCGTTCCGACCGACGGTGGAAAATACTGCTACGTCCCCGTCACGCACAAAGTGACTCTCGGCAGGATAGTCGAGCTTCTTGAAAGCTTTGCCGCACAGCCGAAGACGCTTCTCATGCCGGAGATACCGAACGGCAGCTTTGAAAAAAAGCTGTATTCGACCTATCTTTCATATCTTCCGGAAAGCAAGGTATGCTTCCCGCTTAAAATGAACGCCGACGCACGCGGCAGCTTTACGGAGCTTCTGAAAACTGCCGGCTGCGGGCAGTTCAGCGTCAACATTTCCAAGCCGGGCGTTACAAAGGGACAGCACTGGCACAACAGCAAGTGGGAGTTTTTCATCGTCGTCGCGGGAAACGCGCTTATCCGGGAACGGAAGATAGGTACGGATGAGGTGTTCGAATTTCGCGTGTGCGGTGAAAAAATGGAGGCGGTGCATATGCTGCCGGGATATACTCACGACATTATAAATCTTTCCGAAACGGAAAATCTTGTAACGCTCATGTGGGCAAACGAGATCTTTGACGCAGCGCATCCCGATACATTTTTTGAGGCGGTGGAAAAATGAGCGTTAAGCTTGATTACTCCGATATTTCTTTCAAAAATAACGGCAAAATAAAGCTTCTTATAATCGTCGGCACAAGGCCGGAGATAATCCGCCTGTCGGCGGTCATCACAAAATGCCGCGAATACTTTGACTGCATCCTTGCCCATACCGGGCAGAATTATGATTACAATCTCAACGGCGTGTTTTTCAGGGATCTGCATCTTGACGTGCCGGAGGTCTATATGGACGCGGCGGGCGGCGATCTCGGCGAAACCGTGGGAAGCATCATAAACTGCTCCTACAAGCTGATGAGCGCCGTAAAGCCCGACGCGCTGCTCATTCTCGGCGACACGAACTCCTGCCTTTCCGCGATTGCAGCGAAGCGCCTGCACATCCCCATTTTTCACATGGAAGCGGGCAACCGCTGCAAGGATGAGTGTCTGCCCGAAGAGACTAACCGCAGAATAGTTGACATAATATCCGATGTGAATCTCGCCTACTCGGAACACGCAAGGCGTTATCTTATCGAGTGCGGGCTTCCCAAGGAGCGCACATATGTCACCGGTTCGCCGATGGCGGAGGTGCTGCACAAGCACCTTGCGGAGATCGAGGCGTCCGATATTCACAGCCGTCTTGGTCTTGAGAAGGGGAAATACATTCTCCTCTCCGCCCATCGTGAGGAAAATATCGACACGGAGAAAAATTTTACGTCTCTTTTCACGGCGATAAACAAGATGGCGGAGAAGTATGATATGCCGGTGCTCTATTCCTGCCATCCCAGGAGCAGAAAGCGCCTTGAAGCAAGCGGTTTCATCCTTGATCGGCGCGTTATGCGCCATGAGCCGCTCGGCTTCATTGACTACAACTGTCTTCAGATGAACGCTTTCGCCGTAGTGTCCGACAGCGGCACTCTGCCTGAGGAGAGCAGCTTTTTCACATCCGTCGGGCATCCGTTCCCCGCTGTCTGCATCCGCACAAGTACCGAGCGCCCCGAGGCGCTTGACAAGGCCTGCTTTATAATAGCGGGCATTGACGAAAAAAATCTCATGCAGGCGGTCGATACCGCGGTAAGCATGAACAAAAACGGGGATTTCGGTATTCCCGTCCCTGATTACGTTGAAGAAAACGTATCGACAAAGGTCGTAAAGCTGATCCAGTCCTACACGGGCATTGTTGACAGAACGGTGTGGAGGAAATACTGACTTAGCGCTCATTGTATCGGCTCAGCTCTCATCTCATGCCTCCCTTGAAGGGGGAGCCTTGAGTGCGCTAAAGTTATTCTACGAAGAAAGCATATAAAAAGATGAAAATACTGTTCGTAAATTCCGTATACAATTGGGGCAGCACGGGGAAGATCGTCCACGCGCTTTTTAAATCCTGCGAAGCGGACGGGGTAGACGCCGCCGTATGCTACGGAAGAACCATGACGGCAAAAAAGCCGGCAGCGGAAAAAAACGTATATAAATTCGGTATCGATCCGGAAACAAAGCTCCATGCGCTGCTCACAAGGCTCACCGGACGCACGGGCTGCTATTCTTATTTTTCTACCCGCCGTCTTCTGAAATACATGGACGATTTCAGACCCGACGTTGTGAATCTCCATGAACCCCACGCATACTTTCTTGACCTCAAGCCGTTTTTTGAATATCTCAAAAAGCACGGCATCCCGCTCGTATATACCTTTCACTGCGAATTTGCCTTTACCGGCAAGTGCGGTTTTTCCAATGAGTGCGAAAGCTGGAAAACCGGCTGCGGCAGATGTCCGCATCTGAAGGATTATCCCAAAACGCTGTTTTTTGACCGCACCGCTTCCATGTTTGCCGAAAAGAAAGAGCTTTTAAGCGGGCTGAATATGACGGTCGTGTGTCCGTCGCAGTGGCTTGCCGGCAGGACGATGAAGTCTTTTCTTTCGGACTATCCGGTTCGGGTCATTGCAAACGGGATAGACACCGGCATTTTCCGTCCGCGTGATACCGGCGATTTAAGGGAAAAGCTGAATCTGACAGATGAAAAAATCGTACTTGCCGTGGCTCCCGACTGGAGCGACCGCCGCAAGGGCGCGTCTCATGTTCTTGAGCTGGCAAAGAGAATGGACGGCGAAAACATAAAATTTATCCTTGTCGGCAAAAAGGACTGTCTTCCCGCACTGCCCGGCAATGTGCTTGCCGTAGGACGCACCGAAAACCAGACGCAGCTTGCGGAATACTACTCTCTCGCCGACTGCTTCGTCATTTGCAGCGATATGGAAAACCTGCCTACGACCTGCCTTGAAGCGGTCTGCTGCGGCACTCCTGCGGCGGGCTTTGACGTCGGCGGCACGGCGGAAACCGCCCCCGGAGAGCTTGGGCGCTTCTGCAAATACGGCGATATGGACGCGCTTGAGGAAAACGTGCGGTATTGTCTTGAGCACAAGCCGGATGCAAGTTCTTTTGAAGCGGCGCGTGAAAAATATTCCCTCGGCGAAATGTACCGGCAATATAAGAATGTTTACAGCGAAATGCTCTTGCACGGCAAAGGAGACTGACCGATGAGAATTGCGCACATAGGGCTTGCCTCGTTTTATACCGACGGCATGACATACCAGGACAATATGCTTGCCGAACAGAACGCGAGAGACGGACACGACGTTCTCTATGTTTCCAACGCGGCGAAATACGAAAACGGAAAGGTCGTGCAGACGGGATATGAGGACACGGTTTTGCCGTGCGGTGTGCGCCTTGTGCGTATGCCCTACGTGAAATGCCTGACGGCTTCCCTGTCCGCCAAGATAAGGAAAGTCCGCAGTCTTTATAAGCTTTTATGCGATTTTGCACCTGATGTCATTCTCTGCCACGGGCTTTGCTTTTACTCCTCGCTTGACGCCGTCCGTTACAGGCGGGAGCACCCAGATGTAAAGCTGTACGCCGACACGCATGCCGACTACGGCAACAGCGGCAAAAATTGGCTGTCTCTGCACATACTTCACAGGCTCTTTTACCGCTATCTTGCGCAGAGGGCGCTTCCCTATATCGAAAAGCTTTTTTACACCTCCTATGAACGGAAGGACTTTTTCATTGAAAACTACGGCTATCCGGAAAAGATCACGGAGTTTTACCCGCTCGGCGGCATGATACCGTCCGACGCGGAATACGCGGAAATGCGTTCGCGCAGGCGCTGTGAGCTGGGGCTTGACGAAAACGGGCTGCTGTTCATCCACTCCGGCAAAATGGACGCCGGAAAAAAGACCGCAGAGCTTCTTGACGCGTTTTATTCCGTGCCGGAGCTTGATGCCGCGCTGATTATCGCCGGTTCTGTTCCGGACGGCATGAGGGATACGCTTCTGCCGCGCTTTGAGCGCGACGCTCGTGTGAAATACCTCGGCTGGCTCACGTCGGACAGGCTTATTGAATACCTCTGCGCAAGCGATATGTACTTACAGCCGGGTACGGTATCGGCAACCATGGAAAATTCAATGTGCTGCCGCTGTGCGCAGATGCTTTATCCGACCGATGCATATACAAGGGCATTCCCGCAGGATATGGCGTTCTGGGTAAAGGACGCGGACGACATCCTCGCCGCTTTCAGGGCGGTTTCGGAAAATGCCGGCATTATCGGCGGCATGAGGGCAAGCGCGTATGCCTGCGCCAAAGAAATGCTGGATTATAAAAAGCTTGCGGCAAGGCTTTACAGATGATTCTAAGGAGCGCGAGGGACATGAAAAAAATAATGCTTGTGTTCGGTACAAGACCTGAGGCAATAAAAATGTGTCCGCTGGTCAACGAGCTTAAAAGGCGCGAAAGTCTTGAGGTAAAGGTCTGCGTAACCGGTCAGCACCGGCAGATGCTCGATCAGGTGCTGAATACCTTTGGCGTCGTGCCGGACTACGATCTGTCCGTGATGAAGGACAGGCAGACGCTTTTTGACATCACGGTGAACATTCTCGACGCCATAAAAATTGTTCTTGAGTGCGAAAGACCAGACGTTGTGCTTGTCCACGGCGATACCTCCACAACCTTTGTCACGGCTCTTGCCTGCTTCTATATGCAGATACCCGTGGGACACGTCGAGGCAGGGCTTCGCACATATAATATCTACTCCCCGTATCCGGAGGAATTCAACCGTCAGGCGGTCGGGATAATCGCCCGCTACAACGCGCTTGCAAGCGAAAATCTTCTGCGCGAGGGCAAAAAGGCCGGCACGATCTACGTCACCGGCAACACCGTTATAGACGCGATGCGTCATACGGTTTCGCCCGATTACCGGCACGCAGAGCTTGACTGGGTCGGACAGGACAGGCTTATTTTTATCACCGCCCACCGCAGGGAAAATCTCGGCGAACCGATGCACCGTATGTTCAGGGCGATACGGCGCGTACTCGACGAGCATCCGGACGTCAAGGCAATATATCCCATCCACATGAATCCCGCCGTGCGCAAGGCCGCCGACGAGGAACTGGGCGATTGTGCGCAGATACATATCATTGAGCCGCTTGACGTGGTAGACTGCCACAATTTTGAAGCGCGCTGCTTTCTCTGCCTTACCGACAGCGGCGGTATCCAGGAGGAATGTCCGAGCTTCGGAAGACCCGTTCTCGTCATGCGCGACACCACCGAGCGCCCCGAGGGTGTCAGGGCCGGAACGCTGAAGCTTGTCGGCACTGACGAGGAGAATATATACAGGCATTTTACTCTGCTTCTTGACAGCAGAGAGGAATATGATAAAATGGCGCACGCCGCCAATCCCTACGGCGACGGCCGCGCCTGCGAAAGAATAGCCGATATTCTGGAGGGCAGGGATTATACGCCGTTTGCCCCGAAATAAGCAGGTGAAAGATATGTTTTCAGTAGTTATACCGGCTTATAATGCCGAACAGTGCATTGAAAGATGCGTCAACAGCGTTCTGAATCAGACCTTCGGCGAATTTGAGATAATAGTGGTCAACGACGGGTCAACCGACGGCACTCTGGAGCGGCTGGCAAAATTTTCCGACAAAAGGCTCAAAGTCGTATCGCAGGAAAACGCCGGTGTATCGGCAGCGAGAAACAAGGGCATTGAAAACGCACAGAATCCGTACATTTGCTTTCTTGATTCTGACGACGAGTGGCTGGAAACGCACCTCAGCGATTTAAAAGAAGCAATTTGGGATTTCCCAGATAAGTTGTTTTTTGTCACCTTTAATAATGCGCTGCTGCTCGACGGCTCGATAATAAAACAATTTGATTATGACGGTGACGGAAGCATATTCTTCGTTGATGATTTCTTGCGTTATGAATTTTCAAACAATCTCAGAAAATGCTTTTTTACCGGCGGCGTATGCGCTCACAAAACGGCGTTTGAAAAATACGGGGTGTTTTCAGAGCATTACAGCATTTCCGAAGACGAGGATATGTGGAACAGAATAATGCTCTTTGAGGGCAAGGTCGTTATACCGAGAGTAAGTGTTCTGCGTCACAGAGATTTCAGCAGGCTTACTCAAAAAATATCTGTCGCCGCACCCTACATCTTTAACCGGCGAATAGCCGGCTATCTTGCGGACAGTACTCTCAGTGATGTTAAGAAAGAGGAATTAAAGCAGCTTTACAATACAATGGAGCTTGTGTACCTCAGATCGCTTATCGTACATGGGATGAAGCGCGAAGGGGCAAAAAGGCTTAAAAATATCGACAGGAAATACGTCTCCCCGAAGAAATACGTCGGAACTCTCATTTCCTTCTTTATTCCCTCATTCATACTGAAAAAATACGTTTTGGATAAAAGCAAAAATTATTTCAAATGATTAAAGGAGACCGCCGTTTTGAATAAAATTGCAGCAATATTGCTGAGAAACCGGATAGATTACAACGGAAACCGCTTTGATCCGAACACGGTTCATCTTGAGTGGTGGCAGAGGAAAGAAAACGTCGGGGACTATATTGCAAGCGTCGTGTACGCTTGGATGACGCGGGATATAGATCTTTCCCGTCCGAAGCGCAAGGGCATACACCTGACGACTGTCGGCTCGCTTCTCGGCGGCGGAAACTATGACGCGACCGTCTGGGGCAGCGGTATGCTTGACCTTTTTGACGTGCGTACCGTATACAAAAAAGCTTGGCTCAGAAAATTCGATGTTCGTGCGGTGCGCGGACCGCTTACCCGCGAGGTGCTGACGAACGCGGGCTACGATTGTGCAGTTGCCGCACTCGGCGATCCCGCCGTCCTGATGCCGCTTATATATCAGAGTCCGTGCGCAGAGAAAAAATACGGCCGCTGCATTGTCAACCATTACATCAATGCGGAAAAGCTCCATGCCTTTCCAGATTCCGTCTGCATTTCCGCCGGAACAAACGACTATAAAAAATTCATCGACACGCTGAATGCTTCCGGGCTTGTCATTTCCTCATCGCTGCACGGCGTTATTCTCGCCGAGGCATACGGCATACCGGCAATATATTGCTGTGAAAATCTTGAGAAAACGCTTTTTAAAGTATATGACTATTATTTTTCGACCGGCAGGTACAATGTGACCGTCGCAAGATCCGTTGAGGAAGCAATGACGATGCCCCCTATGCCGCTGCCCGATCTCTCGGATATGCAGCAGGCGCTCATCAGTGCTTTCCCACGCGATCTCTGGGAATGATATTTAACCATGGAAGATGAAAAAAGAAGCAGACAGCTGCTGAAAGGAACCGGCATTTATGCCGTCGGCTCGTTCGGGACAAAGATCCTTTCGTTTATCATAGTGCCGATATATACTTATTATATCAGCACTTCCGATATGGGCATATATGATACGCTGATGTCAACGATCAGCTTGTTGGCGCCCATTATCACAATGCAGATCTCCGACGCGGCATATAAATTTCTTATTACCGATACCGACGGCAGTGAAAAATACATTTCGGCGGTTTTACAGGTTTTACTTACAAACTGCCTTGCTGCGGCGCTTATAATTTTTGCTGTTGACAGGCTCTGTCATATCCCCTATTGCGTTTATTTCTGCGCAGTGCTTGTGCTTTCAAGAGGACTGGACACTTTGCAGAAGCTGCTCAGAGGGATAAAAAAACAATGGTTTTTCGCGTTATCAGGTATAATGTACAGCGTCGTTTTCCTGTCCCTTAACCTGATTTTTCTGTGTCTGATGGACATGGGCGTACTCGGTCTTTTCAGGAGTGCGATAATAGCTAATGTCTGCACGATCGGCGTTATAATTCTCTCGGAGAAAAGCTTCCGTGTCAATTTTTTCAGAAAACCTGACGTGGCGCTTATTAAATCAATGTACGCGTACTCCGCTCCGCTCGTGCCGAACTATCTTAATTGGTGGGTCATAAACTCATCCGACAGATATATCGTGCTCGGCTTCCTCGGCTCCTCCTCCGCAGGAATATTGGCAGTCGCACATAAGTTTCCGACGATGCTGCAATCTATTATAAGCCTGTTCAACAGCTCATGGCAGGATATGGCAATTGCCGAAAACAAAGACGGTCAAAGCAAAGACGGATACTATTCCTTCGTTTTTGAAAAGTATTATCAGTTTGCTTTTTCGCTTCTCCTGTTCCTCATTCCCTTTACCAAGCTCTTTATTCTTCTCGTTATGAGCGAGAGCTATAAAACCTCATGCAACTATGTGCCGTTTTATTATCTGGGTACCGTGTTTCAGGGCTTTTCCTCTTTCGTCGGTGTTGGATTTCTAAAGAACGGCGAAACCAAGAAAGCTTTTACCTCAAGCGTTTGGGGTGCGCTGATAAATGCTGCGGTCAATATCGCGCTTATAAGATACATCGGTATTCAGGCCGCTGCCGTCTCAACCTTTGCGGCATTCTTCATAATGTGGCGCATCCGTGTAAGGCAGACGCGCAACGTGCTCGACATCCGCATCAAATACAGTAAATTCTTTGCCTATCTTATCGCCGCAATACTGATATGTGTGCTTTCTATTTCGTTTGCGGCGAAGCTGAATATTCTTATCGCCGGGATCGGATTTGCCTTATTTGCCGTTATAAACAGAAAAGAGCTTGCTTTGGTTTTTTCAGCCGTCAAAAAAAAGCTTGCCCGTTGACGTTACAGCCCACCCGCTCCATATAACCAAAGAAAGGAACGTAATGAACTCCCCTGTTCTGTCAAACAGTTTAAAATACTCGTTCAAGCGCAGTATCCCGATAATGGTCGGGTTTTTCCCCGTCGGGGCCGCCTATGGGATACTCATGGCCAACGCCGGATACAGCTTCATCTGGTCGGGCTTTGTAAGCCTTTTTGTGTATGCCGGGTCGCTTCAGATGCTGATGATAAGCTTCTTCCAATCGGATATGTCGATATTCACCATAATCGTGATACTTATCGAGCAGATGAAAGGCGCAGGGAGCGTACTGCCCGCAGTGATCGCCGCTGCGGCGTCGGTGCTTATGATCATGCTTTTCGGGGCGGACAGCTTTCTGCTCCCCGCCCTTGCACTGACCGTTATAATACTTGTTCTTCTCAGACCGAGGCTTGAGAAAAAGGAGGGTGAGACATGAACATAGACGTCGGACGAAGCATACTGATAATCGCCGTATGTTCACTGTGTACCTTCGCCGAACGCCTTCTGCCCTTTGCCGTATTCGGCAGACGCGCCGTTCCCGATGTCGTGCAGTATCTTGGAAATATACTGCCCATGGCGGTCATCGCCGCGCTCACGGTCTACTGCCTGCGCGGCATAAGCTTTGCATCGGCAGCGGGCTGCGTTCCGGCGCTTGCTGCCGCCGCCGTGACCGCGGCGCTGCATCTATGGCGCGGCAGAACGCTTATCAGCGTTGTCGGCGGCACGGCGGTTTATATGCTGCTCGTTCAGTGCGTCTTCTGATCAGGCGAACAGGGAGTTGATATAAACGTCGGTAAAAGCGGTAAGGGCGTCAAAATCCATCGCCCGCTTATATATCTCCTCAAGCTCGTCATGCAGCTTTTTTGCCCTCGCAAAACCCGAAAATGCTGAATCCGTGAGCGTTTTTTCGATCTCTCCGCAGTTGAAAAGCGAATTTTCAGGCGGCTTCGGCGCTTCTGCGCCGTCAAGCTCTATTCTCTTAGCCCCGTTGAGCGCATATCCCTCGCCGGCCGCCGCTATTCCGGCTTCCGGTATGATCACAGCTTCCAAATTGTCGGGACACAGCGGCGAAAGGCAGTTGACGACGTCAAACCCGCGACGCCGCGCCTCGCCCGAAATATATCTGAGCGCATACCCTGAAAGCGCCTCCCGCCCGGCAAGGATATACACGCGCTCCTGCTTTTCAAGCTCATCGGAAAGGCGCATTTCCCCTTCCCCGCAGAGACAGCGCAGAAATCGGCGCGCCGCTTTTCCGTCGGCGCTCCCGCGCCTGCGCTTTGGAAAAACCGCCTCGGCGCGTTTTTCGGCCGCACGTTTTTCACGCTCGGAAAGCGGTGTGCAGTACGTTCCCTTCACGGAGGAAAGTGCGCCGAGAAATCCGTATGCCGACGCGTACTGCGCTTTATACGCGGTATACAGCTCCCCCGCCGCGCACGCGGCCGTCTTTTCAAGCGGTGTGCGGCAAAACCGCGACAGATCAACATAATCCCCGTCAACGCCGAAGCGCGGCGGCTCCGTGCCGTGCGGCGCGGTGCCGTCCATCCAGCCGCGGCGCACAGCGGGAATGTACACACCGTCAAGAGACGCGCTATCGCCTGAGCAGAGCACATACTCCACATCATACCCGCGCATTTCCGCCGCCGCGCCTATCCTGCGCATAAATCCGGATTTTCCCGTACCCGGACCGCCTTTTATAATGCTGAGATAGTCGCCGCTTCCGCGGCAGAAGCCGCCATACAGGGAATAAAACCCCAAGGAGCTGTTGGCTCCCAGAAAATATTTGCTGTTCATATGAGACACCTCCCGTTCATTATATGATATGAGAGCGTCTCGCCGAAGATAAAAAAATGTGAGGAAAAAAATGTATAAAAACATACTCTTTGACTTTGACGGAACCGTTTTCGACACGGTAAAGGGAATAGAACGTTCCGTAAAATACGCGCTTGACAAGAACGGCATAGTTCTGTCCGTTGATTCTTTCCGCCGCTTTGCAGGTCCTCCGTTCAAAGTGATCTTCAAGGAAAACTACGGTTTTGACGATGAGCTTATTGTAAAAATAATCGAAGCGTTCAGAGAGGACTATCTCCCGTACGGCATATATGAATCAAGTCCTTTCCCCGGCATCGCGGAGCTTCTTGACGAGCTGAGGCAGAGCGGCTTTAAGCTTGCAATCGCCACGCTGAAGCCGCGCACCATGGCGGTAGAGCTGCTGGAGCGCTCGGGGCTGTACGGGAAGTTCGACGTTATCAGCGGGCAGATCGCCGAGGGCATTGAAACGCTGACCAAGGCGGAGATCGTCCGCGGCGCAATGGATATGCTTGGCGCTGCGCCGGAGGATACCGTTCTCGTCGGCGACACGAAATACGATGTAGTCGGCGGACATGAGGCGGGCTTGAAGGTCATCGGCGTCCGCTATGGCTACGCTGAAAGCGGTGAGCTTGAAAACGCCGGTGCGGATATAATAGTCGAAACTCTCGGCGATCTTAAAAAGCTGTTCCTCAAGCATGCGGAATAGCTTCTCATCTCATACAGGCAGCAAAAAGTCTTGGGATCGTCCAAGCCTTTTTGACATTATCTGTTGATCATTTTATCCGTTCGCCGCCGATATAGACCTCTTGCAGCTTGTAGTTATCGCCGCACACAAGAAAGTCGGCAAATTTGCCGTCGGATATTGAGCCGATCATACTCTCCGCGCCGATGGAGCAGGCGGGATTGTAAGCCGCGGCTCTTATCGCGTCCTCCGGCGCAATGCCGAAGGATATCGCTTTTTTTAAGCAGCCGTAAAGATTTGTCGCAGAACCGGCAATGGTTCCGTCGGGAAGCCTTGCGATGCAGTCGGCAAGATGCACGCTCTGCCCGCCCAGCTCATAATCACCGTCCGGCATACCGCAGCAGCGCAGAGAGTCGGATATCATCACTATCCGCTCCGCCCCGAAAAGGCGGAACGCCATACGCACGACGGCCGGATGCACATGCAGACCGTCGCATATAAGCTCCGCCCGCACATGGCTATCCTCCGCCGCCGCGGCTATGGGACCGGGGCGGCGGTGGTGTATGGACGGCATCGCGTTGAAAAGATGCGTCAGCTGCGCCGCGCCGGCGTCTATCGCACGGCGCGCCGTGTCATAATCACAGTCGGTATGCGCAATTGAGACCGTACACAGCTTTGAAGCTTTTCCGATAAACTCCTCCGCGCCGTCAAGCTCCGGTGCGATATCGACTATGCGCACAAGCCCCTCGCAGCCGTTATACAGCTTTTCAAACGCCGCAAAATCGGGCTTGCGTAGATATTCCGCGTTCTGTGCGCCCTTTCTCTTTTCCGAAAAGAAAGGGCCTTCCATATTGATGCCCATTATCCGCGCCGCTCCGGTATGCGCTTCCCGCTTCACCCGCATGCCGGTTTTAAACGCCTTGTCCAGCCGGTCATACGGAAGCGTCACGCTTGTCGGCGCAAAGGATGTTATTCCGTTTTCCGCCTCGTACCGCGCCATCCTTATAAGTCCGTCCCGCTCTCCATCCGAGAAATCCGCGCCGGAATTGCCGTGAGTATGCACATCGACAAGTCCCGGAATCACCCGCGCCCCGTGCAGATCAACGGCGTCGGCGCGCTCCTCGCCCACATGGACAAATCTGCTGTCCTCCGCGCCGAAGCCGCCGCGGCGGAATGTAAAGTCAGCGGAATAAACCAACGCGTTTTTGAAAAACATCCCTCACACCTCTTTCAGCAGCTCTTTTGCCGTGCGGCAGAATACGGCGGGTTTTTCATAGTGTATATCGTGGCCGCAGCGGATATCGACGCGGCGGCAGTTTTTTATAAGTCTCTCCACACGTGCGGCGTCTTCATCGGAATTTGCCGCCCACAGCACGCCGTCCCTGCCGTAGCGAGTCGCGGCTTTCATATAGATAACGGGGCAGTCGATCTCTTTTAGCAGCCGCTCCTGCTCCACACCGTCAAACCACGTGCCGTTATAGAACGCCTCTGCGAAAAGCATATCAAAGCTGTCGATGTATTCAAGCCCATGCATTGCGTTTTTCGGTACGCTCTTCAATTTTACCGGCTGACCGGGATTTTCGGCGATATACTCCTTTGCTTCTTTGTAGAGCTTATCGGCAAGCTTTCCGCCTAACATATTGTAGATATAGCTGTGCTTTATATAATATGGGAGGTAATCCTTTTCCTCGGTCTGGTTGAGGAAGCCGTGGTTTACCGCAAAGCCGTCCTTCCATACGAAGGTGTTTTCCATCTCCGGCGGCTGAACCTTGAAAAACGGAGGATCTTCCAGCAAAAGCGCTTTTACAAGGCTTTTTTCATGCCCCGCAGCATATGCTGCAATTATCGCGCCGGAGGAATGGCCGCTCAGAAAGCACTCCCCCGTCACACTGCGGATAAAATCGCACACGGCGTCGCCTACGGCGCGGCAGGTATAGCTCTGTACGTCACGGCTGCTCTCCCCGTGGCCGGGGCAGTCAAGCGCATAGACCGTGAAGCTCTCCGAAAGCTCCGGCAGGACGCGCCCGTAATCGAGGCGGCACATACTCTGACCGTGTATAAGCACAAGCGACGGCTTCCCGTCCTCCGTTTTCAGATAGTGCAGGCGTATGCCGCTTTTGCATACATGATCAAACTCACGCGTTATTATCTCTTTTTTTCCGAACAACATATCGTTCTCCTTGCTTTGCTTATCAAAGAAACAGGCTTCTTTCACGGAAGCTGAACAGACAACTCAAATAAGAGTTTTCTCCGACGTACACCGCCGGAGAAAACGATCAGAACTATTTTTTGCCTGCGCTCAAGAACTCCGCGAGGCTCTTTTTGAAAACGGAATTTTACGCTATCCTGGTGAGCTGCGGCATATAGATCTGCGATTCGAGAGTGCCGATGATCACGGTTGCCTGCTCTGCGGGGATGACCGATTCGGCGGTCATGGAGCCGCTTTCAAAATAGTACCACACTGCGGCGGCGTTTGCGTCAAGATCGCTCCTGAGGGTCATATTTGTCAGGAGCATACTGCCGCTGACGGACAGAACGTCATAATTGCTGTATGCCGCGCCTGAGGAGCCTTCATTGAGAACAGTTCCGTCAGTGCGCAGGTAGTAGCGGTTGCGCGCGCTGCTCATGCAGATATTGACGGGCTGGTCGTTCACAAGAGTGCATATCTCAAAAACGATATTGCCGTTATTGTTGCCGCTTCCCGTCCCGGCGACGATTATCTCCTGTACGCCGTTGCCGTCAAGGTCGATAAGCGCATAGCCGACATGGGCGCTGTATGCCGCCATTTCGCTGTAGCCTGACACATACGCCGCCTGTTCGTTAACGCCGGAGGCATACGCGTTCCTGTACTTCTCAACCACCTGGGCATAGCCGGAGGCAAGCTTCTGCACGGTTATCTTCGCGGGCGACGTGGTGACGGAGCCGCTCGCATTCGAGAACACGCCTACTACGCTCCAGCCGTCGAGGCTTTCCGGAACATTGCTTACGGCTATCGTATCGTTCTGGAGGTCTTCAAGCTTCAGCCCGGGGTTTGCCGCCATTGCTTCCGCTGCGGAGTATGCGTTGCCGGCAGGGTCCCTCAGCTCCCATGTGAGAGTGTCGGCATTGTCTGCATGGGCGATGAACCATGTCTTTCCGCCCGCGCCGAGAGTTTCACCGGTAGGATTCTTCGTGATATTTATGCTCGGCACCGGGGTCGGCGTGTGTGCCGGGGTAGGCGTAGGAGTCGGCGCGGGCGTCGGCGTAGGGGCGGGCGTGGGAGTGGGAGTCGGCGTCGGTTCCGGCGTGGAAGTCGGTGCGGGCGTAGGCTCGGCAGTCACTTCGGGAGTGGCTTCTGCCTCCGCGTCCTTGCCGCTGCCGCCGCAGGCGCACAGAGAAAGCGTAAGCGCCGCTATCATCAATAATGCAATAATCTTTTTCATCTTCATTTCCTTTCCAAGAAAGCATGGATGCGCCCAAGCGGTACATGACCGTACAAAACAGGCGGCATCTTGTTAACATATTATAGTTAACAAGATGCCGTTAGTCAAGCCGAAATAATTACAAATAAATACCGTTTGGACGATTTATATTTTTTCGTGCGTACCGTAGTAGGCGTTGAGGTACATCTGTCTGATCTCCGATACCAGAGGATAGCGGGGATTTGCGCCGGTGCACTGATCGTCAAAGGCGTTGATGCTCATCTCGTCAAGCGTCTCAAGGAACGCTTTCTCATCCGGCACGTAGTCGCGGATGGTCGGCTTGATACCGACGGATACCTTCAGCGTGTTGACAGCCTCGATAAGCTTCTCAAGCTTCTCCTCATTGGTCTTGCCGCCGAGATTGAGCGCGTCGGCAACCTGCGCATATCTTTCAAGGGTATGCGGGTGATCATACTGCGGGAAAGTACCCATTCTGACGGGCGCGGTCGCGGCATTGAAGCGGAGGACTTCCTCAAGCATAAGCGCATTTGCAACGCCGTGCTGTACATGGTGGAACGCGCCGAGCTTATGCGCCATGGAGTGGCACACGCCGAGGAAGGCGTTTGCAAAAGCCATACCGGCCATTGTCGCGGCGTTGGCCATCTTTTCTCTGGCTTCCATGTCGGTAGTGCCGTTGGCATAGGCTCTGGGCAGGTACTCGAAAATTATCCTCAGCGCCGAGATCGCCATACCGTCGGAATAATCGGTCGCCATCATGGAGGCGTAGGCTTCAAGCGCATGGGAAACGGCGTCGATGCCGGAAGAAGCGGTCAGCCCCTTGGGAGCCGTCATATGCAGGTCGGGGTCGATTATTGCCATTTTCGGCATAAGCTCATAGTCGGCAAGGGGATATTTTATGCCGGTCTTTTCATCGGTGATGACGGCAAAGGGCGTTACCTCGGAGCCGGTGCCGGCGGTGGTGGGGATGGCGATGAAATATGCCTTGTCGCCCATGTGCGGGAACTCGTAAATACGCTTGCGTATGTCGCTGAAGCGCATTGCCATGTCGTTGAAGTCTGCGTCGGGATGCTCATAGAGCACCCACATTATCTTACCGGCGTCCATTGCGGAGCCGCCGCCCATGGAAATGATAACGTCGGGGTGGAACGCCTGCATCTGAGCTGCGCCCTCTCTTGCGCAGGCAAGCGTGGGGTCGGGCGTTACGCCGAAGAACACGGTGTAGGTTATGCCAAGCTCATCGAGCTTATCGGTAACGGGCTTCAGTGCGCCGCTTGTATACGTATGATGTCCGGTGACGATGAACGCACGCTTTTTGTTGTAGACATGCTTCAGCTCATTGAGGGCAATGGGCAGGCAGCCGGGCTTGATATACACCTTCTCGGGGGAGCGGAACCACAGCATATTCTCTCTCCTTTCCGCAACGGTCTTGATATTGAGAAGCTGCTTGACGGAAACATTCTCGCTGACGGCGTTGCCGCCCCATGAGCCGCAGCCCAGAGTGAGAGACGGAGTGAGCATGAAGTTGTATATATCGCCCAGACCGCCCTGTGCGGCGGGAGTGTTTACAAGGATACGGCAGGTGTTCATCTTCTCGGAGAAGTAATTGAGCTTTTCCTGCTCAGTAACGGTGTTGAGGTATACGGCGGAGGTATGGCCGCGCCCGCCGAGCTGTATAAGCTTATACGCCTTGTCTACCGCTTCACGGAAGTTGGCGACCTTGTACATGCCGAGAACCGGAGAAAGCTTTTCGTGGGAGAAAGGCTCCTCAAGTCCGGTGGATTCCACCTCGCCGATGAGTATCTTCGTGGTTTCGGGGACGGTCACGCCTGCAAGAGCCGCGATATACGGTGCGGATTTGCCGACGATCTCGGCGTTGACGGAGCCGTTTACTATTACGGTCTTGCCGACCTTCTCACGCTCCTCATCGTTGAGGAAGTAGCAGCCGCGCTTTTCAAACTCCGCCTTGACCTGCCCGTAAATGGCTTCCGGCACGATAACCGACTGCTCTGAGGCGCAGATCATGCCGTTATCAAACACCTTGGAATGGACGATGGAATTGACGGCAAGAAGGATGTCTGCGGATTCGTCAATGATGGCGGGGGTATTGCCCGCGCCGACGCCGACGGCGGGAGTGCCGGAGGAGTATGCCGCGTGAACCATATTCGGTCCGCCCGTTGCAAGGATAAGGTCGGAGTTTTCCATAAGACGCCTTGTAAGGTCGCGTGCGGGAACGTCTATCCAGCCGATGATGTCCTCGGGTGCGCCGGCGGCGACGGCGGCTTCAAGCACAACCCTCGCGGCTTCCGTAGTGGACTTCTTCGCCCTGTGGTGCGGGCTTACGATAATGCCGTTTCTGGTCTTGAGCGCCATAAGGCATTTGAAGATCGCAGTGGATGTAGGGTTGGTAGTCGGGACTATGGCGCAGATAAGGCCGACAGGCTCGGCTATCTTGCGGATACCGAACTGTCTGTCATCCTCAATGACGCCGCAGGTCTTTACATCGCGGTAAGCGTTGTAAATATACTCGCTGGCGAAATGGTTCTTTATGGTCTTATCCTCCATAATGCCCATGCCGGTTTCCTCGACTGCCATTTTTGCAAGAGGAATACGCTTCATATTTGCGGCTATCGCCGCTTCAAAGAATATTTTGTCAACCTGCTCCTGCGTGTAGGTTGCGTATATCTGCTGCGCTTTTCTGACGCGCTCTATAAGCTCATCGACTTTCTCGACCGTATCTACCAACTGAGTCTGTTTGTTTTTCATAAAAACCTCCATCGAATACGGGAACTTCCCGCACGTTTGACGTCCGATCAACACATCGTTTCCGGATAAGCCCCGCTTCATGCGGCAGGCGGGACGCATCGCCGGCATTTTATGTTATGCCCCGTTCGGTTTTGCCCGATTCATTGTTAATCTTTTGTCTATGTGGATTATATGCTATTGTCAAACGCTTGTCAAACATTATTTGTTAAAAAAATATCCTTTTCAGCAATTTTGTATACTCGCACAAATCTGATATTTTTCAGACAAACTCTGTCCCTGATTTTTATGTATTTTTTTCCTCACTCTACGCTCATAGTTTCTCTGAGCCGCTCTCCGCTCCTTCATGCTGCCGCCGCAAAATTTCCGTTTCACAGGCGTTGAGCGTCATCGCCTTGGCATAATACTCCGTCAGCGGCGCGACCTCCGGACGGCGCGGCTGACGGTGCTTCGCACGTATGAGGCTCCGCAGCCGTATCATATTTTTAGTTAGAGGTCGCTAACCGGCATACTGCCAAAAAGCCGCGCGAAGGCGGCTTTTCAGTAAGCGCTCTGATACATTTTGCAGTCAGATGATAGCAACATTCTGCATTAAAGTCAAGCCAAAAGCACCGAATATTTTCAAAAGCTCCGGCATATACGTGAGGTTTTTCTATTCTGCCATAGCTCTGGTCATTCCCCGATGCTCCTGTTCCTATAAATTATACAGTTCGGACAATGACAAAAGTCTTTGTCTGTATTCTTCCCGAACACTCTCCGGCGACAGAATTTCCACTTCGGTTCCAAAGCCGAACAACCATGAAAAAAATCGCGGAGAGACTGCCACATCGACGTTCACGATAAAGTGGCTTTCATCTGATGCCAGCATTGTTATGTCTCTTCCGAAGCGGTCTATGACAGGGCTTGCAAGGCGGTTTTCAAATTGCAGTCTGACCGTATGCATATCACCGGTAAACATGCCGAATACCCTCTTGAAGTATTGCGGCATCCCGACTTTTTTAAATTCGTCCTTTCCGTCTCTTGAGCGGTCAAGAGCGGATATCTCGGTCATTTTATCCACACGGTAATGCTTGAGCTTTTCCGCCGCTGTATCATATCCGAGCATATAGTAGTTTTCGTCATCCCACATCATCGAAAATGGACTGACCTCATACCATGCACCGTCTTTGCGGAATCTGCGTTCCTTGGTTACGGTGTAATCAAAATATCGGAAGCGAACAGCCTTATCCTGAGTAATGGCGTTTGAAATTTCATCAACATTATAATAGACGCTTTCGTTCATGCTCTTTACGCGGTTGCGGACATATACCTGACGCTGCAGCAGCCGTGCATCATATACGCTGGCCAGACTTTCAAGTTTTTTTATAAGATCAAACGTCTTTTTCTCCGTAATAAATTTTGAGGACTGGACGCTGTCAACAAGCAGTTTAAGCTCCGGAATCTCAAAATTCCGGCTGCCGATGTAGTATCCGGTTGTCTTCCCGCGGACGACAACAACATCCAGTCCAAAGCGGCGAAGGGCTTCCACATCGTCATATAACGTCTTCCGCTCAGCCTTGATATCATTACAGGCAAGCTCATCTATCATCTGCTGAACGGTCAGAGGATGGTTTTCATCGGACTTTTCCAAAAGGAGCTGCATTAAATACAAAAGCTTCAGCTTCTGATTAGCGGATTTCGCCATAACAACCTCCGGTCATATTGCCGTTTATGCCTTTTTGACATAAAGCATTTTGTATAAATATAGCGCGGCTTTACCTCAGGATGAAGCTGACAATAAAAATCCGCTGTCATATCGGCGCGTACCGCCGCCGCGCATCAAGGATGGGCAATGATATCAAAAGGCCGCCGTCAACACTTGCTCATCCCTTTATTTCTCAGGAAACATCTCTTCCGGCGTGATATTTTCATCATCGTCGTCCCAGTCATCTTCAAGCTGCGTCAGTATTTCCTTTTTGAGTTCAGCAGGATCACCCTCTTCTACACGGCAGATAATCTTGGTAAAAGTTGTGAACATGACACGCACATAAAATTTCTTTCCGACCTTGTCATACACCCGCCCGGCGCTCATAGTTCCGCCGGCAACCGTATTACAGCTGTTTGCAACATAACCCACTGTGCCTATTATCGGCATTGTGCACCTGATTGCTTCGCTGTCATACGGGTTATCCGTTTCCTTTTCACAGCGAACGAGATATCCGATTTTAAATGGAAGTATCCCGCTGTAATTCCTGAAGCCGGTAATTGAAATATACTTTTCGTTCATATTGATTTCCTCCTTAGCAGCCGAAGCCGTTTTTTCTTTGCAGTACACAGTTTAACAAATCAGGTGTCCAATAAAACGGACAGTTCGTGACACGCTGCCCGCAAGGAGACATTTTTTGCTAGATCTTTTTTGAAGAAAAATCGTTTTTATCAAGAAGGCACATTAAAAACAAAGTCCGGTTCTTGTGCGGAGCCGGACTTTAGTGCAGTATTCACATAGAAAGCGTTCAAAGCTTGAATAAAGCATACAATATTCACAGCAAAAAGTCAAGGCAGCGCCGCATAATACGGCGCTGCCTGATGCTGTCGAAAAAAGCCTCGCAGAGTTTTTTGCCCGCAGGCATCCGTATTCCCTGGTCACAATAGCAGAAATTCAATAGGGTTATTTGAGAATATACCCGCGAGAGCTTATGCTTTATAAATGCTCTGTAATAAGATTGAATATACAAATGAATATCAGACTTATACTCAACAATCGGCTTTGCAAGCCATGATATATACTCCGCATTCTTTTCCCATTTCAAGGAGTACCTCCCGCTTTCGACAATAAAATCTTCTTCTCTGCATTGCTTCAGGTTTATCGCTTTGCGTATCTGCGCATCCACAACGCATCTGAAGGGTTCAATAATGTCGCATACCAAAGATTTGCGCATATAGAAATTGCGGTGCATTACTCCACAGTAGACATCAAATCCATAACAATTCAATACTGCATCCACAAAAGAAAACAGGATTGCATATCCTATATCGAGCAGCACATTCACCATATCGCTTTTACTTCTTGGTGCTCTTCGTTTCCAGAGCACGTTATTAAAATAATTCGGGAAATATAGCTTTGCGGCGCACCCTTCTATCCCCATTATTTCGTTCAAACTGTCTGCATTTCTGAGCTGTTCAATATATGTATCCATAAACGCTGCCGCTTCAAACTGTTTATCATTTTTATTTCTAAGCGACATTATCACTTGCCTCTGGTTTTTTATTTTGTTTTCGGTAATCCGTCTCGCCAAGTCAAGAGATGTATACTCATATTGTGCCTTGCGGAGCATTGTATTGCCCTCCAGCGAGAACCCGATGCTTTGATACGGCCGAAATCCCTGCGTCATCATTACAAGAGAAAATCCAAATTTCTTTGAACGCTGAATCAAGCCGCTTGTTATACTTCCATGACCTACTGCAAAAACCAAAAACAGGCGGTAACAGGTACATTGGAACTTAATTTTACCGTCGCTGTCTCTTACAACAAAATTATCATTTGAAAATGACAGCTTTTCACCTTGATTGAAAAACACAAATACTATTTGTTTTTTCGCAAAATCCCCTGCACTTATCATTTCAGACCCTCTTCACAGTATTGAACTGCCGCATAACGGCTCATAAATGCACTTTTCGCATTTCTTTCGATTAGTCTGCTTGAATGCCCCCAAATTGAAATTGTTGATAGCATCTATCATTTTTTCAAATTTGCCAAACATGTCCAAATCACTCTCCGGTAAGCTGACAGAATATGATTTGTTGTTGTCAAGACTGCGGAGAACTAAGGATTTTACAGAAAAGCCCATTTCTTTGAGTGAGAAGTACTGCCCGTATAATTGGAAAATATATCCGTCATATATCTGTGTTATATGCTTTTTCCTTTCGCATAGTTCGCCCGAAGCAATGTTAAATATGTCAATTTTCCCTGTTAGATTATATTTTTCACAAAACACGCTTATTCCGCACAGGAGCGACGATCTCGTAGAGTATGTTCCGCTGTCTATTGTCTTATGAGCCTCCGTCCCGTTTATTTGCTTAATGTCCTGGTATGAGATGCTGTTTTTTTCTCCATACAAATTATGAAAATAAATTGATAAAGGACAAAAGACATAATCATTGAGCCATGTTATCAATATCGGATATTCCATATGGAATTCATGCACGGGTCTGAACAAAGTTCAGCCATTCCTTATTTGATATTTTAGTGCTCCAATCCGAATACTTTTCAGCGACGTCAATATGTTCAAGTACGCATAGTCCCTTGCGGGCAATATTATAAGCTCCATTCGCATCTGCGTCTTGAGGCAGTCCGTCATTTCTTCCCTCGCTGCAGAAAAAAACACCGTTTTCATCAGCGACAGGAGAAAGTATGAAATCTTTTCCATCCTCGACGCTGCTGTACCGCATAGCAAGCGTAACCTGAAGGCACTTAACAAGTATAGCATAGAAGTCCGCCTTATTCTGCGCCGTGATTTTTGTTTTCAGGTCTTTCCCGTCCGCATACTCAATTCCATTTGCCGAAAAAAGCGCTTTCAGCTTATCGGTGACGTTCCACTTCTCATATCCGCCATGACCGTTATTCAGACTTTTGTTGTATGCATAGCGTAGACTTCCGTACGTACACAGTGTCCAATCCGTTTTTGTGCCGTCCGCTCTATCCGTGAAGTTGCCGTAATCAAACGAAAATTCAAACCAATCCTTTTGATCGTTATAGCGGATGTAATTGAATTTTGAGAAAAAAACTCTGGCATCGGGAATAGATTTATATTTCGGCTTGAGCATATCCACAAAGCCGGTCACAGGGTCGATTTTGCTCGTGTTCCACGCAGGAACATAGAACAGGAAACCCGTCTGCTTTGTAAGCATACCGAACGACTTGAACTTGTCCGTAAGTTGAAGCGCACGATAAAGTCCGCCGCAGGTATCGACCGGGTAGTCTTTGAACACAAGATAGTTCAGCTTTTCAATAAGCGCTTTTTCAAAGTTCTGATAAACCTGTTTTTCCACTTTTTTGCGGCCGTTTTTAAATCCGGAGTTCAAATCTTCCATTACAACAATGGCATTGTACTCAACCATCAGCCTTGAAATATGATAGACGACCTGACTCATGTAGCCTGCTTTCAGTTCTTTAATGCTCTCTATATCGCCCCAGTTTTCACGCGCTTCCCTGCGATTTTTCTCTTTTTTGTCGAGCAGTTCATGATAAGGGGTGCTGAATTTTACTGGAGCACCGTCCGCGTTTTTGTATTCACCTGTAATCGTGTTCAGCGAGTATTGAATATAATTGCCTCTACTGTCCTTTACCACTCTGCCGCTGCGGTCGATCATTGAGATGTAGAGCAGATTCCGTTCGCCGCGATCAATTCCGATGATGTTAACATCAGGGTTATTTTTTAAATAGGTGCAGACCTTTTCGTTAAAATTTGATACTCCGTGCGCTTTGAAATTAAGGCTTATCGGCACATGAAATTGGAATTTATCGACCGTATAGCGGCGGTCTTTGATGATATCATAATCAAAGACGCTTGTCTCACCGCTCATTCCTGAATTTCTTTTGTCTATCGGTTTATTTGCAGGATGAATCACGCGCTTTTCGTCATCAATAGATCTACTGCGGTAAAACACTTCCCCATGTCCGCTAAGTTTGTACACTACATCAGCAAGGTTTTTTTCATCAAAAAGCGCCTTCCAATACATTGTGTGAAGATTGGGCTTTCCCTTTGCGCTTGGTGAAAAATCCTTGTTGTATATCCGGAATAAATACAATTTTCCCTCGCTAACAGCGGAATCAATATATGCCGTGGAAACGGGTTTGAAAAAAAGCTTATATCCCTGTTCCGCGACCTCCTGGTAGAAATCGTTTATATCAACATATGTACCAGTCGGTGAAAACTTAAACTCAAACCGTCTCCAGTCGGGATGTTTCGAAATAGACGTCTTATAGAAGTCAACAAGCTTATGGCAATCAGCAGCAATGAACTTAGGTCCTTTTTTGAATGTCTCGTTAATGCGTATGGATATGATTTCTTCACTGGGAGCAAACTCATTGATCCGCGATTTCGAGAAAAAAACCTTTGGGAGCATTTTGTACGGTTCCTGCAAGAGCTTATATACGACCTTTTGATAGCAGTCTTCAGATTGGCACTCGGGAGCATCGGAAAACAGCTTGTTGTTTGCTTTGTCCATTATCCCCAGGTAATAGTTGCCGTCTTTGATGAGCAGTACGCCAAGATTCTGCGTTTCCTTATTTACGTCCCACCCACTCAAAAGCGTACTGCATCCAAAATTAAGTTTGATTTTTTTCGTGCTGTACGGCTTCTTTGAGGCAAAGCTGCGAACCTTGTCATAAAGCTTTGTCACTTGACTTAGCTTCTCGTACAACGGCATGAAATCACTGTAAAATACCTCGTCCTTTTCCAAAGCGAAATCCTTGTCAATATACAAAGGCTTTATGAAATGCAAAAGTGCAATAACGCCGTCAAGATACGCTTTCAGCCATGTCCTCTCTTTCTCGGAAAGCTGATAATTTTCGTCGTGTTCAACTCCAAAACACGGTCGCAGCGCCTCATAAGCATCCGAAATGTTCTCTATATACTCGTGCAGGTTATCGAAAAAGCAGGCCGTGACACAGTTTGGTGCATATTCGGACACTATGGACTCATATTCGTCCTTGTCGAGAGTGGGTATGTAGCCGTCAACCGCAGATTGCAGCCTCGCAAGAGAGATATAGCCCGTCTTTTCGTTTTCCCCCATCGCATCCAATGCATCATTAAACACACTATAATATCCGAAAAGGCGGCTTGAAATATCATTCACGGAAGATTTACGGACATATATAAGAGCTGCATCTCTTTCGGGAAGCTCGTTCAGTACCGTCTGTAAATCATTGAGCACCGTATCTGTCAGGACTTCTTGTGCAAAAGCCTCAACGCCGTCAAACAGCGCCTGTGCACTATCAAATGCTTCCGGCAGCCACGACGCACTGATCCTGTCAGACAGGAGCTGTTTATAAAGCATTTTGAATATAGGAAGCTTGGCGTCAGGATGCTGCTGATTATAAAGATTTATATATTCGTTCAAGCCTTGCAGCTTGCTGCTTCCGTCATTTCTGCCTCCGATGACCGTATTATATTGATCTATCTGCGTCTGCGTGAGGGTTGACGGATATGCACGTGCTGAAAACATTTCATCAAGTGAGCGCCCGTTCATGTACTGTTCCATATCCTTACAAAGCTTGGAAAATTTTCCCGCCACCTTGCTGGCTTTGACTTTCTCGTATATACGGATATTGTCCAGAAACTTGGGCAGGTTTTCACCAATCAAACGATATGCCACGCTACCGACTTTCTCTTCGTCAGAGTACAGATTCATGCGGTTTTTTCTGTAACCTTCGAAATATGTAGTAAATTTTTTGAAATCCGGATCGTAATAGAGCATGGGGTGTTTTTCGTTTATCCACGTTTCAAGCTCATCTTTTATAAATTCTTTTTTATCGATTTTTTTGAAAGCGTCATCCGCATCGAAGCATTGCACGATTTCTTTTCGCAACTCTGCACTCGCCGCTTTAAGCCTATCGGCATACTTTTTTGAATTCTTTTCCTCAGCATCTGCCCAATAAAGTGCGCAATACTCGTCAATATGCCGGAGCTGTGCCGTGCTTAATGCTCTGTCTATGAAATCCTTATGAAATTCATCCATGGTCTCTTTCATACGCTTGTAGCTCACTGCAAGCTTTTCGTCGGCATCAAGTATTCCTTTCTCCCGTATGTGTTTTTCTGTTTCCGGTGTAGGTATCAGCTCAAATCTGAGTGTTTTGGAAACATCATACTGCGAAATAAAAGTGCTGAGATCTTTCATCCTTTTCGCTCCTTTTATATACAAAAAATATGTAATAAGCGTTTCGTCCGCTTTTTCTGCTCATTATACGCCGTTTACCGTCCAATAAAACGGACAGTTCGCTGTGCCGCTCCCTGTCAAGGAGACATTTTTTGCTATATCTTTTTTGAAGAAAACTCGTTTTTATCAAGAAGGCACATTAAAAACAAAGTCCGGTTCTTGCGTGGAGCCGGACTTTAGTGCAGTATTCACAGACAAAATGTTCAAAGTTTGAATAAAATATACAATATTCACAGCAAAAAGTCAAGGCAGCGCCGCATAATACGGCGCTGCCTTAAAAAAACTTTTACTGTAAAAACTTTTACTGTTCAGCGGCAGGTCAATTATGTAATTACTCGGCCGTGAATTCATCCTTGCCGGCGCCGCAGAGCTCGCAGGCAAAATCTTCGGGGAGATCTTCCCACTTTACGCCGGTTTCTTCTTCATCGTAAACCCAGCCGCACAAATTGCAAACGTATTTCATTCTGTAATCTCCTATAACGTAATTATTCCTATCGTTCCTCACACGGCAGCGCCGTGATGAGCCAAGCGTACCTTGCGCCTGTATATCAGTTAAAGTATCTCTTGAGCAGTCCCGCGAAAGCCTTGCCGTGGCGGGCTTCGTCACGTGCCATTTCGTGAACGGTATCGTGGATCGCGTCGAGATTATACTGCTTTGCAAGCTTTGCAAGCTCAAACTTGCCTGCGGTCGCGCCGTTCTCGGCCTCAACGCGCATCTCAAGATTCTTCTTGGTCGAATCTGTGACCACATCGCCAAGCAGCTCCGCAAACTTTGCCGCATGCTCCGCTTCCTCAAGACCGGCCTTTTCCCAATACATACCTATCTCGGGATATCCCTCACGGTGCGCAACACGCGCCATGGCAAGGTACATGCCGACTTCCGTGCACTCGCCGATGAAGTTTGCGTTCAGCCCCTCGATGATAGTCTTCTGCACTTCCTCGGGAACGTCCGCGCCGAACTTCTTGCCGACGCCGACAACATGCTCAGCCGCCCATGACATTTCACCCTTCTGCTCGATAAACTTGGAACCGGGAACCTTGCACTGAGGGCAGAACTCGGGGGGAGTATCACCTTCATGAACATAACCGCATACGGGGCAAACCCACTTCTTCATAATAAAATCCTCCATACCATTTAATATTAATTTCCTTAATTATATTTTCATTGCGTGGACGCGGCAGAGTCTGTCTCCCGTCCGCTCCAGCAATAAAAAGCTTATGTGTAATTCCTTTTCAGAGGTCGGTTTTGCGGCACTCGCCGCACAGACCTTTTATCGTCAGCAGGAAAGACTGCGTTTTGCAGTCAAAGCGGCGTTCAATATCCATGATGAGCCGCTCTGCATCACCATCAAGCTCAATATCCGAGACGCGGCGGCATCGTGAACAGACAAAATGCGCGTGAGGGTCAAGGCGTGCGTCGTATCTCTCCTGCCCGTCCACGGTGCCAACACGGAAGATAAGCCCTCCCTCCTCAAGCACCGCAAGATTGCGGTACACCGTGCCGAGACTCAACTCCGGATATTCGCCCTTCAGCCGGTTGAACACCGTTTCGGCGGTGGGATGTCCGGTATCAGCGCGGAGCAGGTCATATATCGCTTTCCTTTTTTTGCTGGTTATACGTCTGCTTTCCATTTATACCTCAAGTTTAAGAATAGGAATGATTCTTATTGCTGAACTTAATATAGCATACCCTCTCGGATTTGTAAAGACCCTTTTTAAATTTTTCTCAATTATTTTTTCTCCTTCTCTCTGCGTGTTTTTGAGATTCTGACCTTGGCATCTTTCTCTATCCGCTTTCGTTTATCCGCAGCCTTGCAAATAATATAAAGAGAGCGCCGCAAAACGGAATTTTGCGGCGCTCTCCAGCTTGTCAAAAAAGTCCTGCAAGGACTTTTTTGACAAGCTGCGAAAGTTTTTATTGTTGTATATCAAGCTGTGCCGTGCGGTCTTATCCCTGCGTCAGTTCAAATCTATCAGCTCAAACCGCGCCTGAGATTTTCTGAGCGACAGCAAAGTTCCGATGATGTACGCCGCCGCACAGACGGCAAAAAGCGGGAGCTGCTTCACGACGTCCGCCCCCGATACGGCGTTGAGCCAGTCAAGTCCGGGAAAATGATGCAGAGCCTCACCCACGGCGACTATAAGAAACGCCGTGACGATGAACAGCACAAAGGATTTGCCGAAGTAGTACGCCGTTTTGAAAAAACCGCCCAGAAACACGGTATTGAACGCTGTGTAGATGAGCAGGACGAAGCCCAGAAACGTAAAGTTTGCGGCCATAAGAGGATTTTCCGCATAGGGCGCGGCGTTTTTCCAAACGGTCATGCGTATCGCAGTGCAGAGCGCAAAAAGCACGAAGCTCAGAAGCTGGAACATCACGGTGGAAAGATATTTTGTCTTTACGACGTCGCGCTTGCGGATAGGCAGAAGTGCGGAATAGAGGATGTCGTTGGCTTCACGCGCATACTGAAACGACTGATAAATGCCGAGACTTACAAAGAACGCGCCCACAAGGATCGGATAGCCCGGGATCAGCGCCATAAGCCCGAAAGCCGTAAAGCACCAGCTCAGCGGGGAGGTTGCAAGCATCAGGTCCTTTTTAAGAAGCTTCATCACATATTCTCCCTTTCAAGATATACCATAATTTCCTCAAGCGTCGGGGCGGTAAAGCCGCAGCCCTCGAAAAGCCCTGTATCGGCGGACTTTATCATTATCACACTGCCGCTCTTTGAAAAGCTTTCCCCGACAACTGCATTTTTCTGCGCCCCGCTCATATTTTCAGGCTCATTGAGCAGTTTATATGTGCCGATAAACTCTTCCTCCGTGCAGGAAGATATAATGCGTCCGTGCCGGATATATGTAATATTGTCCGCGCATTTTTCAAGGTCGGAGGTTATGTGCGTCGAAAAAAGCACCGCCACGCCGCCGTGCGCAAGGCGCAGGAATATCTCCAGCAGCTCATCACGCGAAACGGGGTCAAGCCCGCTTGTAGGCTCGTCGAGAATAAGCAGCTCCGCCTTATGGGAAAGCGCAAGCGCGATATTGAGCTTAACCTTCATCCCCTCGGAAAGCTGCTCCGGCGTTTTGTTCTCGTCAAGCCTGAACAACGCGCAGTAGTGCCGCCACATATCCACGTCCCAATTATCATAGAACATTGCCGTGACGCTCACGATGTCCTCTATCTTTTTCTTTTTATACCAGCTCACCGTGCCGCCGGCGTAGCCGATGCGCTGCTTTATCGCGTCCTCATGCTCACGCAGGTCAAGCCCGAAGTATTTTATCTCCCCCGCCGACGGGTGGACAAGATTGAGGATGGATTTCAGCGTCGTCGTCTTGCCCGCGCCGTTTCTGCCGATAAAGCCGGTTATCGTTCCCGGCATGACAGAAAAGCCCACGCTGTCAAGCCTGAAGCCGGGATATTCCTTGCAAAGTCCTTTAATTTCAAGTGCCGCTGTCATCGCTGCCGCTCAACCTCCCGAAAACATCATCCGCCATTTCCTTGGGCGGAATGGCAATGCCTCTGTTCTTATCCGCAAGGATAAGCAGCACATCGCCGCTCTTGATATCAAACATCTCCCGCACCTGCTTGGGGATAACGATCTGCCCTTTTTCCCCTACCGTCGCGGTGCACGCAAATTTTCCTGTCGGAGCTCTCATACGCCGCCTCCAATATGTATGATTTGTATAACAAATTATACATATTGGAGTTTTCAATGTCAAGATATAAACCGTTTTTTTGCTTGAAAAAAGATGAGATTCTTCCGTATTACCTCTTGCAAAAATGAAAAACAGATGTATAATATAGCTTCACATTTGATATTGAGGTTTTTATTTCACATGAATGATTCCAGAAAACACGCTCTGCTGCTGTCGGAATATTCCGCCGTGCAGGTTTTTTACTGGCTTGGCTACTGCTGCATATCGACCTATGCGGCGGTCTTTCTCCAGAACAGAGGCTATACAAACACTCAGCTCGGCACGATAACCGCCCTCGGCAACATCGGCGGCTTCCTTCTTGTCCCCGCGCTTGCCTCCGTCATTGACCGCTCCAGAAAAATAAAGGTATACCACTGCCTGTATGGTCTGCTTTTTCTGGAGGGTCTGCTTGAGGTGCTGATACTTTTTTCCGCAGGAAGCAGCCTTTACGTAAGCATACTTTACTGCCTGCTGATGGCGTGCGTCGTTGCGGTAAGCCCCATGAACACGGAGCTTTGCTTCAGCATGGACAGGACGGGTCAGTACATAAACTTCGGCTTTTCAAGGAGCTGCGGTTCTCTGGCCTTTTCGATAATCACGATCATACTCGGCAGACTCTGCGCGTCATATTCTCCGGAGCTGCTGCCCAATCTGTCAATAGTAATGATACTGATGCAGATCGTCATTCTTACGGTCATCGGACGGGTGCGGAAGATAGTTCTTCCCGCGGACACCGTGCAGGAGAATGTTCCGAGAAAAGCAGGCGCGTCCCTCGGCGAATTTCTCTCGCGCAACAAGCGCTTTGTTGCCTTCTGTATAGGCACCTCCGTACTCATGTTTCCGTCATCCATAATGGGTGCGTTTCTCATCAACATAGTCAGGGGCGTCGGCGGCACCGCGAACAGCATGGGCATAATCAGCTCCATTGCAGCGTTCTGCGAGGTTCCGGCAATGCTGTTTTATACGCGCATCACAAGAAACGTCAAATGCTCGACGGTTATCCGTTTTGCGGCGGTCATGTATATCGTGAGGATCGCAACGGTCACTTTTGCTGAGAACCTCGGGATGCTGTACTTTTCCGCCGTTACGCAGATGCTGTGCTACGCCCTGCTTATACCGGCTCTTGTGGACTACGCAAGCATTGTCGTTGACGTAAACGACTCCGCCAAGGGTCAGGCGGTATCCGCCGCAATGCTTACGCTGTCCAATATCCTTGCCGCGCTTGTGGGCGGTATCCTGCTTGACAGGATAAGCGTACACCACACGATGCTTATCGGGCTTGCTGTCTGCATACTCGGCGTACTTATCTGCTTTTTTACGATCGACTCAAAAAGAGCATAAAAAACAAGCAAACGGGCTGTCGGTCAGCATCCTGCACTTGTCAAGTAAAAGTAGACACTAAAAAGCGAATAACTACAGGAAGCCCAG
>OIZL01000201.1_pt1 | contig 51540 bp, 25 predicted proteins | sample 1588541 | NCBI WGS metagenome assembly OIZL01 (sample SAMN03283285) | human gut metagenome | biome: human-associated habitat; material: feces | host: Homo sapiens | place: Peru | collected 2012 | reverse complement strand
TTGAATGGCCAATTGGTGCTGAAAATGAATTCAACGGAGTTATTGATTTAGTAACAATGAAAGCTTACCATTACGATGGACAGCAAGCAGAAGATGCTAAAGAAATAGAAATCCCAGAAGATTTAAAAGAAATCGCACATACAAAGAGAAACGAATTAATCGAAGCAGTTTCTGTATATGATGATGAATTAATGGAAACATACCTTGAAACAGGCGATGCTCCAGTTGAATTAATCAAAAGAGCTATCAGAAAAGGTACTCTAGAAGTAGATTTCTTCCCAGTATTATGTGGTACTGCACTTGGTAACATGGGAATTAAACTATTACTAGATGCTGTAATAGATTATTTACCAGCTCCAACAGATGTTGAAGCAATGAGAGGAACTGATATGGATGGTAATGAAATTATTGTTCATGCAGATGATAATGCTCCATTTAAAGCATTAGCATTCAAAATTATGACAGATCCATTCGTAGGTAAATTAACATTCTTTAGAGTATACAGTGGACATTTATCTGCTGGATCATATATTCTAAACTCATCAAAAGGTGTAAAAGAAAGAGTTGGTCGTTTACTACAAATGCATGCTAACAACAGAACTGAAATAACAGATGTTTATGCAGGCGATATAGTAGCAGCAGTAGGTTTAAAAAACACTACAACTGGTAATACACTATGTGATGAAAAGAACCCAGTAATTCTAGAATCAATGAACTTCCCAGAACCAGTTATTGAACTAGCTGTTGAACCAAAATCAAAAGCAGATCAAGACAAAATGGGATTAGCTTTACAAAAATTAGCTGAAGAAGATCCAACATTCAGAGCAAGAACCGATGTTGAAACAGGACAAACAATTATAGCAGGTATGGGTGAACTTCACCTTGACATAATTGTTGACCGTATGAGAAGAGAATTTAATGTAGAAGCAAACATTGGTAAACCACAAGTATCTTACCGTGAAACAATTACACAAATGGGTGAATGTGAAGGTAAGTATATTAAACAATCTGGTGGACGTGGACAATATGGTCATGTTTGGGTTCGCTTTGAACCAAACCCAGATAAAGGTTATGAATTCGTTGATGCAGTAGTAGGCGGTGTAGTTCCTCGTGAATACATACCAGTTACTGATAAAGGCTTACAAGAAGCATTAAAAGGTGGCGTTTTAGCTGGTTATCCAATGGTAGACGTTAAAGCAACATTATTTGATGGATCTTACCATGAAGTTGACTCTAGTGAAGCTGCATTTAAAGTTGCTGCAAGCTTAGCTGTAAAAGAAATTAAAAACAAATGTAAACCAGTTATTCTAGAACCAATCATGAAAGTACAAGTTGTTGTACCAGATGAATATCTAGGAAACGTTATGGGCGACATAACAAGTCGTCGTGGAAGACCACTTGGTCAAGAATCAAGAGGTAATGCTCTTGCTATTGATGCAATGGTACCACTTTCAGAGATGTTTGGATATGCTACAAGCTTAAGATCTAACACTCAAGGAAGAGGTAATTTCTCAATGGTATTTGACCATTATGAAGAAGTTCCAAGAAATATTGCTGAAGATATTATTAAGAAAAATAGTGGAAATTAATTAAAAAGGGTTGCTATTTTTAACTTATTAATATAAAATAATATTGTATATTTAAAAGGAGGAAAAAATATTATGGCAAAACAAAAATTTGATCGTTCAAAACCACATGTTAATATTGGTACAATTGGACACGTAGACCATGGTAAAACTACTTTAACAGCTGCTATTTCTGCACGTTTAGCTGGTAAATATGGTAATGAAAAAGTAGATTTTGCTAATATCGATAAAGCACCAGAAGAAAGGGAACGTGGTATTACAATTAATACTGCACACATTGAATATAGTACTGCAAATCGTCACTATGCTCACGTTGACTGCCCAGGACATGCTGACTATGTTAAAAACATGATCACAGGTGCTGCTCAAATGGATGGTGCTATATTAGTTGTTTCTGCAGCTGATGGACCAATGCCTCAAACAAGAGAGCATATATTACTTGCTAGACAAGTTGGTGTTAAATATATAGTTGTATATTTAAATAAATGTGATATGGTTGACGATCCAGAATTATTAGAATTAGTTGAAATGGAAGTTAGAGACCTATTAACAGAATATGGTTTCCCAGGAGATGAAATACCAGTTATAAAAGGATCTTCATTAAAAGTACTAGAAGCTACATCTACAGATCCTAATGATCCAGTATATGCACCAATTAAAGAATTAATGGATGCAGTAGATACTTATATACCAACACCATCAAGACCAGTTGATGAACCATTCTTAATGCCAGTAGAAGATGTATTTACAATTACAGGTAGAGGAACAGTTGCAACAGGTAGAGTTGAAAGAGGTGTTGTAAAAGTTGGTGACGAAGTAGAAATGGTTGGATTAAAACCACAAGCTTCTAAAACAGTTGTTACAGGTGTTGAAATGTTCAGAAAATTACTAGATCAAGCAGAAGCTGGAGACAACATCGGTGTATTATTAAGAGGTGTTGATAGAAAAGACATCGAAAGAGGTCAAGTTTTAGCAAAACCAGGAACAATACATCCACATACAAAATTCAAAGCAGAAGTTTATGTATTAACTAAAGAAGAAGGTGGAAGACATACACCATTCTTTAATGGATACAGACCACAATTCTACTTTAGAACAACAGATGTTACAGGTGTTATCGAATTAGCAGCTGGAACAGAAATGGTAATGCCAGGAGATAATATTTCAATGACTATCGAATTAATTACACCAATCGCTATCGAAAAAGGATTAAGATTCGCTATTCGTGAAGGTGGTAGAACAGTAGGTTCTGGTATAGTTTCAGAAATATTAGAATAATAAATAATAAATAAAAAAAGAATTCCATACGGAATTCTTTTTTTTATTATTATGTAAGAGGCGGACGCCTCTGTCCGCCCGCCAAAAAATGTTGACAAAAATAAGTGAAAAACATATAATAAAGATATTAAAATTTATGTACAAAGGAGATAAAAAATGGGAGAGAAAACAAAAAAAGAAGAAAGACAAGCTTTAGCAATAGTAATACTAGTAGGACTATTAGTAATATTATTAGGAGTAGTAGTAATGTATTCACTAAACTCAAGAAAAGAGTTAAAAAGAGCATCACTTGAAAATAATAAACAACAAAGTGATACAATGGTCCAATTGAATACTGTTAATGATGATAAAGTAGAACAAAACACAAATAAAACTGATGATAATATAAAATTAACAGAACCAAAAGAAACTAAAGTGTATACTTGTTCAGACTTAAAAGGAAAATATACTGCAAAAGCAACTTTAGACCTATTTGAAGATGGAACATATGATTACGAGGAAAACTCAGATGCAGCATATGGCTATTATGGAACATATACAATAGATGGAGACAAAATAATTTTAAATCAAATGTTTTCACATGGATCAGATGTTGGAGTTAGTCCAGAGAAAAAACAAATTAATGGAACAATAAATAAAGACGGATCAATAACTTTAAAACTAAAAGAAACAACAACATTTAACAAAAAAAGTTCATCAAATGCAGATTCTTATGGTTCATTATATGAAGCAGTAAAAGGTTATATTAAATATTTAGAAGAAAAAGCACAATAAAATAATATGTAAAAAGGGCGGACACAGGGTTCCGCCCCTTTTCGCCCATAATATTAAAGAAATACCTTAAAATCTAAATGCAAAAATCCAAATACCAAAACAAATATCAAAAAAACTTGATTTTTTTTAAAATAAATAATAAAATTATATACATATTCATAAATATTATTAGTAAATAATATATAAAATTAGGAGGAAGAAATGGTTATCTTAGTAGATGCAATGGGAGGAGACAATGCTCCAGATGCAGTAATAAAAGGAGCAGTAAAAGCAATAAATGAAATAAAATCACAAGTAATATTAATAGGTAATAAAGATATTATAAATGATAAAGTAAAAGAGTTTTATGGAAAAGAAAAAATAGAAGATATCTCAGATAGATTTTCTATATATAATACAACAGAAATAATAACAATGGAAGATAAACCTACGGATGCAATAAAACACAAAAAAGATTCTTCAATGGTAGTTGGTTTTAATATGCTTAAAGAAGGAAAAGGAGATGTATTTATATCTGCTGGAAATTCTGGAGCATTACTTACAGGAGCAACATTATTAGTTGGTAGAATTAAAGGGATAGATAGACCAGCAATGGCTCCAATGCTTCCAGCATATAAAAGTAGACTGATGCTAATAGATGCTGGTGCTAATACTAATTGTAAGCCTATAAACTTGGTGCAATTTGCACAAATGGCTACAATATATTTAAAAAATACATTTGGAATAGAAAGCCCTAAAATAGGTTTATTAAATATAGGTACAGAACCAACTAAAGGAAATGAATTAATAAAAGAAAGTTATCAAATATTAACAGAAAAATCAAAAGAATTAGGTATCAACTTTGTTGGCAATGTAGAGGGAAGAGATGCTTTTTCTGGAAAAATTGATGCTATAGTTTGTGATGGATTTACTGGAAATGTATTTTTAAAGACAGTAGAAGGATTTGGAAAGTTTATTAAGAGATCACTATCAGAAAATTTAAAAAAATCAATATTATCAACAATAGCTGCAATTCCAGCAATGCCAGGAATAAAGAGATTCTCTAAAACGGTAGATTATAAAGAATATGGAGGAGCACTATTTTTAGGTGTAAAAAAACCAGTTGTAAAAGCACATGGAAGTAGCGATGAAAAATTATTCCATTATACAATAAAACAAGCAGAAAAATTTGCAGAGAATAAAGCAGTAGATATGATGATAGAAGAGTTTTCAAAAATAGAAACATATAAAAGATAAAAAAATATAAAAATTCCTTGACAAATATATATACTTATAATATAACAAATATGAAAATAGGTTAAGGAAAAATTAAGGAGGTGAACTTAAGTAAATGAGTTCAGAAGAGGTATTTGATAAAGTAAAGGAAATAATTGTAGAACAATTAGGAGTTGCAGAAGACTCTGTAACAACTGAAGCTTCTTTTATAGATGATTTAGGAGCAGATTCATTAGATATAGTTGAATTAATAATGGCATTAGAAGAAGAATTTGATATGGAAATTCCAGATGCTGATGCAGAAAAAGTAGTAACTGTTGGAGATGTAGTAGACTATATAAAAGAAAATATTTAGTATAAAATAAATATTAAATTAAATTAAAAAAGAAAAGAATTTTAATTCTTTTCTTTTTTTTATATAATAGGAAACTATATATGATTAAATATGGTTACAACACTTCCTGTGGCAGCAAGAACAATAAAACCAGCTGTAAGTACTCCTAAAGCTAAAGGTAACCATGCTTTTTTTAGAGGCACATGCAAAAAATTAGCTATAAGAGATCCAACCCATGCACCTGTTCCAGGAAGAGGAATTGCTACAAATACAAATAACCCAAAAGCTGTGAAGTTTTGAAGCCTTTCGCTTTCTTCTATGTGTTTTGTGGCCTTATTACTTGCCCAATCTATTATTTTTTTAAATATTTTGAATCTTCCTAAAAAATCGAATATAGGACCTATGTATTTTACAATAAAATATATAGGAATAATATTTCCTATAAAACCAACTAGAAATGATTGAAAATAAGTTAAACCTAAACCAACTCCAACAGGTATAGCACCCCTAATTTCTATAATAGGACACATTCCTAAAATAAAAGTAATTAAGTATTTTACTACAATATTATTTAACATTATTTAATAACCTCCAATATATCATTAAGAGAAATAGGTCCTTCTCTTAATATATTTATTTTATCATCATCTACTTTAACAATTGTAGAAGGAAGGATAGTATCTATTTTACCAAAATCTAATATAAAATCAACTTTATTATTAAAATTTTTAATCAAATTTTCATTTATATATGCAATAGGTGGTTCATTTGATATGTTTGCACTAGAAGTAGCAAGAGGAAGACCAACATTATCTATTAGTTCTAGGCAAATCTGGTTATTTGGCATTCGAACACCTATAGAATCTAACCCTGCGGTTAGCAAATCGGAAACATTAGGATTCTTCTTAAAAACTATAGTTAATGCGCCTGGCCAAAAACTATCCATTAATTTTTGTTCAATATCAGATATATTATTAACCAATTTATCTAACATTTTTTTATTAGAGATTAATACATTAATTGGTTTAGATAAATCTCTTTTTTTATAATCAAATAATTTTTTAATTGCTAAATCATCAAAAGCATTGCAACCAATTCCATAAACAGTGTCAGTAGGAAAAATCCCAACCCCACCATTAATTAATATATTGCTTAGACTTTTTAAATCATACTGTTTCATTAAGATATCCTTTCAATTATTAATAAGATAAAGTAACTTTTATAATGGAACCTTCTTCAACAGAAGAACCAGCCTTTGTATCTTGGCTAACAATTAAGCCACTTCCAGAATAATTTAAGTTTAAATTTTTAGCTTTTAAAACACTTTTTGCTTTAGATAATGTCATACCTTTAAGATCTGGAACATTTACAGAAGTTCTTGTTGAATTATCCTCTGTATAAAGAATAATTGTTGAATCCTTAGGCAAAATTGTTCTAGCAACAGGAACTTGGGTTGATACTAAGGTTGAATTTTTATCACCTTTAAAAGATATGCTAGTAGAAAATCCAGCATTTTTTAATATTTTTTCTGCTTCTGTAATAGTTTTATTAGTTACATCTGGAACTGTAATTTTGTTATCAGAAGAGTTTATATTTGCTTCATCAGAAGTAACACCCATATAAGGTAAAACCTTGCTTAATATGTCGGAAACTATTGGACCTGCAACTGTGCTACCATGACTATCTGTTGTAGGCGTGTTATAAAGTACAACTAATAATACTAATTGAGGATTTTCAGAAGGAGCAATTGCTACATAAGAAAGAGTATTACCATCTTTAGAACCTCTTTTAGACTCTGATGTACCAGTTTTACCAGCAATAGTGTAACCTTTAACAGCACCTTTTTTACCGGTACCGTCTGTAACAACAGATTCCATCATTTTTATTACTGAATTTGCAGTTTCCTTTGATATAACTTGTCTAACTTCTGAAGGGCTTATAGTAGATGTATCATTTGTAGCTTTATTAAAGGTTTTACTAACAATTTGAGGTTTCATTAAAGTTCCACCATTAGCAATAGCAGAAATAGCAGTAATTAATTGAATAGGAGTAATTTCAAATCTTTGACCGAAGGACATTGTTGCTAACTCAACAGGACCTACTTTATCTTTATCTGAATAGAATATACTGGTGCTTTCGCCTGGAAGTGAAATTCCTGTAGTATTAAATAAACCAAAAGCTTCAAAATATTCATAGAAAATATCTATGCCAATTCTTTTTCCAAGTTGCATAAATGCTGGGTTACAAGAATTTGCTAAAGCATTGGTTAAAGTTTCATATCCATGAGATTTAGAAGACCAACATCTTATTTTGGTTCCATCAGAAAATTCTTCGTATCCTTTACAATAAAAATCATTTTTTGTATTAGTTTCTGCAATATCTTCTTCTAATGCTATAGAAGAAACGATAGTTTTAAAAGTTGAACCTGGTTCATACAAATCAGAAATATTTTTATTTCTCCACATTTTGTTTAAAGCAGCACTTTTATCTTTACTGCTTAGTGAATCCCAATTCTTTTGAAGACTAGAAGTATTAGGCTCAAAAGGAGTATTTAGGTTAAAATTAGGATATGTTGCCATAGATATAATATTTCCGGTAGAAGGTTCCATTATAATTGCACTAGCTGTTTCACATTTGTTATTTTCTACAGCTTTAGCAATATATTCTTCAACGATAGATTGAATTTTAATATCAATAGTAAGATATACATCACTACCATCTTCAGCTTCAACATATGTAGTATGATTATCCGAAATTTCGCTATTATTTAAATCAGTGGTTGTAATAATTTTTCCAGAACGACCAGTTAAAATATTGTCATAAGAAGATTCTAAACCAGCTAAACCTTGGTTATCCGTACCACAAAAACCAATTACTTGTGAAGCAAGATTCTTATAAGGATAATATCTTTTAGTATCAGCATCTATATTAATACCAGTAGATATTTTATTAGAAGACATCCACTTTTGTAATTCATTTACTTTATCATTTTCTACTTTTTTTGCAATTGTTTCTACGGAAGAGTCACTATTTACTTTATTTAAAGTTTCATCATAATTTAATTCGAATATATCGGAAAGACCTTTAGCAACAAGTTCTTTATTTTCTTTAGTAATTTTAGATGGGTTAATAGAAATGGTATCAACATCTTCACTAATAGCTAATGCTTTGCCATTTGAATCATACACAGTACCTCTTTTGGGACTAATAATAGTGCTAGAAGTTTGTTGCCTGTAAGCTTTTTCTTTTAAAGTGGCACCATTAACAAATTGAATCCAAAATAGTCTAATTATAAGTCCTGCAAAAATAGCAATTCCAAAGAAAGATAATATTTTTAATCTCTTTACAGGAATAGGTTTTCCAGTAAAATTTCTTTTTTTATTTATTGGTACGATTCTTCTATTTTTATTAGTCATATTATTCTCCTTAAAACTATGAAAAAACTAAATTATCATATAAAGTATTTTATATTAAATGACAATAAAAATCAATAATATTTTGTAATATATTGGATACAGAAAAAATGTAATAAAAATGTAATAAAAAATTAATATAACACATAGTATTTCAAGGAAATAGACGAGCCGTAAGAAAAGTAAATACATTAATTGGTAAAAATCGGGATTTTCTTACAAAAATCAAGAAAAATTAAGAGAAAAAGGTAGATTTTAATAACAAAATGTAGTATAATAAAATAGATAGTGTACATAAAGTATATTAATAAATATATAATATATTTTCAAGGAGGAAAATCAAATGATTTTTAAAGGCAAAATAAAAAAAGTTATAGCAGGTATGATGGCAACATATATGATTGCCGGAAATATGTTAGGAGTTGGAATAGGACTAGGACAAGTAATAGCAGAAGAAATTAAGGCACCAGGAATTGTAATAGAAAACCAAGAACAAGCGTATATACCTTATAGTAATACATATAGCAAAGGAACAGTTTTACAGGAACAAATTAAAATAGGACAAGACAGCCAAGATGGAAAACATATGCAGGTAGACAATGTTACTGTAGAAGTATCAGTTCCTAAATTAAATGATAAAACCCCAGAAAGAGTTAGTATTATAAAAGCAAATACTAAATCAACTAATGGAAAAGAAGAACAAATAAGCCAGAACTATAATAAAGAAACTGGTTTATTAACTATTGCCTATAACAATCCAGAAGGATATAACCAAGAAAATGAAACTCAAAAAGATGAATTTGAAATATTATATATTTACTCAGAAACAGTTGAAACAAAAACAAATACAAGTAGAAAAATTAAAGCAAAAGTAGAATATAAAACAGCAAACGGAAATGTAAGCTCAGAAAAAGAGCAAGTAATAAACAGCTCTGTAGAAACTAAAAATGCAGAATTAACAAGTTATCAAACAATTAAATCAAGTGCAATATATAAAGGTTTCATGTACTCAAATATAGAAAATAACACAGCATATGAAACAGCTTATAATACAACAGAACAATTAACAATTAGAAATAAAGACCAAATAGAAACAACAACAATAAACTTAAATGCAGGAAAATATTTAGCTAAAGAAAAAGAAACAGATACAGATACAATTATTTATAAAGCAAGCAATATAAGTGAACAAGAATTTAATAAGATATATGGAAAAAATGGAAGCATAGAAGTTTACATAGGAGAAACAAAATATGCAAGTGTAGGATATAGCCAAGCAGAAAAAGAAGAAGATAGAAAATACGAAACAGTATACTATGTAGAAAATGCTCCAGAAAATAAACAAGCAGGAAGAATAGAGTATCCAGAAGGAACAACAAATATAACAATAAAAACATCAAATCCACAAGCAGAAGGAAAATTAAAAATAGAACAAGAAAAAGCAATTAAATCAGCACAAGACTATGGAGTAAAAGTAGAAAACATTGAAGCAATAGTAGAATCAAACAAGATAACAAGCACAAAAACATATAAAACACAAGAAATTAAAAAAGATGAAAAAGGCGAAGTAGTAAAAGATGAAGCTGGAAACGAAGTAAAAGAAGAAAAGTCAGAGACAATAACAGCAACATCAACTGAGGCAAAAGGAAATATAAAACTAAGCGAACCAACAAAACAAATAAAAACAGATATTAGCAACAAGAATTTATCAACATTAGCAAATAACAAAACTAAAGTAACAATAAAATTAGATGATACAAATAGTAGTTGTAAATTATTTGGAGCAGGACAAATAACAATAAAATTACCAAACAACTTATCAAGTGCAAAAATAACAAGTGCAGAAGCTTTATATGAAAATGGAATAAAAATAACAAGTGCGAAAATAGAAAAAGGATATGTAGTATTACAAGTAGCAGGAAAGCAAACAAGCTATGATATAGAAAATGTAAGTGGTGGTGTAAATATTGTTATAGAATTAGAATTAGATATAGAAGATACAGTACCAAGCCATGAAGAAACAATGGATATCACATATGGAGAAGTAACTGCAAAAGAAAAATTAAATATAGTTTCTAAAAGCGGAATTTTAGTTTTAAACAAAATGGAAAACTATAATGATAAAAATGAAACAGTTACAGCATTAGATAATTCTATAAAAACATTAAAACTAGATGTTAATAAAGAAGCAAGAAAAACAAAACAAACAATTAACATATTAAATAACTATAACGAAGATGTAACAGGTATGAGCATTATTGGTAGAATTGGAGCACAAGTAAATGACACAACTTCAAACTTTGAATTAACATTTGCAGAAGCAATAAAAACAAATTCAAAAGTAGCAAAAGTTTATTATTCTGATAATGTAAATGCTGTAGCAACAGATAATACATGGTCTGAAACATGTACAACAAAATCAAGAGCATACAAAATAGAATTAACAGAAGAAGCACTTAAAGCAAAAGAATTATTAACAATAGAATATGCTTTATCTATACCAGCTAATTTGGAATACAATAAAAAAGGATATGTAGATACAAATGTAACATATACATATAGTAATATGCCATTAACACAAAGAACAGTATTATTGCTAGCAACAGAAGAAAAAGATGACAGCATTTTAGGATTAAATTCAGAATTACAAAATCAAGTAATAGGTACACAAAATGAAAACTTAAAATTATCTACATTAGTAACAGCAGGAGAAAAAGTAATAAATGAGAATGATCCAGTATATGAAGGACAAATATTAAGATATACTACAACAGTAGAAAACATAGGAAATGAAATAATTAATAATTTGCAAATAAAAACACAAATAGAAAATGGTGTATATTACGAAGTAAGAAGCACAGGTAAAGAATATACAGTAACTCCAGAAGGAGAATCTAAAATAGCAACAGAATATATGACAGCACCTGTAAATGATTTAACAAGAGAATCAAAAGTATTTTCATTAAACAAAAATGAAAAAGTAACTTATGAATATCAAGTATTAGTTACCGAAAATGTAAATGATGTAAAAAGTAAAATTCAGGTAATAAATACTTCTAATAATAATGCAGTTTCAATAGAAAAACAATTAACTTCTGCAGTAAAACAAGCTAAACTAAGTACTATATTAAAATATGCATATAATGAAGAAAAAGAAGTTTATTCAAAAGATAAAATGAATATGTTCTTAAAAATTAAATCTTATGAAGAAGATTTAAAAAACATAAAAACAGAAATTGCTTTACCAGAAGAGCTAACAATGGATACATACGAAACATATGGAGTAGATAACGAAATTAAAGTAGAGCAAAATGACGATGGAACAGTTAAACTTACAATTAATAAATTAAACAAAAACTCAGAATTAAATATTTTATTAATATGCAATACTAAAAGTATAGATAAAGAAACTGTAAATAAAGATATAAAAGTTTCAGCAATTACTAAAGTTGGTAGAGAAGAATATAATTCAAATACATTAATAAAAACAATAAACCAATCAGAAACAGGTTTATCAATGGAAATAAATAAAAATTTTACAGCAGATGAAACTTTTAAAGAAAATAAAAATTTAGAATATAGTGTATATCTAAAGAATAATGGTTCATTAGATTTAAACACATTGAAAGTAATTACACAATTAGATAAAGGATTAACAATAAAAGAATTATATATAAATGGTGTAAAAACAGAAGTTTCAGATGGTAGCAACTTAGAAACATATTTAAAATTAGCTAGTAAAAAAGAAATTACTGTAAAATATATTTTAGGATTAGATATAAATGAAGCAGATAAAGAAAAAGAACTAGAAATTAATACAAGTATAGATAGTGGTTATACTGAACAATTAACAAATAAAACAATTGTAAAAATAAACAAAAATGCAGAAGAAACACCAGACAACCCAGATAACCCAGACAATCCAGGCACACCAGATAATCCAGATAATCCAAATCCAACTCCTGAAGATAAAAAATTCAAAATTGAAGGAACAGCATGGTTAGATTCAGACAAAGATGGAAAAAGAGATGAAGGAGAAACATTATTAAAAGATATAAAAGTAACTTTAATAAATAAAGAAACAGGCGAAACTGTAAAAGATGAATCTGGAAATGCTAGAACAGCAACAACAGATGAAAATGGAAAATATAGTTTTGATAACTTAAGCAAAGGTACATACTTAGTAGTATTTGAATTTGATTCAAATAAATATACAGTTACTACATATCAAAAAGAAGGAATAGAAAATAGCCTAAACTCAGATGCAACAATGAGCAATATAAAAATTGATGGAAACTCAAAATTGGTTGGTGTAACAGATTATATTAAGCTAGAAGATGCAGATGCAAGTAATATAGATTTAGGTTTAATAGAAAATGCAGTATTTGATTTAAGCTTAAATAAATTAATAGATAGCATAACAGTAGTAACAGTACAAGGAAATAAAACAACAAATTACAAAAACAAAAACTTTGCAAAAGTAGATTTAGTAGCAAGATATATGAATGATACAGATGTAATTATTAAATATAAATTTGTTATTAAAAACGAAGGCGATGTTACAGCATATGTAGATAGACTAGAAGATAATCTACCAAGTGGATTAGAATTTAGTTCAGAATTAAATAAAGATTGGTACAAAGGAAGCGACGGAAACTTGTATACAACAAGCTTAGCTGGAATTGCAATAGAACCAGGAAAAACAAGTGAAACAGAACTTGTATTAACAAAGAAAACAACAGAAGAAACAACAGGTACATTTAAAAATAATGCAGAACTAAGTAAAATTAGCAACTTAGAAGCAATAGAAGAAAAAGAAGAAGCAAAAGCAAATAACAAATCTTCAGCAGATGTAGTAATTTCAATTAAAACTGGATCAGCAATAATGTATATAGGAATTACATTAGGAAGCATGGCAATAATAGCAGCAGGAGCTTATATAATAAAGAAAAAAGTCATCAACAAAGGTATATAAGAAAGGGGGTAGATAAAGATGCAGAAAAAAACAAAAAACTTAAAAACAATAATATGTATAGTATTAATGTTATTAATGTTAAGTACAACAATAGTAATAATAGGTGCAACAATAAATGGTAAAACATTTAATAAATATGGTGGAGACTATTATACTGCTTATAATTCTTATGGAGGAGCTGCTCTTGGTTTTGGAAGAAGCAGAACAGATTTATACTTCTATGGAATAAGTTATAATACTGTAAAAGATTATTACTTTGGATTTGATGGACTAGCAGATGGCGCAAGTGATTATACACAGTACATAGTTAATTCACCAGACGGATATTGTTTAAATGAAGTATCCGGAGGAACAGGATCAGAATGCTTTTATGTTGCAGATATAATAGATATTGATGGAAACAAAATTAAATTTAACAAAGCAAATAAAGAAGTAACTGGTGGAAAAGAAACCTTAAGAATGGCTAGTGCAATATATTTAAAATATGCTAAGACAATGAATAGAGATGGTGCAAACGGATATATAAACAGAGAAAATATGTTACACTGGATGACTTATGGTGGAGGTTGGAAAGCCTTCTATGATAAATATAGTTCTTATATTAATGATGCAAATGTGCGTTCAACATATGGAACTTCAGATGCTGTAACATATAATGGATATGTAGATAATGCTATAAAAAAATACTTAGGTTATGACTATGTTAATAATATGGCAAATTATACAGCGTTAAAAGATAATAATACAACTACCCCAATAGCTGTAACAGGAGAATACACAGTAAACACAGCTAAATATAAAACTAAAATTGGTCCATATTCATTACAATTAAATAATGGATTAACAACAAAAGCTACCGGAAAATCAGAAGATGGAACAACATATAATAATGGAATTGTAGTAAAAGAAAACGGATATTATTATATATATTTTAGTAATGAAATAACATCAAAATTGACAGAGTTAAAAGTAAGTCAATCATATAAAGGATTAAAAGCAAGACTTATAGTATTAGGAACAGGTGCAGAACAAGCAAGATTAATTGCAAGAGCAAAAACAACAGATGTATCTATTGACTTAAATGTTTCAAAAATGCCATTATTTGAGACAAATGTATCTTTACAAAAATACATTATAAAACTTAATGGAGAAGATTTACAAAAAGGAGATACAAAAGGAGATACAGTATTATCAGACAGAAAAAATACTTATACAGCTAACAACGAAACAGATGAAAGAGCTAAAAAGAAAGTATCAAAATCTGAAGAAAGCAGTATGAAAGAAAATACATACAAAAAAGATGAAAATAATATTGTATTGGTAGAAAAAGGAGATACTGTAACTTACAGAATTTATGTATATAATAACTCAGATGTAACAGCATCAGAAATTACAGTAGCAGACACAGGATTATATTATGATGAAAACAAATCACAATATTCAAAATATACTATAGAAAAAATAACTAGAGATGGTGCAAATAAAGATATAAAATCACAATGGACTAAATCTGGTACAGAATATCAATATAAAATTAAAAACCTAGCTAAAAATTCTTCAACATATTTTGACTTTACAGTAAAAATTAATGATTACGAAAAAGAAAAAATATTAGATAATACAGCATATATTAAAGGAACAGTACCACAAAACAAAACAGACTATAGAACAGCAGATTCAGATTATATAGAATTAGTACAATATAGTACAGGTGTTAAGAAATATATAGAAAGCTTAGCAGAAGGAAATGCAACAATAGAGTTCTATAGAGAAAACATGAATGGTGATATGGTAGAAGCAGATCCTGTATTAATTGAAAAAGGAGATAAAGTTACATATAAAATTAAAATAACAAATTCATCAGATGTTAAAACAAATGTATATGTACAAGATATAATTTCAGGATTTGAATATGATAACTTAGAAGTAAGTGACTGGAAATATGAAAATGGAACAGGAACATTAGGAAAACTAACTAAAACAAGTGATTCAAATACACTACAAGCAGAAGGAAAAATGGATGCAGGAGCAACAGCAACATGCACAGTAACAATGACAGTAACTGGATTTGGAGATAGTAAAGTTGGTAAAAACACAATTAAAGCATGGACTGAAAAACATGAAGAACCAGACAATCCAGACAAGCCAGACAAGCCAGATAATCCAGATAATCCAGACAATCCAGATAACCCAGACAATCCAGTTCCAACAATTCCAGAATTTATAGCAGAGAAAAAATATTTAGCAAGTCTTAAAAAGATAGTAAGCAGTGCTAATGAAAAACAAAAAGTTACAGGAACTGGAGTTTCAGAAGAAAGATGGGACTCATGGGAAAGCAAAGAAAATGTAGATAATAATGCAGAAAAAGTATATGACAAACATAACAACCCAGTAACTGTAGGTAATGGAGATACAGTAACATACACAATAAGAGTTAAAAATGATGGATACAAGGAAGAAGAAATAAGTGCACAAGTAAATAGTTTAAAAGCTCAAAAAGAAGCATCAAAAACAAGACTATTAGCATTAATAGAAAAAATAAGAGAAGGAACTATTACAGAAGAAAGCACAGAGTATAAAACAGAATTAGAAAAATATACAAAAATATGTAAAGAATTAAATGCATTATTAGAAAAATGCACTACTCTAAAAATCATAGAAATAGAAGAAAAATTACCAAGTGGAGTAGAATTTGTAAGTTGCTCAAAAGGTACTTACGAAAATGGAGTAATAAAAGGATTAGATATAACATTAGCTCCACAACAAACAGAAGATATAACAGTAACAGTTAAAGTTACAGAATCTAATATGTCTTTAAATGTATTAAAAAATGAAGCTAAAATAAAAACTATTGTTAATGAAGAAAATTATGGAGTAGAAGACTTAACACCAGATAACAATAATGATGCAGACTATATCCAATTAAAAGATATAACAATAGAAGGAACTGTATGGAATGATAGAGCTTTAGGAAAAACACAAGACGACTACAACGGTAGCTTAGATGATGTAAAAGACGATCAAGGAAATAATGTAGAAACAAAATTAGATGGTATAAAAGTTTATTTATATAGAGAAGGCGTTGAAAAACCAATAGCAGAAACTCAAACAGCTAATGGAGGAGTATATAAATTTGATGCAAGTGCAATAAAAACAGATGTTATAACACATGCATGTGAAAGATATATAAAGGCTCCATACATTTGCAAAGATTCAGAATATAAAGCAAATGGTGATCATACAGCAAATTACTGGAAACAAAATTCATATTATTCATACTATGTTGTATTTGAATATGATGGAATAACATACACAGCAACAAAAATAAAAGATGAAAGTAATTGCTTAGGTATAAATAATGATGATTACAATGAATCAAATGCAAAAGAAGATATTGGAAAAGTAAAAGAAACAAGAGCAAAATTCAATGAGAGATTTTCTGTAATAGATAATACTAAAAACATAGAATATACAACAGAAAATACAGAAGGATATATCCCAGAATCAAAACATGTATATAATGCAAAAACAATGTCTATACAATCTTCAACAGAAAAAATCACACTAAGCGCAGATTCAAAAGTTGAAGAACAAATAAAACATATAAATTTAGGATTAAGAGGTAGAGATATATTCGACTTAGAATTAACATCAGATGTGGCAAAAGTACAAGTAAAAGTAAATAATCAAATAGGAACTTACGAATATGCTAATAAAGTAAAAGTAAGAGCATCAGATATTCAAAAGACCGAAGATATGGCAAATCCAGCAAAAGAAGCATACGATGCAGTAAATACAGAAACAGATACATATACACAATATGTAAGAGACCAAGAATTAAAAGCTTCTGAAAAAGCAAAAACAGCTCAAACAGTTAATCCTTATAGTGACGAAGCTGGATTGCAAGAAGTAATTGTAACATATAAAATGACAGTATCAAATGCATCAAAAACAAAAGGAACTGCAACAAAAGTAATAGATTACTATGATAGTAGATATGAAAGTCCAAAAGCATATATACTAAACAAAGAAACAGGAGAAAAAACAACATTATCAACTGCAACAGCAGAAAGCAATGCACCAGGAAGTAACGCAGTTATAATAACTACTCCAAGTACAATGCTTGGACAATCTGAAACAATGGATATTTACTTAGAATTAAGCTTAAAAGCACCAAGAACAACATTAGCAAGCTTATTAACAGGAACAGAAAAAATTCCAACATATAATATGGCAGAAGTATATCAATATAAAACCACAGCAGGTGATGGCCAAACAGAATATATTAGAGGTTTATTAGATAAAGACTCTGCACCAGGAAGTGTAGCTACAGAAACAGTTAGATTAACAGACGGAACATCAGAGCTTACAACATTAAAATATTACTTTGCACACAATGAATTAAACAAACTAAAATATGAAGACGATACTTATGCAACACCAACATTGTATTACGCAATACCAACAGAATATACTACAAGAAAATTACAAGGAAAAGTATTTAGAGACGAAACAACTGTAGATAGTTCAACAAGAATAAAAACAGGTAATGGTAAATTAGATGATGGAGAAGTTGGAGTATATGGTGCAACAGTAGAACTTGTAGAAGTAAATACAACAGAGTTACCAGAAAAAATAGAAGAAGGTGCAGGAACTGTAAGATACAAAACAACAACAGATAAGGAAGGAAATTACACATTTGAAAAATTCTTACCTGGAAACTATATTGTAAGATATAGCTATGGTGATACTAAAAATACTGTAGTAGCATATCAATCAGATGATAAAAAATTAAATGAATATTCTTATAATGGAGAAGATTATCAATCAACAAACAATATAGGAACATATGGAGCAGAAAAACTAGCAGAAACTACAAGTAAAGACTGGTATGCATATAACGAGAAAAATAAAATATCAACAGGTACAGATAATGATCAAAGAAGAGAAGCTGTAAGTACAAGTGTAATAGGATTTAATGACACAACAATGGACTCACTAAATGACTTAAGGGATAAAAAAGACATAAGTGAATCAATGTTAAATACTATAATAGATAAAACAAAAATGTTTGCATCAACTCCAAACTTTACATTAACTGTAGAAAAAACAGAAACAAATACCGAAAATAAAGATCCAAAACAAAAAATAAGCTTTAGTGAATATACAGTTGATGGAATGTACTTTGGTATAGCAGAAGTTCCAATAAGCACAATAGATTTACAAAAACATGTAGAATCATATAAAGTTACAGACTCAGCAGGAGAAAATACCATAGTTGAAGTTGTAAAAGACGGAGATAAATGGAAGGTTAAAAAAGGAAATGTACTAGCACCAGAAGGAGCAAAAGTATTAGATACAAGTATTGAAGAAGAAAAACTACAAGGAGCAAAACTACAAATAACATACAATGTATCTACTAAAATAGATGTACAAAAAGACTTTAGAACAGGTGAAGGAGTAAAACCAACAATAACATCAGTAGCCGACTTTATAGATAATGATTTAAGTTATAATGCAAGCTTAGGAAATAACAATGCAAACTGGGAAGTTAAATCAGCAGATGATGTAAAACAAGCATTTGAAAATTATTATAATGACAACAGGGTAATAGGAGATATACCAAGAGGTACAATAGATCCAGACCATAAAGTCCATACATCACAAGTATTTGCAAAAGCAGGAAATCCAATATTAGGTGAATATGGTGGAGACTGTGATATTGTTCTGGAAAAAACATTATCAGCAGAAGAAACAACAGTTGAAAATATAATTACAAGTAGTATAAATACATACGAATATGATAATAGTATAGAAATATTAGGACTAAAATATTCAAATACAGAAAGAGACGGATTTGTATTTAGAGACAGAGTAAGAAGACCAGATAAATATATAATTCTACCAGGAACAAGACATGATAGTGCAACATCAGAAACAATAACAATACATCCACCAACAGGTGATACATCAACAGGTATGGTATACTATATAGTAGGAGCAGCAGGATTAGCAGTATTAGCAGTAGGAATATTTGGAATAAAGAAATTTGTACTAAAAGAAGAAAACACAAAGAAATAAAGTTAAAAATGAGGTTAGAATAATCTAACCTCATTTTTTTGTGGGCAGACACCTCTGTCCGCCCGTGTCTACGGATAAATAGCTTATAAATATTCAGCCTACATTTTGATTACTTTCTTTTCCAATTAGACCCTCCAAGACAAGGGATAATCCGTATGCCTCAAAGGGCTGTCGGGCCCTAATTTTCCAAAAAGAAAATAAAATAAAAAAGGCATTTAAATATGTTTATTAAATATGCCATAAAATGAATGAAAGGAGTTGTCATAATAGGACAAATAATATATAATAAATGTGAAAAATTAAAAAAGCGTAAGTCCTTAAGAATACAAGGATATGATTATTCAAAAGAAGGAATATATTTTATAACAATTTGTACAGAAAAAAGGTGAGGTTAAATAAATAAAATGGAAACATTATATAATGAAACAAAATTTATTTTAAACAAATATGGAATACATGCTAATAAAAGTCTAGGACAAAACTTTTTAATAAATAACGAAGTAGTTTCTACAATAATAGAAAGTGCGAATATTTCTAACAAGGATCTAGTTATTGAAATTGGACCAGGGCTAGGAACTCTAACAAGTAGACTTTTGGAAAAGGCCGGAAAGGTTATATGCGTAGAGCTAGACGATAGAATGATTAGTATTTTGGAAAATAGATTTAAACTATATAATAATTTTGAATTAATACATAATGATGTATTAAAAGTAGACCTAAATAAAATAATTGAAGAAAATTTAGAGAATAGTAACTTAAAAACAGCTAAAATAGTAGCTAATTTACCATACTATATAACAACACCAATAATTATGAAACTGCTAGAAGAAAAATTAAATATAGAAACAATAACAGTAATGATTCAAAAAGAAGTTGCAGATAGGTTAGTTGCGCTGCCAGGTACAAAAAATGCCGGAGCAATTACATATAGTGTATATTATTATGCAGATGCAATTAAAATTATAGATGTAGAAAAAAATTCATTTATACCAGAACCAAATGTAACTTCTACTGTAATACAACTAAAAATAAGAAAAGAAAGCTTATTGCAAGTAGAAAACGAAGAATTAATGTTTAAAATAATAAAACAAGCATTTATGCAACGAAGAAAAACTTTGGTAAATGCCTTGTCTAATTTGGCAATATTTAATAATAAAGAAGAGATAATACAATTATTAAAAGAACTAAACATAAATGAAAAAGTAAGAGGAGAAGCATTAACAATAGAACAATATGCTAAAATAACCAATAGAATACTAAAAAAATAAAGAAACTAAAAAATGGCTTATCCCCAAGTAATGTCTAAAAAATATGTATAAATGTAATAAAAATGTAATAGAAAAATAATATAAGCTAAAAAGCCACAAAACCCGCTAATTTCCGTAAGAGAAGAATAGATTTTTTTTGTAAAAATAACCTATTCTTCCTTTTTTTTACCTTTTTTCTTAAAAAAATATATTTTATAATAAATATATATATATATATATTATTTATATACAAAATGTTTTGGAGGTAAAAACAAATGAATTTTAAGCGTGCTTTAATAAAAACAATAGCAAGCTCTATGGCAGCCTATATGGTAATGGGAAATTTAATAATAACAGGAGTAGGAGTTGGACAAGTAATAGCAGAAGATGCACAAGTTCCAGAAATTGTTGTGGAAAGTTCAGTGCAAAAATACATTCCATATGCAAACAAATATGAGAGTGGAGTAATTTTGCAAGAAAAGGTTCTAATTGGAGAGGAAAATGGCAAAGAAAATCATAAGCAAATAGAAAACATGAAACTGGAAGTAAGAGTGCCAGAAATAAAAGGAATTAGGCCAAGTAGAATTAGTGTAATAAAAAGCAACATGCAATTAACAGCAGGAAGAGAAAAAGATATAAGCCAGAATTATAATTGGAAAACTGGTTTATTAAACATAGAATGTGTAAATTCCGAAGCATATAATCAATACCAAGAAAATGCCAAAGACGAATTAGAAATAATATATATTTACCCTGAAACAACAGATATACAAAATGCAGAAGCAATAGAAACAAAATCAGTAATAAAAGCAGTTGCAAAATATAAAACAGAAAGTGGAAGCGTAACAAAAGAAAAAGAAGAAACAAAGCAAGAAACTTTAAAAGAAACAACAGGACAAATTGCAACTTATCAAACAATACAAGCAACACCAATTTATAAAGGCTATATGTATTCAAACGAAAAAAATGGTACAGCATATGAAACAACATATAAAACAACAGGACAAATAAGTGTTGTAAACAAAGATTTAGCAGATAATTTAACAATAAGCTTAGAAGATAATAAATATCAAACAGATAAAAAAGAAACAGAAACAAACACAGTAGTATATAAATCAACTACAATAAACGAGCAAGATTTTAGAAAATTATATGGACAAGATGGAAAAATAGAAATATATATTGGAGAAAACAAGTATGCAAGTGTAGAATATAGTGATGCAGATGAAAAAGGAAATAGAACTTACCAAACAACATATTATACTGAGCATGAACCAGAAAATAAACAAGCAGGAAAAATAGAATATTTAGAAAGAACAACGGGGATAACAATAAAAACAACAAAGCCAGTAGCAGAAGGAACAATGAACATATACCACGAAAAAGCAATAGCAGCAAGCAAAGATTATACAGAAGCAGTAAACAAAATAAAAAATATATTAGAAACAAATAATATAGAAGGAACTAAATTATACAAAACAGAAGAAGTAAAAAAAGATGAAAAAGGCGAAATAGTAAAAGACGAAGCAGGAAACGAAGTAAAAGAAACAAAAGAAGAAACAATAAAAAATATATTAACACAAACAAAAGGAATAATAGAATTAAAAGAACCATTAACACAAATGCAAGTAGACTTAGATAATAATAATTTATCTACACTAGCTAATAACAAAACAAAAATCACAATAAAATTAAACGATACAAATAGTACATGCAAACTATATGAAGCAGGAGAAATAAAAATAAAATTGCCTGAAAATATAACAAACGCAAAAATAGTAGGAGCAGAAGCTTTATATGAAAATGGAATAAAAATAACAAAGGCAAATATAAAAAACGGTTATATTATATTAACAGTAGAAGGAAGCCAAACAAGCTACGACACAGAAAATGTAAGTGGCGGAGTAAACATTATTATAGATGTAGAAATAGATATAGAAGATACAGTGCCAAGCCACACAGAAACAATGGAAGTAACATATGCAGATGCAAAAGTTACAAAAGATCTAAATATTGTTTCAAAATATGGTTTATTAATGTTATCTAAAACAACAGGATACGACGAAAACAAGAGCGTAACAACAATAATAGATGGAGACTTACACACAGTACAAATGTCACAAGATGCAGAAGAAAAAACAGTAGAACAAACTATAGATATAGTAAATAACTATGGAAAAGATATATCAAGTATGCAATTAGTAGGAAGAATGGGCTATGTATCAAATGAAATAAAATCTACATTTGATGCAACATTAACAAAACCAGTAGAAGTAAGTAACAAAAATGCAAAAGTATATTATTCAGAAAATAAAAATGCAACATATACAGAAGAAGGATGGAAAGAAGAATTTACCAATACAGCAAAAGCATACAAAATAGTATTGCCAGAAGAAAAATTATTAGCAAAAGAAAAAGTTCAAATAAAAATAACAACAAGTATACAAGCAAAAGTAGGATATAATCAAGAAACATATTTAAGAACAGAAGCAAATTATGTAGTAAATGAACAAAATGGAAAAGATACTTCAACAATTGGAATGTTAACAGAGAAAAAACAAATAGTAGAACAAGAAGAAGTAAAACCAATAGAAAATAATAATAACCAAACAACTACAACAAACAAATTAGTACCAATAAACTTATCTGTAGAGCCAAAAGCTATACAAAGCCCAGTACACTCAGGACAAATAGTAACATATGTAATAAAAGTACAAAACACATCAAAACAAGATTTAAAAGATATAATTATAGAAGATGTTGTACCACAAAATGCTATTTATACATACATAGCAGAAAAAGATGGTGGACTATGTAATTATTTAGAAACAGAAAAAGATGAACAAAAGAAAAATATATTATGGAAAATTGCAAAATTAAAACCAGAAGAAACAAACCAAATAGAAGTAATGCTTACAATGGGAGCAGTATTAGAAGAGCAAGATATAATAAACAAAGTAAATTTAAAATATAATAATCAAATAATATCAGCAGAAAATAAATTAAAATTAAAACCAGCAGCAATAGAAGTAAACTTAAGAACTGATTCGGATGAAGTTATTCAAATGACTTACAAAGAATTAGAAGATGTAAATTATACAATTAAAGTAAAAAATACAACAGAACAAATTTTAAATAATATAGTAGTAGAATACAATATTCCAAAAAGTATAGTTTACACAGCAGGTGGAGTACCAGAAGAAGGAGAATTTGGAGAAAGTATAATTAAAGAAAGTCAAAATCTAGAAAATAACACATTCAAATATACAATAAATGCAATTAATCCTAATGAAGAAAAAGAAATATTAGTAAAAGGAAAAGTTGCAAAATTGCAAAATGGATACGAAGCAAATATATCTGGAATTGCAAAAGCTATTGTAGGAGGAGATGTTTACCAAACAAATATAAATACAATAACTACAAAACAATCTGCCTTTGAAATAACACAAACTTCAAATTTAGAAAGTAAACAAGTAATAAAAACAGGAGAAAAAGTAGAATATACAATAAAAGTAAAAAATGTTGGAATAGTGTCAAATGGTTTTGAAATAAAAGATGCAATACCAGCAGAAATAGAAGTTAAAGAATTAGAATATCAAACAGATGATGAAGAAAGTGTAAAAATTCCTACTTCAAAACAAGAAGTTAGTATATCAAATAGTTTAGAGCCAGGTGAAACTTTAACTTTAAAAATAACAGGAACAGTAAAAGAAAAAGAAGATAATAATAAATCAAATATAGTGTTTACAAATAATGTTGCAACCTTAGACTTAGGAGAGGAAACAAAAGAAAGTAATAAAACAGAAGTAAAGGTAGAACAAAAAACTTCAGAAGAAGTTAAAAAAGAAAATACAGTTCAAGAAGAAAACAAAGTAGAGCAAGACAAACAAACATATGCAATATCAGGAATTGCTTGGGTAGATTCAAATAAAGATGGAAAAATAGATGGAAATGAACAAAAATTAAAAGGAATACAAGCAAGTTTATTAAACATGTCAACAGGTAAAATATTAAAAGATGAAACTGGAAATACAATATATGCCACAACAGATGAGAATGGATACTATAAATTTGCAAACATAGAACCAGGAAAATATGTAGTAGTATACAATTTAGATACAACAAAATATTCTGCAACAGTATATCAAAAAGAAGGAGAAGATACTGAATTAACATCAAAAGTAATAATAAACACAGCAAAAATAGATAACGAAGAAAAGAAAGTAGGAAAAACAGATTATATAACAATAGAAACAAATAATGTAGAAAATATAAATGTAGGTTTAATAGAAAATCCAAAATTTGATATAAGCCTGAATAAAGAAGTAAGCAATGTAACAGTAATAGGAAATAAGGGCACAAAAACAAAAGAATACAAAAATACAGATAATGCAAAAGTAAAAGTAACAAAAACAGATTCAGATATCATAGTAAAATATAAATTTAAGGTAAAAAATGAAGGAACAACAGATGGATATGTAAATAACTTAGTAAATGATTTACCAGAAGGATTAGAATTTAGCTCAGAAATGAATCAAAACTGGTATAAAGCAGCAGACGGAAAACTATATACAACAGGATTAGCAGAAACAACAATAAAACCAGGAGAAGAAAAAGAAGTAGAATTAGTATTAACCAAAAAAGTAAACAATAAAGCAGGAGCAACAGTAGTAGATACAGCACAAGTAGAAAAAACAAGTAACCTACAAAATACAGAAGAAAGTAACAAAGAAAACAACACAGCTAAAACAACATTAAAAATAAAAACACAAAAAGTATCTCCATTAGTATTTGTAATAATAACAATAGTTGCAATAGCAATAATAGGAGCAGGAGCATACATAATTAAGAAAAAATATTTTGATAGAGAAAAAATATAAAATGGAAGGAGGGGATAAGATGAAGAAGAAAACCAATAAAATAATAATTAGTTTAATAATTGTATTTGTGGCATTTATATTAGGAACAGTATTTGGACAAGAAGTAAAAGCAGCAGACTATTCAATACCAATACATTATCATAATGGTAAAGAAAATTGGAAACTTAGTAGAGGTTATATAATAGCGGGAAATAATAAAAGAGAAAAAGTTAATCCGAATTCTCCTAATATAGGTATAACACAAGTAGGAAAAAATAGAGAAACAAATCTTGCTTATAAAAATATAGTTTCACAAAATAATATATTTTGTATTCAAAAGGGAAAAAGTTTATCTTATAGTGATAAATACAAAATATCCAGTGAGAAAAGAATACAAAGTAGCCAAAATCCATTACTTGCATATATACTTTGCAATGGCGGAAATTTTAATGGCATGAAAGGGTATACATGGTATTCTGATAATGAACAACAAAAAGCTATATGGAATTATATAAAAGTAAATAATGGAAATATTAATGGATATCAATCAGCAATAGGTGCATCATACAGTACAAATTTATATAATAATGCTCAAACTTATAATAATAGATATAAAGCATATTCCCCTAAATTAACATTAAAAGTGAATAATTCAAAAATACAAGCAAGTTATACTGGATTGATGGGAAATATGGAAAACAACGAATCCGTTCTAGTACTGGATGATGGTGAAGGACATAAAGAAACAAAGAAGGTTCATAATCAAGGTGGGACAATTACATTTAATACAACATACGATGCAAGTAAAACTTATACATGTAAGCTAACAACATATAGAAGTGACTATACTGCTATTTATTATATATTATGGTGTAATGGAAACCAAGATATATTAGCTGTATTACATGCTGATAAAACAACAAAGTCAAGTGAAGTAACTGCTAGAATAGAAAAAACCTCTATTGATGTGAATATTTCTATGCAAAAATATATTAGTGCTGTAAATGGGACTACAGTGAGTACATCAAGAGAAAATTGGCAAACATATAGAGGAGACCAAACATATATAATGCGAGATCCGGCTAGAAATATAAGTAAAAAATCTTCATATAAGAAAACTAATCCACAAGAAATAAATTTAGGAGATACTGTAACATATACAATAAAAGTTTATAATAATAATGAAATGGATTTATCAGGAATATCAATAGTGGATAGAATACCATATGCAAATGGAAGGTATTTAGTAGATATAAATAGCATAAGTATAAGGGATATAACTAATAATAGAAATATATCAACAAGACTTATACAAGAAACAGGAAGAGACTATAATGGATTACTACAAATAAATATAATGGACTTAAAAGCTAACAGTTATGTAGAAGTTAATATTAATATGACTTACAACCAAGACTATGCTAATTTAGAGAATATTGAAATTGAGAACACATCATGGATTGTTGATAAAGATATATTAAATAACATAACATCATATAGAACTGCAGATAGAGACTATGTTAGACTAAAAGCACCTATGATTTCATTACAAAAATATATAAGCAAAGTAGATGACAGTGTAATTAATAATAGAATAAATAAATATTCAAAATTAAATGATGATAATAATTGTATAAAGAACCCATCACGAAATGATGTATCCAATAAATCGTATAAATATAATGATCCGGTTTTAATTAGTGGATCAGAAAGAATAACATATACAATAACAGTTTATAATAATGGACAAGTAAGAGCCGATAATATAATGATTGCAGATATGGGACCTGGTTCTGCAGAAAGAGAAAGTGTCACGGCATCAGGAGGAATTAATATTGAAAGCAATGGTGAAGATGGAACATTATTAATAAGAAGATTGGAAGGCAACTCAAGTACAACTGTAACTATTGTATACAAGTTTAAAAATACATACGAAGCAGGTGAAATTATAGAGAATACTGCTAAGATAGTTTCAGTCAATGGTATGAATAATATAGATACAACTTATAGGTCAATGGATAGAGATTATGTAAAGATTAAGCCTAATAGTGTTAGTTTAGAAAAAACAATAGACCAAATACAAAGAAAAAATAAATTCGGTGAGTACAGAAATGTTAGTGCAGATATTTATATACCATCTGAGAAAGAAAAGAATTTGTCTACAGAGGATTATAAAAGAGTAAAAGAGCAAGCGGATTTTAATGAAGATGGAAAGATTGATAATAAAGATGCTAAATCAATTCTTATGTATGCTACAGGTCTAATAGGTGGTTCGGATTCTTTAAGAGAAGATACAAGTGATATCTTAAATGAAAAAATGAAAATATACAACAATATAACGAAGATAATTAATGAACATCAAGCTGGTGATCTTAATTTAGATGGAAAAATTAACTCTGCTGATGCATTAATGATATTACAATATGATATAAATTCAGAAAAAAGATATGTTGAAATTGGAGACAGAATAACCTATAATATTAAAATTACCAATACAGGAGAAGGAGATATATATGTATCAGAAATTTATGAGAATTTTAGTAATCTAAAGTATATTTCTGCTAGTGGAGTGAATAATATTGCAATAAATAATTGCGAAGATTTTACAACAAATGCATATATTGATGGTGATGTAAAATATAATAAGAAAGTAAGCTTTAGAAAAACTAAAATTAGATCAGGAGATTCAATTAATATAAAATTAACATTTGCTGTAGATGTTCCAATAGAAAAGACAGACGAATCTGATACTGTAATAAATAGGGCATATATAAAGGATATATACAACAATATGAATAATAAACTAGAAGATGCAGATGGAATAGAAAACAATTATGACAAAGTTATCCTACATACCAAAATTTATAGTGTAAAATTACAAAAATATATAACAAATGTGAATGGAAAAGAATTAGTTAATGATAAAAGTAAATCAGGCTATAATTGCAACAATGTGAATAGAACAGAAAAAACAAATGAAGAAAAAAAATTAGATAGAGTTCATGTAGAAAAAGGAGATAATATTACATTCACTATAAGAGTAACTAATAATGGAGATGATGCAATAAAATATGGAAAATTAAAACCACTAATAACAGATATACACTCTCAAAGTTTGATTTTTGAAAAATGTGAAGGTGGAAGTTATAATGTATCAAACAATAAGCTATCAGTAAACGAAATTATAGGTGTTGGAGAAACAGTAGAAATAAAACTAATATTTAGAGTTGATTCACCAACAGACAAGCAATATGAATTAGATAACCAAGCATCTGTTGGTAATAATGTAACAAATGTTAATGGAAGTGAAGTAAAAGACAAAGATGGCCCAGAAAATAATTCTGATGGTGATTATATAAGAACCAAAATATATAAAATTTCATTAGAAAAATATGTAACAGGGGTTTATACTGCAAGAAAAACAGGAAATAGTTTAAGTAATCAAGCAGGAGAGTTTTTTAACACTAGAAAAACTCAAAGAGCAGGACATCCTGAGTATAATAAAGATAATTTAAAACAAAACAATAAAGTATATGTGGAAGCAGGAGATATAGTAACATTTAATATTGTTTTAACAAATACAGGAACAGATAATGTAAATTACGGAACTGTTTATATAAAAGAAATAAAAGATGATTATACTAATGAAGTAAATAAATTTGGATTTAAAAATGCTAAATGTAGTATAGAAAGTGATACTGATGCTATAGTATCAAATCAGACTATTAATTTTAAAGAACAAATGGCAGTGCAAATAGGAACACCAAAGATATTGACAATAAGTGCAGAGGTGAGTATAAATAAGATTTATACAAATAAATCAAACATATTACAAAATGAAGCGCAAATAGAAAATATTTATAATAGAAATAACATTGAAGTAAAAGATTCAGATGGAGAAAATAACAATAAAGATGCAGATTATTTATTGACTAAAACTTATGCAGTGAAATTGGAAAAGGTTGTGAATACTGTATATATAAATGGTGATCTCAAAAGACAACTAAAACCTAAGGATACAACAAAGAAAAATTTCAAAGAGGTTAGATCTGGAAGACCAGAACATTGCGATGATAATAATCCTGCCACAAATAGTGACTCAAAAGAAAAAGATCCTGTAACAGTAGTAACAAATGACATTGTAGAATACAGTATAATAATAACAAATGAAGCAATAAAATCAGTTGACCCAGAAAAGGAAAAAGAAGTCTGTAATAGTGCTATAAAAGTAGAAGAAATAATAGATACATTGCCTGATGGAGTAGAACTTATAGGGTATTTCAACGAAAATGGAGACAAAGTAAATACAAAATATTTTAAAGATATTCTTATAAAACCAGAAGAATCTAAAGAATTAAAAGTAAGAGTAAAAGTAACTGAAGATAAAATGTCATTAAGAATATTAAAAAATATTGCTGAAATAAAATCCAATTCACTAATAAACAGAAATGATAAATCTATACAAGACACAACAGAAAATAATAATAAAGATGCAGACTACATACAATTAAATTATAAGCATGATCCAAATCCAAATAATCCAGATGCAAATCCAGATCCAGGTAACAATGCATTCTTTGCTGGAACAGTATGGAATGATATGGCTTTAAGTAAGACAGGAAATAATTATAACGGTATATATGATGATGATACTAAAATTAATAATGGTGAGCCAAAATTAAAAGACATTAAAGTTTACTTATATAGAAGTGGCACAGGAGCAGGTTGTGCTCAAATAGTAGCAGATACAGCCACTGATGGGGATGGAAAATATTCATTTGGCGATAATGATCTACAGAATGAAAAAAATGATAAATATTTTGAAAAAGACTTTAAGAAAGATGATATGAGTGCAAGATATATAAAAGGTCCTAAGAAGTCAAAAGACGATAACAGATGGGATGGATATTATTCATATTATATAGTATTTGCGTATGATGGTATAACTTACACAGCAACACCAAATGGAAACACTTGTGCAGATATATTCAAAAATATTACAGATACAACTTACCAAATTGACTCTAATGCAAAAGAAGATAATGGTATGTACACAATAAATAAGAAAAGCTCAAGAAAAGATTTTAACACAAACATAAGCCAAATGGTAAAAAATAGATCAATATCTTATGATACAAAAAATGGTGCAGATTATATACCAGAATCAAGATATCAGTATGATGAAAGTACTATGACAATACAATCTTCAACAGAAGAAATAAAATTGAAAAATTTTATGGAAATAGGTACAGATAAATGTTTAAAATGTTCAAAATACATTGGACTAGGATTAAGAGGTAGAGACATATTTGATCTAGAATTAACATCAGAGGTATCAAGGGTAGAAGTTACAGTAAACAATATTGTAGGAAATTATGAATATACTAATAAAGTTAATGTAAGAAAAGAAGATGTAAATAGTAATTATTTATCTGATATGGCAAATAGTTATACATCAAGATTAGAAGAAGGTGCACAATATGTTCAAACAGCTAAAAATGGAGATGAAAACGATAGTCAGGTTGTGCGTAAAACAGATTTAGACAAAGATCTAACTAAAACAAGCGGAACAGCATATGATGATAACAATTTATTAAATAGTATTTATGTAATATACAAAATATCTGTAAATAATGCATCTCCAACACCAGGATATGCAACACAAATAGTAGATTATTATGATAAAAAATATCACCTTGAAGGAGTATATACTGATAAAGAGTGTAAGAAAAAATATAATGATACCGATAACCAAACTCCAGAAAGCTCTGAGTATAATTATGTAACAGTAAATAATCTAAAAGAAATTTATGATATATATGTTAAATTACAATTAACTGATGCAAAAAAAGTATTAACAGAGAACGCATGGGATAAGGGAATGGCTACATATAATATGGCAGAAATATATCAATATGAAACAGGTATAAACAAAGAAAAAGGACAAACAGAATATACTAGAGGATTAATAGATAAAGATTCAGCACCAGGAAGTGTAGCTACAGAAACAGTTAGATTAACAGAAGGAACATCAGACAGAACAACAGTACAATATTACTTCACTGAACACGATAAATTAAACAAACTAAAATATGAAGATGATACATATGCAACACCAACTTTATACTTTACAACAGATAGTAGTATCAGAGTAATAGAAGGAAATGTATTTGAGGATTTAACTGATGTAGTTCCAGAAAGTGCACAAGAATCTACCCTTAAAAGAAAAAGAAGTGGAGATGGTGTTTGGCAAAAAGATACTGAACCAGCAATAGATGGAATTACAGTTCAACTATATGAAGGTGATATTTTAAGATATGAAACTACAACACAATATGATTCTACAACAAAAACAGGAGGATATTACAAATTTGCAGGGTTCTTACCAGGAAATTATACATTAAGATACTATTATGGAAAGTCTGATGAGACATTTTATATAAATCCAGGCAAAAATGAAAAATCATATAATGGGGAAGATTTCCAGGCAACAAATAATAATACAGCAATAACATACACATATAATGGAAAGAAATATACAATAAAAAGTAGTGAGCAATGTCTAGATACGAAAGAGAATACATGGTATTCAAACAATGAAAATGGAGTATCTGTTGCAAATGATGAAACAACTAGGAGAGAAGAAGTAATAAATAATGTATGTAATTATACAGATTATAAAATGCAAGTTTTAAATAATGTAAGAGATGGAAAAAACAAAGATAATGCTACAGAATATGATCATACAGAAAGGAAATATATAAAACCAGATACTATTAAAGATGAAACATGGATGAGTGCAACAACTAAAAATATGTTATTTAGTGTAGAGCAAACAAGTAAACATGTTGTAAGTAATAAGTTTGGTACTTATGCAATAACTAAAATGAATTTTGGTATAGCGGAGGTTCCAATAAGTACAATTGATTTACAAAAGCATGTAAATCAGTTTGAGATTAAAGATTCTACAGGTAAAAATACAATAGCAAAAGCAACAGTAGAAGAAGATCAATCAACAATAAAAATTAATCCTTCAAAAATAACAGATACTAGAAAACAAACAAATGTTGAAAAGGCATTAAAATCAGCAGAAATTAATTATAATAGTACGGATGTAAAAATAAATGGAGCTAATGAAGAAATAGAACTTACAGTAAAAGCAGGAAAAAATGTAGCAGAAGCTGTTGAAACTTTAAGAAAAGAAATGACTAAATATTCTTTAGGAAGTATTATAAAAATAATTCCTAAATGGAAAGTAGAAGGAAATGTATTAACAGGAGTTAAATCTACAAGCACAGTATTAGATGTTAGTATAGAAGATGCAAAATTACAAGGAGCAAAATTGCAAGTAACATATGATATTTCAGCAACTATATATGCAGAGAAAAATTACAATAAGGATACAGATTTAGTACCTACTATAGATGGATTAATAGACTGTATAGACAATAACCTATCATACAATGATTCAGAAAACACAGGAAATCGTTGGGCAGTTGTAAAAACAGATAGTGTTAAATATGGAGAGAGTGGAAGAGGAATATCAGAGATGACTAAGTACACAACAATCTTAAATGCGGAAAGAGGAAATGGTTTATTATTAAAAAATATAGGAACGGGAACTGCTAAAATAACACTAGAAAGAGTTTTAACTTCTACAGATTCAACAATATCAAATATTATAACAAGCTCTATAGAAGCATTCGAATATGAAAATACAGTACAAATTACTAAAATAAATTATGACAATATGACGGATGAAGGTATCACATATAAAGATAGAGTAAGAACACCAGATAGATATATTGTATTACCAGGAGTAGGACATTATAGTGCTACATCAGAAACAATTGCAATACATCCACCAACAGGTGATACAAGTACACATACAATGTATTACATAATAGGAGCAGCAGGTTTAGCAGTATTAGCAATAGGAGCATTTGGTATAAAGAAATTTGTATTAAAAGGCAAAAGCACAAAGAAATAAAATAAAAAATGAGGTTAGAATAATCTAACCTCATTTTTGCGGGCGGACACAGGGTTCCGCCCCTACAATTTCCAAACACAAAATACCAAATATAACACACCAAACACTAACATATAAATTTACAAAAAACTCTATGAATTATAGCTATTTTATGCTATAATATTAAATAGGGAGAAAAGATTATGAATCAAATTTTAGTTAGCGAAAAATTATATCTAACCCCAGAGCTAAAACGAAAAAAGAAATTATATAAGTTTAATTTTATAATTTCAATTTTATGCGTTATAGCTCTATTTGGCTATTATATATATGGAGAATATGATAGAGAATCTTCAGATAAATCTCAAGAGATTTTATCTCAAATTCAAGTAAAAGAAGAAAATACAACAGCAAATAATAATGCAATACAAGATTCTACAATTAAATTACAAGATGATGTATTGGTGGTAGTATTAGATGATACAAAAGATCCAAATACAAAAGTAAATTTACAAGAGCTAATTAATGCAAATAGAAGTGCTAAATTAGATTCAAAAATATATAAAACAGATGCTGGAGCAGAATATAGTACAGTTGCTGTAATTAATATACCTTCTATTAATATTACATATCCTATTATTTATAGTAATGACACTAGTGCAAAAACAATGGAAGATTTATTAAAAATTTCAGTTGTTAAATATTGGGGACCAGAGGCAAATAAACCAGGAAATTTTTGTATTGTAGGTCATAATTATCATAATAAGAGGTTTTTTAGTAAAGTTTCTAATTTAACAAATGGTGATACAATTTATGTAACAGATAGAACAAATACTACTTTAGAATATAAGGTTTATGCAAATTATGTAGTAGAACCTGAGAATTTAAAATGTACTAGTCAATTAACAAACGGACAAACTGATATTACATTAATTACATGTACACAAACAGGAAAACAAAGAACTATTATAAAAGCAAGAGCAGTTAATGCAAAATAAATAACACAAAAAACATCCTTTGTGAATACTATTAAGCAGAGGTGTTATAATATGAAAGATATAATTTTTAAAGGTGTTGGTACTGCTATTGCTACTCCATTTGATGAATATGATAATATTAATTTTGATGAGTTTAAAAAATTAGTAGAATTTCAAATAGAAAATGGAGTAAATGCAATTATTGTTTGTGGAACAACAGGAGAAGCTTCTACCATGTCACAAGAAGAAAAACAAGAATTAATAAAGTATTGTGTGAAGGTGGTTAATAAGAGAATACCTGTTATTGCTGGCATAGGAAGCAACAATACAAAAGCTGTTGTTGAAAACGAGAAGTTTGCACAAAGAGTTGGTGTAGATGGACTTCTTGCGGTTACACCATATTATAATAAAACTACTCAAGATGGATTAATTGCACATTATAAATTAATTGCTGAAAATACAAATTTACCAATTATTTTATATAATGTACCAAGTAGAACTGGTGTTAATATATTACCAGAGACTTATTTTGAATTATCTAAAATAAAAAATATAGTAGCAACAAAAGAGGCTAATGGAGATGTTAGCAGTATTATTAAAACAAAATATTTATGTAGAGATAATTTGAATATATATTCTGGAAATGATGACCAAATATTACCTGTGTTATCAGTTGGCGGAATTGGAGTTATTTCAGTTTTGTCTAATATATTTCCTAAATATACATCAAATATGATAAATAATTATTTTAACAATAACACACAAACAGCAACAAAAATGCAAATTGAAGCAATTAAACTTATAAATTTATTATTTAAAGAAGTTAATCCTATTCCAGTTAAGGCTGCTTTAAATATAATGGGATTTAATTTTGGAAAACCAAGAATGCCACTAATAGAGTGTAGTGAAAAATTGAAGAATGAACTAAAGGAAATTTTAAATTAAATAATAATAGATATGCGGGCGGACACAGGGTTCCGCCCGTAGCTATGAGAAAATGATATATAAATTTTATTTAGAATATACAAATTCTTGATATTTATTGAAATCTATTGTATAATAAACAATAGATATTTTAAGCGACTATGTCGCTTTATTTTTAGGAGAGAGTTTATGTTTGAAAAATTAGAGGCAGTAGAAAAAAGATACGAAGAATTAACTAAAATTATTTCTGATCCAGAGGTTATCGGAAATCAAGCCGAATGGCAAAAGGCAATAAAAGAACATGCTAGCATTGAAGATGTTGTAATGAAATTTAGAGAGTATAAAAAAGTTAAGCAAGCAATGGCAGATGCAGAAGAACTAATGCAAGATCCAGATATGAAAGATTTAGCAGAAGAAGAATATTATTCATCAAAGGAAAAATTGCCTATTATAGAAGAAGAATTAAAAGTATTATTAATTCCAAAGGATCCTGATGATGATAGAAACATTATATGCGAAATAAGAGGTGGAGCAGGTGGAGAAGAAGCTGCTTTATTTGCTGGTACGCTTTTTAGAATGTATTCTATGTACGCAGAGAAAAAACATTGGAAATTAGAAATTTTAAACGAAAATGAAACAGGACTTGGAGGATATAAAGAAATTTCTTTTATGATTTCTGGTAAAGGTGTTTATAGTAGATTAAAGTTTGAAAGTGGAGTTCATAGAGTTCAAAGAGTTCCAGATACAGAAAGTAGTGGTAGGATTCATACTTCTACAGCAACTGTAGCCGTTTTACCTGTAGTAGAAGATGTAGAAATAGAAATTAATCCAGCAGATATAAAAATGGAAGTTTATAGAGCCTCTGGAGCAGGAGGACAGCATGTTAATAAAACTTCATCAGCAGTTAGATTAATACATGTTCCAACTGGAATGGTAGCAGAGTGCCAAACAGAAAGATCACAAGTGCAAAATAGAGAATATGCAATGAGATTATTAAAATCTAGATTATATGAAAAAGAAAAAGCAGAACAAGATGCTAAACTTGCAAATGAGAGAAAGTCTCAAGTTGGAAGTGGAGATAGAAGTGAAAAAATTAGAACTTATAATTATCCTCAAGGAAGAATTACAGATCACAGAATAGGAATGAGTATATTCCAATTTGAAAACTTCTTAAATGGTGATTTAGATGAATTAATAGATTCATTAATAGCAGCAGATAGAGCAGAAAGACTAAAAGGAGAAGAATAAAAAATAGAAAACTATCATAAGCAGGCATACAATAGTCTGCTTATTTTTTATGCATAACAATATGAAAACCTCATAAATTTATACAGAGGTATAGATTATGAATTATTTATTAAAAACTACATTGATAGGATTATTCTTTGGTACATTTGGTACAACAATCGGAGGTATTATAGGAGCTTCCATAAAAACCACATCAAATAAATTTTTGAGTTTTATTCTTTCTTTTGCATCTGGACTTATGCTTTCTATTGTATGTTTTGACTTAATACCAGAAAGTATGCAAATAACTAATATATTAAATACTGTAATCGGAGTAATTTTTGGTGTAGTATGCATGATATTATGCGATATGTTAGTAGAAAAATTATTTAGAAAAAAAGATATAGAATTTAAAAATAAAAGTACAAAAAATAACCTATTAAGAACTGGAATAGTAGTAAGTATAGGTTTGGCACTACATAATTTGCCAGAGGGGTTGGCAATAGGCTCTAGTTTTGAAGCTTCTATAAAATTAGGGTATTCATTAGCATTAGCAATATGTTTACATGATATACCAGAAGGTATATCAATGGGAGTACCAATGAAAAACGGAGGGATGAAAAAGTCTAAGATTATATTTTATGTTTTTATGTCTGGTGTTACAACAGGAATAGGAGCGTTTTTAGGAGCTTTAATTGGTGGAATATCAGATATTGTAATAGCAATGTGCTTAGCTTTTGCAGGTGGAGCTATGCTTTATATTGTTTCTGGTGAATTAATTCCAGAATCAAATGAACTATATAAGGGAAAATTTCCTGTTTTAGGAAATATAATTGGTTTTATTATAGGAATGTTTGCTACAATGTTATAAAAAACTTTACAAAAAGTCAATATATTTTTAAACAAATGTTTGAAATATATTGACTTAGTTTTTTATATAAGTTATAATTCTTTCATAAATAAAATTAACAAAATAAGACTAAGTTATAGTGACATTTCCTTTACAGCGTAAGCAAAAATTTAAAACAAAGGAGTGTCACTATACATTAGAATAGAAGAGGTAACAAATGAAAGATATTTTAAATGGACTAAATAATAAACAATACGAAGCAGTAATAAATACCGATGGACCATGCCTAGTAATAGCAGGGGCAGGTAGTGGCAAAACCAAAGTATTAACACATAAAATAGCATATTTATTAAATGAAAAAAATATAAAACCATGGAATATATTAGCTATTACATTTACAAATAAAGCAGCAAATGAAATGAAATCAAGGGTAGAAATGCTTGTTGGAGAAGCTGCAAAAGATATGTGGATTGGAACTTTCCATTCTATATGTGTAAAAATTTTAAGGAATTTTATAGATAGAATAGGATATGATAAAAGCTTTATCATTTTTGATACATCAGACCAAAGAACTCTTATTAAAGAGTGCCTAAAATCTCTAGAAATAGATGACAAAATGTTTACAGATAGAGCTGTTCTTTCAGAAATTTCAAATGCTAAAAACGAAATGCTAGAGCCAATTCCATATGCTTTAAGAGCAGGAGGAGATTATAGAAAAGAGAAAATTGCTAAAGTGTATTCAATGTATCAACAAAAATTAAAAGAAAATAATGCAGTAGATTTTGACGATATAATAAACTTAACAATTAAAATCTTGTCAGAAAATCCAGATGTTTTAGAATATTACAATAATAAATTTAAATATATTTTGGTAGACGAATACCAAGATACAAATAAATCACAATTTACGCTCGTAACAATGCTTGCAGCTAAATATGGAAATATCACAGTTGTAGGAGATAATGATCAACGGAATATATAGTTTTAGAGGTGCAGATATATCAAATATATTAAACTTTGAAAAAGATTTTCCAGGAACTAAGATTATAAAGCTAGAACAAAACTACAGATGTACGGGAAATATACTAAATGCTGCAAATGCAGTTATAAAAAATAATGTTGTTAAGTATGAGAAAAAACTTTGGACGGAAAATGATAAAGGTGAGCTACCAAATGTATTTTGCGGAGATACAGAATATGATGAAGCTTCTTACATAGTAGAGCAAATAAATAGGTTAAGAAGAGAAGAATACTTTAAATATGCAGATTTTGCTGTACTTTATAGAATGAATGCTCAATCAAGAGCAATAGAAGATATTTTAAGAAGAGAAGATATACCATATAAAATTATAGGCGGACTAAAATTCTATGAAAGAAAAGAAATAAAAGATATTATTGCATACTTGAGATTAATATATAATCCATCAGATAATTTAAGTTTAAAAAGAATAATTAATGAACCTAAAAGAGGTGTGGGTAAAACAAGCATAGATAATATATCTAAGCTTTCAGAAGCAAGCAATGTTTCTATGTATGAAATAATAAAAAATGCAGCAGATTTTGGACTAAATAGAGTGTTTGTAAATACTAGAGAATTTATAGACCAAATGGAATATCTAATTTCTAGAAAAGAAGATTTAAAGATTTCAGAGCTTATAAAAGAAACATTAAATAAAACCGGTTATACAAAAGCATTAGAAAATGAAAATACAGTAGAAGCTGAAACTAGAATACAAAACTTAGAAGAATTTTTAACTGTTGCAATGGAATTTGAAGAAGAGAGTGCTGAAAATTCGTTAGGAGAATTCTTAGAGGGAATAACATTATCAAGTGATATAGATGGAATGGAAGATGACGAAGATTCTGTTACATTAATGACATTACATAGTGCTAAAGGGCTTGAATTTCCTGCAGTATTCTTAGTTGGCATGGAAGAAGGAATTTTTCCGGGGTATAAATCAATAGGAGAACCAAAAGAATTAGAAGAAGAAAGAAGACTTTGTTATGTTGGAATTACTAGAGCTAAACAATATTTATTCTTAACATGTGCAAAACAAAGAACTATATTTGGCTCAACAACTTATAATGCAGCATCAAGATTTATAGAAGAAATACCTAAAGAATATTTACAAGGTTATGAAGAAACTTTTAAAAATGAGCAATCATATTCTGAAAAGGCATATAATTGGGAGTATGGAAAATCATCAAAAGTAACAACCTATAAAATCAACAGTAATGAAAATAGTATTGGAACGAAAAAGGTAACTACATCTGGATATAGTTTTAAAACTCCAGAGAGTTTCTTATCTAATTTGAATAAAAAATCAGAAAACACTGTAGACTTATCAAAATATAAAGCTGGAGTAAGAATATTTCATAAAAAATTTGGAGAGGGAATAATAAATTATGTTGAAGAAGAAGGCGATGATTTAAAGGTTGATATAAATTTTGACAAGGTAGGGCATAAAAGGTTAATGGCTAAATTTGCTAATTTAGAAATCATAGAATAAAAATTTTTCAAACTAAAAAGGTATAAATAAAAATAAATTATTTCATAATATAATTAAATATTATGAAAGGGTGATAAAAATGGCAGATTTAACGCAAATAGAATTACAAAATTTAAGGCATCTAATAGGAGCAAGTGAAACATCATACCAAAAGTTTAATAGTTATGCTGAAGACTGTGTAGACCCACAAATAAAACAATTATTTACCAAGTCTGCACAAGATTCATTAAATATTAAACAAAAATTAATGACATTTTTAAGCGAATAATAAGGAGGATGCTAAAATGGATGAAAAAACAATGGTGAATGATGTTTTAAGTGAAATAAAATCAGAGCTTTCTATTTACGAAAATGTTATAACAGAAACAGAGAATATGCAGCTAAGGCAAATATTTCAGCAAATAAGAAATAATGGTGAAGCTTTTCACTATGAGTTGTTTAAAATAGCAGAAACAAAGGGCTATTATAAACCAGCTGGAAAAGCTACGGTTACAGAAATTAGCACAGTAAAAGATGAATTAGAAAATGTATAAAAAATTTAAAATACTCTTGAATAATTTTAAAAACTATTATAAAATAATGTCATAAAAATGTAACAAAAGGAAGTGCATTAAAATTACAAGGGTATTAAAAAAAGTATATGTATATATAAGAAGTACGCTAAAACTTGTTTCCCTAGTAGCTTTAGGATTAGTCCTAATTGGTGCAATACTTGTTCTTGTTTATAAACCAATCTATAAAGTAACATTAGATGGCGAAAAAATAGGATATTGTGAAAACAAAAATGCTTTGCAAGATAAAATAAATTCATATATGGAAAAAGGTGAAGATGGAGAAGAAAATGTAGCCTTTGTTCAAATAGATGAATTACCACAATATAGCATGTGTTTATTAAAAAAAGGTATTGTAACTAATGACGAAGAAATATATGATACAGTTAAGGAAACAGGGGTTACATATTATAGATATTATGCTATATCAGAAGATGATGAAGAAAAAACATATTTAGCATCTTTTGGAGAAGCAGAAGATGCTATTGATACATTAAAAGATAAAGAAAGTACAAATGCTTCTGATTTAACAATAGTAGAAAAATATGAAACAGAATTACCAGAGCTAACAACAACTTCTGATGCAGTATCTGATTTATATAAAGCAAAAAAGAAAACAAAAACTGTTGCAAGTTTTTCAGGTTCAAATTATTCAAGTGCAGGAGCAGGAAAAGTTAGTACAAGTAGAGGGCTTAATAACGAAAGAGTTAATTTAGGAATGTCTTTAACAAGACCAATTTCAGGAGTACTAACATCTAGGTATGGATATAGATGGGGAAGAACCCATACAGGTATTGATATAGGAGCACCTACAGGCACAGCAATAAAGGCTGCAGCTTCAGGAACAGTTACTTTTTCTGGATGGAAAGGTTCTCTAGGGAAACTAGTTGTTATCACTCACGAAAATGGAATTCAAACATATTATGGACATTGTAGCCAACTAATAGCATCTGCAGGAGATAAAGTTTCAGTAGGACAAGTTATAGCAAAAGTTGGTTCAACAGGTAGATCAACAGGTTCTCATTTACATTTTGAAATAAGAATAAAAGGAGCATCTATTAACCCACAAAGTTATATAGGATATTAAAAGGACAAATTCTTAAGAATTTGTTCTTTTAATGTTATAGGAAATTTCTAATTTCCTATTATTAAAAAGTATTTGACAAATTTGTAAATTAAGATATAATAAAGTTACATTAAAACAAAGGAGTGATTTTTATGAATATAAAAATATTAGGAAAAGATTTAACTGCTACAGAGGCTATTAAAGATTATGTAGAAAAAAAATTAGAAAGAATTGAAAAATATTTCGAAGGTGAAGAAATAGATGTTTCTGTTACAATAAAAAGCGAAAAAAATGCACAAATTGCAGAAATGTATGTAAGTGTAAAAACATATAATTTAAAAGCTGTTACAGAAACAAAAGACTTATATGCATCTATAGATAAAGATATAGATATACTAGAAGGACAAATTAGAAAATTAAAAACAAAAAAAGAAAGAATGAATAAAGAAGAATCTATAAGACTAAAAGAAGCAAATACAGGAGTAAGCCAAACAGTTATTGAAAAAGAAGTTATAAAAGAATTATATTATGATATAAAACCAATTTCAGTAGAAGATGCAAAATTAAAACTAGAAGAAAAAGTTGGAAATATATTCTTAACATTCGTAAATATAGATACAGGAAAAGTAAATGTACTATTTAAATTAAAAGATTCAAACAACTATGGAATTATAGAACCAGAAGCTTAAAATTAATGAAAAGATTCAAAAAAATAATATAAGGAGGGCGGACACAGGGTTCCGCCCCTACAAAAATGAATAATTAATAATGAAAAATTAAGAATGAAAATATATGTGTAGGGGCGGACGCCTCTGTCCGCCCACAAATATATTTTAAATTATTTGTTTTTGCTGAAAGACATAATAATTAATATTTAAAGATGAATATTATATAAATTTACAAAAGAAAGGAAAAAAGTAAAATGAATAAGATTGTACGCAAAGATACTCAAAGCGGAATAACATTATTGGCATTAATAATTACAATAATAGTTTTATTAATATTAGCGGTAGTATCAATAAAATTAGTAACAAACCATAATGTAATAAAATACTCAAAAGATGCAACTAATAATTATTCTTCAGAAGAAGAAATTGAAAAAATAAAATTAGGTTTAGCAGCAAGAAGAATGGCAGCTGTAGGTAACCAAAATGCCGAATTAAAAGTAGATGGGGCAAATGTAACAGGAAGTGAAACTACAGGTTGGGAAGTAAGCTTTATAAAATCAGGTAATATATATTCAGTAGACGCAAATGGAAATATAAATAAAAAATCAGGTGGATCTTCAACAAACCCAGGAGAAGATACATCAAGACAAGCACAAATGACAATTAATGTAGGTGATACAATACCAAGTGGATGTTGGTTTGTTTCAAATGCACAATATTTAATGAACGAAGAAACAGGCGAAGAATATTCAACATGTGATATTTATGCAAAATCAGAAGATGAATATAGCAAATACTTAACTGATGATATAAAAGCAACATACAAAGGAGCAAATATGCCATCAACTGTTATGGAAGAAGAGTATTTGGTTGATACTATTAGTGGTATACAGTATTCTGCTAGAATGGGTGATAATAACACAATTGAAGGTTGGCAAATACTAACAATGGACGGTATGGAACCTAAAAATATAAAGAGCATTTTTGTAAAAATAGGTAATTATAATCTTACAAATTTGTGTGAGGCACTAAAAGAATCAAGTATCACAGATGCATCAAAAATGGAAATACCAAATACAGTTACATATATGGATTTATGTTTCTTAAATTGTGCTAGTTTAGAGAAGGCTCCTAAAATACCAACTTCAATACAATATATTGATCAATGCTTTAAAGGTTGTACAAAATTAAAAGAAGCAACATATTTAGGAACATTAGAACAATTTAAACAGATAGATGGATATGCTACTTGTGGAGATGCTGGCTTAATTATTCATTGTACAAATGGAGATTATACAGTGCAATAATAAATATTTTAAAAATTATTTAAGAGGTTAGATTTTTAAATCTAATCTCTTTTTTTGTATAGAAAACTAAAAATTGGCAAAAAATAATTAAAAAACTGTAGGAAGTGAATTAGTTTGAATAAAAAAAGATTTTTAAATATTAAAGGAGCTTTACTGGACGAAAAACAACTAGAAATATACCTAGAAAAAATAGCATCTGAGCATAATCTACAAAAAAAGTCTAATAAAGATACTTATCCAATTTATAGATTAGATGATAACTTTAATTATATAACCAAAACATATGAACTTTTAAATTCTAATTTAAAAGAAAAAATAAATATACATCCTGCTGGTGAATGGCTATTAGACAACTATTATGTAATTGATGAAACTTATAAAACTATAAAAAAAGAACTTACTTTAAAAAAATATACTAATTATATTGGAATTGCAAATGGAATATATAAAGGATTTGCAAGAATTTATGTATTGGCTTCAGAAATAGTGGCATGTACAGAAGGAAAAATAGATACAAACTCAATAAAAAATTTATTAAAAGCATATCAAACAAAAAAGACATTAAATATGGAAGAAATATGGAGTATAAGTTTATTTTTAGATATTGCTCTAATAGAAAAAATAAGAAATGTATGTGAAAACATTTATTGTTCTCAATTACAGAAATATAAAGTTGAAAGTATGATAGAAAGATTAGTAGAAAATATTTCTGAGAACAATCAATTTTTTAAAAAGAATATAAAAGATGCAAACATAGAAGAATATTCTTCAAAAGAAACATTTATAGAGTATTTATCTTATAGATTAAGATTATATGGAAAAAAAGGCTTACCATACTTAAAAATTTTAGAAGAACAAGTGGCTAAAATAGGAACTACAGTACCAGAAGTTATAAAAAAAGAGCATTTTGATATAGCTTTAAATAAAGTATATATAGGAAATTGTATTACAAGTATAAAAGATATACAAAGACTTAACTTTATAGAAATATTTGAAGAAATTAATGGTGTAGAAAATATTTTAAAACAAGATCCTATAGATGTGTATGAAAAAATGGATCATACAACAAAGAATTATTACAGAAATGAAATTAAAAAATTAGCACAGAAAACAAAAATTTCTGAAATATATATAACAAAAAAAGCTTTAGAATTGGCTCAGAAAGAAAATAAAAAAATAGATGAATACCAAAATGAAGAACAAAGAAAACTTGCTTATAAAAAATCTCATATAGGATATTATTTGATTTCAAATGGAAGAGAAAAATTAGAAAGTATATTAGGAATAAAAGCAAAAAGAGTATTTAATAAAAAGAATACTTATATTGGTATTACTATAATGCTTACAAGTTTATTTTCATTTATATTTTCATACATGATATATAGTAAATCTAAAAGCTTATTATATGGAATTATAAGTTTGCTTTTAATTTATATACCAATAAGTGAGATTATTATAAAAATAGAACATTATATATTATCTAAAATAGTAAAACCTAAAATAATTCCAAAACTATATTTCCCAAAAGAAATTCCGGAACAATATTCTACAATGGTTGTTATTCCGACTATTTTAAACTCAGAAAAAAGAGTAAAAGAAATGTTTGAAAACTTGGAAGTTTTTTATTTAGCAAATCAGTCAGAAAATTTGTATTTTACTCTATTGGGAGACTGCACATCATCTAGTAAGGAACAAGAAGAGTTTGATGAAGCAATTATTAAATGTGGTAAAGAACAAATTGATATTTTAAATAAAAAATATTCAACAGGTAATTATCCCAAATTTCAATTTATTTATAGAAAAAGAGTTTGGAATCCAAAAGAAGGAAGCTATTTGGGCTGGGAAAGAAAAAGAGGTTTATTAAAAGAGTTTAATGAATTTTTACTAAAAAATAGTAAAAATAATACTTTTTTATATAACTCTTTTGAAGAATGTGAAATTCCATATATAAAATATATTATTACATTAGATTCTGATACTAAATTAGTTTTAAATTCAGCTAAAATGTTAATTGGTGCAATGGCTCATGTGCTAAATATACCTGTGTTAGATGATAATAAAAATATAGTTATAGATGGCTATGGAATAATACAACCAAGAATTAATATAGGAATAGAAGAAACAAATAAGAGTCTGTTTACAAAAATATTTGCTGGACAGGGTGGAATAGATTTTTACAGTAATGCAATATCAGATATCTACCAAGATAATTTTAACGAAGGAATATTTACAGGAAAAGGAATTTATGACTTAGAAGTTTTTAATAAAGTATTAAAATATGAAATACCAGAAAACACTGTTCTTAGCCATGATTTATTAGAGGGCTTGTATTTAAAATGTGGATTAGCAACAGATATATTTTTAATAGATGGATATCCAACAAATTATAATTCGTATATTATGAGGCAATGCAGGTGGATTCGTGGAGATTGGCAAATTATAAGATGGTTATCTAAAAAAATAATAAGCAGAACAGGAACTAAAAAAGAAAATCCTTTGGGAGAATTAGATAAATATAAAATCTTAGACAATTTAAGAAGAAGTTTATTAGAGATAGCACAAGTATTGGCACTAATATTTATATTGCTAATTGGAATTAATAAACAAATTAGTTTAAAAGGTTTTATATTAATTGTGTTTGTTAGTATTTTTATAGATCTTATAATAAAAATACTAAATTATATAGTTTATAAAAAAGAAGGCGTAACAAAACAAGAAAGCTTTTCAAAGCAATTTGGAGAGATAAAAGGATTATTTATAAAATCTTTATTTGACTTTGCTGTTTTACCATATAGAGCATATTGTAGTGTAAAATCAATTATAAAAACTTTATATAGGATTATTAAAACAAAAAATCATTTATTAGAATGGACTACTGCTGATGAAGCTGAAAAAAAAGCACAAAACACTTTAAAGGGTTACTTGAAACAAATGTGGATTAATGAAGTAATTAGTATATTAGTCTTGTTGTTAGCTATATATCAAAATAGCATTTGTATATTAGTTACAGCGATTTTTTGGCTTTTAGGACCTTTTGTGGCATATAAAATAAGTAGACCAGTAAAGAAAAAAGAAAAAAAGAGTGAACTTTCTAAAAAAGATATAAATTATTTAATAGAAGTGGCAAAACATACTTGGAGCTTTTTTGAGGATTATTTAATAGAAGAATATAATTATTTGCCACCAGATAATTATCAAGAAGGTAGAGTACAAAAAATAGTTTCAAATACTTCTTCTACTAATATTGGATTAGGTTTAGTAAGTATAATTAGTGCTTATGATTTAGGTTTTATAAATTTAGAAAAAACATTAGATTTATTAGAAAAAATGATTATTACAATTAATAAATTACCTAAATGGAATGGACATCTTTATAATTGGTATAATATTAAAACTTTAACTCCACTAAAACCAATGTATATATCAACAGTAGATAGTGGAAACTTTGTTGGATATGTATATGTTGTAAAAACTTTTCTAAAAGATATTTTAAATTATCAAAATGAAAAAAATAAAGAAAAAGTAAATTATCAAATAGATTATTTAGAAAATCTAATAAAACAAACAGATTTTAAAAAGTTATATGAAAAAGAAATAGGTCTTATGAGTATAGGATTTAATATAGAAGATAATAAAAATACTCCTTCATATTACGATTTACTGGCATCAGAAGCAAGACAAGCTAGTTTTATAGCAATAGCTAAAAAAGATGTTCCAATAAAGCATTGGGAAAATTTAAGTAGAACATTAACTTTATTAGATAGAAAGAAAGGCTTAATATCTTGGTCTGGTACTGCATTTGAATATTTAATGCCAAATATAATAATGAAAAGATATGAAGGGAGTTTATTAGATGAGTCTTGTAAATTTATGATAATGTCACAAAAAAAATACTGTGAAAAATTAGGTATACCATGGGGAATTTCAGAGTCTGCATTTAACTTAAAAGATTTAAATGCAAATTACCAATATAAAGCTTTTGGAATTCCATGGTTAGGACTAAAAAGGGGATTAGCCGATGAGGCAGTAGTTTCAAGCTATGGTAGTATTATGGCATTATCTGATACTCCAGAAGATGTATTAAGAAATATTAAAATATTAGAGAAAAAAGGAATGTACAAAAAATATGGATTTTATGAGGCAATTGATTTTACTCCAGAAAGACTTAGCAATGGCAAGAAATATGAAGTAGTAAAAACATATATGGCACATCACCAAGCATTAATCCTTATTTCAATAAATAATTTTATTAATAACAATATAATGCAAGAAAGATTTTTAGAAAATCCAGAAATAAAAGCAGTTGATATATTATTGCAAGAAAAAATGCCGGAGAAAATGATTATTACTAAAGATAAAAAAGAGATAGTGCAAAAAATAAAATATCAAAGCTATGATTATTATTTAACAAGAGAGATAAATAAAATTAATGAACAATTACCATATATAAATGTAATAGCAAACGACAATTATACAATTGTTTTTAATCAAGATGGAACAGGATTTAGCAAGTACAAAAACTTCTTAATTAATAGATATAAAAATACAGACGAAATAAAACAAGGAATATTGTTTTATTTTAAAAACATGAATAATAAAAAAATATGGCAAGCAAACATTAAAAAAGAGGAATATCAGGATGATAATTATAAAATAGAATTTACTCCAGATATGAATAAGATAACTAAAAAACAAGACAACATACAAACTATTGTTAAAACAATAATTACAAACGAAAATGTAGAAATAAGAAATATTAAATTAAAAAATCTAGGAAATAAAGAAGAACTAATAGAAGTAAGTGGTGTATTTGAACCAGTTTTATCAACAGACATTCAAGATTATTCACACAAAGCATTTAATAATTTGTTTTTAAAATATGAAAGAGTAAGAGAAGGATTATTTATTAAAAGAAACAAAAGAGGAAATACAGATTCAGCAAGTATGGCAGTAGGATTTTTTGCGAAAGATAATGCAATAGGAGATATGGAATATGAGATAGACAAAGAAAAATTATATGGAAGATTAAACAAAGATATCCCTACCAAAATAAAAAACTCAGAAAAGTTTACAAATCAAATTGGATTAGTTACAGACCCAGTTGTAGCAATGAAGCAAATCATAAAAATAAAACCATTAGAAGAAACAGAGCTTAATTTTGTTATAAGTGTTGGTGAAGATAAGCTAGAAATAGTTAATAAATTGAATAAGTATAAAAATTTCGAAAATGTAGAAAAAGCTTTTAAAATATCAAAGGTAAGAGCAGAAGAAGAAGCAAGATATTTAAGAATAAAAGGAAAAGATATTTCAAATTATCAAAAAATTCTAGCATATTTATTTAATATAAATCCACAAAAAAGGGAATATCTTAAAAAATTAAAATTAAAAACATATTCTCAAGAAGATTTATGGAAGTATGGAATATCAGGTGATTATCCGATTTTACTTGTAAAAGTAAAAGAAGAAAATGATATTTATACAGTAAAAGAAATATTAAAAGCATATGAGTATTTTATAACAAAGAACATTTGGATAGACTTAATTATACTAAACGAAGAAAATAATGTGTATGAAAAGTATGTACAAAATGGGATAGAAAGAGAAATAGAAGCAATAGGATTATTTTATTTAATTAATAATAAAATTCATATTATAGATAAAAACAAAATAGAAAATGAAGAATTATTTTTATTTACAGCAAACTTAATTATAGATGGAAGTTTAGGAAGTTTAAAAAATAATTTAGATGAAATAGAAGAATATGTACAAAATGGAGCATATACAAAAACAAAAGCAATATTTGAACACGAAAACTCTTTTGAAAGATTTGATTTAGATGATTTAAACTTAAAATATTTTAATGAGTATGGTGGATTTTCTAATGACGGAAGAGAATATGTTATATCAGTAGATAATTCAGTTCCATCAGTTTGGTCTCAAATATTAACAAATGGAAAGCTAGGTTCTATAATAACGCAAAATTTAGGTGGTTATACTTGGAACTTGAATAGTAGGTTAAATAGAATAACTAGATGGTCAAATGATACTATTTTAGATACACCTTCCGAAAGTATTTTTATACAAGATTGTGCAGAGCATAAATATTGGAGAATAGGAGAAAATAATTTACTTGTAACTTATGGTTTTGGATATGCAAATTATAAACAAAATACGAAAAATGTTTATGCAGAATTAGATGTGTTTATATCTATAAATGAGCAGTCTAAGATAAATATATTAAAATTAAAAAATAAAGAAAACAAATCAAGAAAATTAAATTTAATTTATAAAATAAGGCCAGTACTTGGAGAAGATGAAATTAGTAGTAATGGATATATCAATTTAGAATTTAATAAAGATACCAACATTATAAAAATGAAAAACCTATATAGTAAAAATGAGAATAAAGTTTGCCTATATAGCAGTGAATTAATAAAAAGTTTTACAGGAAATAATGATTATATGAATTTAGCAAATAACGAAACTCTTAATAACGAAAATGCATTAGGAATGAATTCATGTGTTGCAATACAGGTAGAAATAACTTTAGAACCATTTGAAGAAAAAGAAGTTTCATTTGTAATGGAAATAGAAGAGAACCAAAATGAAAAAAGCTTTGCAAATATTTCAAATTGTAAAGAAGAGTTAAAAAATACTAAGAGATATTGGTTGGAAATGTTAGAGAAAATCAGAGTAAAAACACCAATTGATTCTTTTAATATAATGATTAATGGATGGATATTGTATCAAACAATTGCATGTAGGCTTTTGGGAAGAAGCGGGTTTTATCAATCTGGTGGAGCGTTTGGATTTAGGGACCAACTACAAGATTGTATTGGAATAGAATATGTAAATCCTAGTATTGTAAAACAACAAATTTTAAAACATGCAGCTCATCAATTTATAGAAGGGGATGTAGAGCATTGGTGGCATGACGAAAATAAAAGAGGCATTAGAACAAAATTCTCGGATGATAGATTATGGCTTGTTTATTTAACATTAGATTATATAAATTTTACAAATGATAAAGAAATATTAAACGAAAAAATACCATATATAAAAGGAAAAATACTAAACGAAGATGAGGATGAAAATTATGACTTGCATGAAACAATAGATATAAAAGAAGATTTATATTCACATTGTAAAAGAGCAATAAATATAAGCTTAAAATTTGGAAAAAATGGCTTACCGCTAATAGGAAGCGGAGATTGGAATGATGGATTAAATACAGTTGGAAATAAAGGAAAAGGAGAAAGTGTTTGGCTAGGATTTTTCTTATATGATATATTAAATAGATTTATAGAAATTGCAAACGAAAAACAAGATGTAGATTCTGTTAACCAATATAAGCATATAATAGAAAGGCTAAAAAAAGCTTTAAATACTAACGGCTGGGATGGCCATTGGTATAAAAGAGCATTTACAGATAATGGCGAAACTCTAGGAAGTTTTGAAAATTCAGAATGTAGAATTGATAGTATAGCTCAAAGTTGGTCTATTATATCAAATGCAGGTGAAAATGATAAAAAATATATTGCAATGGAAAACTTGGAAAGATATTTAATAGATAAAGAAACTGGAATTATAAAGTTGCTAGATCCACCGTTTGAAAATAGCAATATAGAGCCAGGATACATTAAATCATATTTGCCAGGCGTAAGAGAAAATGGAGGACAATACACACATGAGTGTTGTTGTTAGCACCAGTTTTTAAAAATATTGATAC
>OIZL01000200.1_pt1 | contig 51574 bp, 46 predicted proteins | sample 1588541 | NCBI WGS metagenome assembly OIZL01 (sample SAMN03283285) | human gut metagenome | biome: human-associated habitat; material: feces | host: Homo sapiens | place: Peru | collected 2012 | reverse complement strand
CCCGCCGCTCCTTTTTTATTTTGGCTATATTATGTGAAGGAGCGGAGCATGGAGGAGATAATCACAGTAAGGGGCCTGAGCAAAGGCTTCGGCGAAGGGGAAAAGCGCGTACAGGCGCTCAACGGTGTAGATATAACCGTGTATGAAGGGGATATATTCGGCGTGATAGGGCTTTCCGGCGCGGGCAAAAGTACGCTTGTCAGGTGCCTGAACAGGCTGGAGGAGCCGGACGAAGGCACGATAGTGATAAACGGGCAGGATATCCGCAAGCTTGGCAAGGCTGAATTGAATATCGCAAGGCGCAACATAGGCATGATATTCCAGCAATTCAATTTGCTCAGCCAGTCAAGCGTTATAAGCAACGTCTGCTTCCCTATGGAGATATCCGGTTGGAGCAGGGCCAGCGCTAAGCGGAGGGCAAACGAGCTTATAAAGCTCGTTGGGCTTGAGGGCAGGGAAAATGCGTATCCGGCTCAGCTTTCGGGCGGCATGCAGCAGCGGGTTGCCATAGCAAGGGCGCTTACGCTTTCGCCCAAGGTGCTGCTTTGCGATGAGGCTACAAGCGCGCTTGACCCATCAACCACAAGGAGCATACTTGCGCTTTTAAGAAAGATAAACAAGGAGCTTGGCGTGACTATATTAATAATCACGCACCAGATGAGCGTTATAGAAGAGGCCTGCAACAGGGTAGCGATACTTGACAAAAGCCGCATAGCGGAATGCGGAGACGTTGAGGAGGTATTCAGGAACCCCAAGAGCGATATTGCTAAGCTGCTGATACTTGGCGAAGGCGCGCACAGGACGGAGTTTGGCCCCGAGGGAAGATGCGTAAGGATAGTGTTTGACGGCAAAAGCGCGTTTGAGCCGATAATCGCGGACATAGTGCTTAACTGCAAGGCCGCCGTGAACATACTTTTTGCAGATACCCGCACGATAGACGGCGTTATATACGGCCAAATGCTCATTCAGCTGCCTGATGATGAGGCTGCCGCGGAAAGGATACTTAACTACCTTGACGGCGCCGGAGTATACTTTTGCGAGGAGGCGAAGCGAAATGCTTGAAAACGGCTTTGTTGGATTGATGCTCAGGGGCATAGCTGAAACGCTGTATATGACGCTTGCGGCAACGGCGGCTTCATATGTTATAGGCCTGCCTATGGGCGTTGTGCTGTGCGTAACCGGTGCAAACGGCATATGCCCAAACAGGCCCCTAAACGCCGTGCTTGGCACAATAGTCAACATTATAAGGAGCGTGCCTTTTATAATACTGCTTGTGGCGGTAATACCCGTAACAAGATTCATAGTAGGCACCAGCCTTGGCAGCTCCGCAACGATAGTGCCGCTCGTTATAGGCGCGGCTCCGTTTGTGGCAAGGCTTGTTGAAACCTCACTTTCTGAAGTAAGCTCGGGTGTTATTGAGGCCGGACGCAGCATGGGCGCGAGCACATGGCAGCTGATAACCAAAGTGCTTGTTCAGGAAGCCGCGCCGTCGCTTATAGCAAACGCAACAACTGCCGCCACTACGATACTCGGCTACTCGGCCATGGCCGGCTTTGTCGGGGGCGGCGGCCTTGGCGCAATAGCTATAAACTATGGTTATTATAGATACGAAACCGTTACTATGCTCATTACCGTGGCGCTTATGGTCGTTATAGTGCAGCTTATCCAGTCAACAGGCACGGCCACGGTAAAGCGCAGCGATAAACGCAAAAAATGATCCGCATGCGCGGTTCACATATTAAAGCATTAAGCGTTAAAACAAATTTTAAGGAGGATATTAACATGAAACGCATTTTTGCATTTGCTCTTGCACTGCTGCTTGCCGTTGGCCTTATAGGCTGCGCAAAGGGGAACGATTCAAAAACCGTGCGCATAGGCGCCTCGCCCACGCCGCATAAGCTTATACTCGAGTTTGCCGCACCCCTTATGGAGAAGAAGGGCTATAAGCTTGAGATAAGCGAATATCAGGATTATGTTATCCCCAACACAGCCGTTGAATCGGGCGAGCTTGATGCCAACTTCTTCCAGCATCAGCCGTATCTTACCGATTTTAACGAGAAGAACTCTACGCATATAGTCGCCGTGGCGGCCGTACATTATGAGCCGTTCGGGCTTTATGCGGGCAATACGAAGTCGCTTGACGAGCTTAAAGACGGCGCGTCTATAGCCATACCAAACGATGGCTCGAACGAGGCGCGCGCGCTGTACCTGCTCGAGCAGGAGGGCCTTATAAGGCTTAAAGAGGATGCCGGCTTTACTGCCACCATACTTGACATAGCGGAAAACCCGAAAAACCTTGATATAATAGAGGTTGCGGCGGCTCAATTGCCGAGAAGCCTTGAGGATGTTGACTTTGCCGTAATAAACGGCAACTACGCCATACAGGCAGGGCTAAACGCCTCCACCGATGCGCTCGCCGTTGAATCGGCTGACGGCGAAGCGGCCAAAACCTATGCGAATATTCTTTGCGTAAAAGAGGGCAACGAGAACAATGAAGCCATAAAGGCCCTTGCCGAGATACTTACCGGCCCCGATGTGGCTAAGTATATAAACGATACCTTTGCCGGCGCGGTCGTGCCGATGAGCTGAGCTTATTTATATACAAACAACACTATCGGGACGCATAGCGTCCCGCCAGAGTGTCGAAAAAGTGGCTATTCGCCGCTTTTTCGAGTTTTTACGGGTTTTGCCTCTCGCATTAGCTCCCGGGCTGCAAAACCCGAAAGGTATGAAAAACCTGAAGGTTTTCATCCGTTCTGACGTGCATGCCGTCAGAGCCGGAATCAGCTTAAGGCTTTTGCTTTTTTGCCGCTTTTTCCCAATCGTGGCCAAAGCGGTGCTTCATATCTCTTGATAAAAAACTTAGGGTATAGTATAATACACTCCAATGCTTAAAAAGCAATGCTAAAAAGAAGGAGATGATTCGTCTTTATGGACGATGGTAGTCCGATAGGATACCTTGTTGCGATTCTCGCCTTTATAATAGGCGGCGCATACTTCGCTGCTACGGAGATAGCTCTGGCCAGCGTTAACCGCATACGCATGATGAGCTATGCGGATGATGGAAACCGGCGCGCCAAGCGGGTGCTGTATATACTGGATCATTTCGATAAGGCGCTTACAACGCTTTTAATAGGCAATAACATAATGCATATAAGCTGCGCGAGCATGGCTACCCTTATGGCTACAAAGCTGTGGGGCCTTAGCTATGTAACGCTTACCACCATTGTTACTACGCTGGCGGTGTTTCTTCTTGCCGAAATGATACCTAAACGCTTTGCCAAGGCTAACAGCGAAAGGTTTTCGCTTGCGGTAGCCGGCTCTCTTATGCTTTTTATGAAGGTGCTGGGCCCGCTTGCATTTGTGTTTTCCGCAATAAGCAAGTTTGCAAGCAAGCCGTTTAAGAAAAACCAGGAAGAGGAGCCTACTGTAACTGAAGACGAGCTTTACGACATAATAGAAAGCATACCTGAGGAAAGCGGAATAGATGAAGAAAAGGCCGAGCTGATGCAGAGCGCGCTTGAATTTTCCGACACTTTTGTAAGGGAAGTGCTTACCCCATGGGACAGGGTGGTAAAGCTTAAGCTGAACATGAGCGGCAGCGAGGCTATGGACGTTATAAAAGGGGATATACATTCGCGCCTGCCCGTTATAGATGACGACGGCAACCCTGTAGGCATGGTGCAGATAAGGAAGTTTCTTAAGGCGCGCTATAAGGACGCGAGCGTATGCGTTAATGATATAATGGACGATATACATTTTGTGAATGACGATATCGCCATAGACGATCTGCTTACCGCCATGAGCAACGACAAGACCCATTTCTCGGTTGTGCTTGATAAGGACGGCAGGACCATAGGCATAGTCACCATAGAGGATATATTGGAAGAGCTTGTCGGCGAGATATACGACGAGGACGATAAGGAGGTGACTGAATAATGGCTACCGCGTGGGATTATATAGCGATAGTTATATTCATCATATTCTCCGCGTTCTTTTCGGGGTCGGAAATAGCGTATGCATCTGTAAATGAACTCAGGCTTAAAAAAGCTGCCGAGGCTGAGGGAGGCAGCAGGCTTTCCAAGCTTGCGTACGGCATATATTCGCGTTATGACGATGCGCTTATAACCATACTTATTGGCAACAACCTCGTCAACATAGCTTCATCATCGGTTGCTACGGTAATAGCAATATCCACAATGGGCGATGACGGCGCGTGGGTGGCTACGGCTGTTATGACGGTAATAATACTTACATTTGGCGAGATAGTGCCAAAGATAGTTGCTGTAGAATCGTCGTTTGCATTTACCCATATTGCGGCCATACCGCTCAAAATACTGATGATAGTGACCTTCCCGATAGTATGGGTGATAGAAAAGATGCTCGGCCTTTTTGACAGACTGTTCAAGAAGGCGGATGATAATGCTTCATCGGCTATAACAGAGGATGACCTTGAAACGATAATCGATACCGTTGAGGACGAGGGTGTTATAGATGAGGACAAGGCCGAACTTTTGCAGAGCGCGCTTGATTTTGACGGCGTGCTTGCATATGAGATAATCACCCCAAGGGTTGATATGCTTACGATAGATATCGAGGACAGCTTTGACGAGATACTTGAGACCGCCAACTCGTCAAGCTATACAAGGCTGCCTGTTTATGAGGATACGGTTGACAACATAATTGGCATACTGCATCTTAATCACTTCTATAAAAAGCTTGCCGATGATCCTGAAAGCTTTGACATAAGGCAGATACTTATGCCCGTCAATTTTGTGCATAAGACCATGCCGCTTGACGATGTGCTTAAGGAAATGAAGCGCAGGCAGTGCCATATGGTGATAGTTACCGACGAATATGGCGGAACGATGGGCTGCCTTACCATGGAAGACGTTCTTGAGCAGCTTGTTGGCGATATTTGGGACGAAACTGACGAGATCGAGCCGGAATTTGTGCAGACCGGAGACGATACATACGAAGTTGACGGCGATATGCGCATAGAGGACTTTTTTGACGAGCTTGATATAGACGACCGCGATTTTGATGACGATAATACGACCGTCGGCGGCTGGGCTATCGAGATGCTTGGCGATTATCCAAAAGTCGGTGATATGTTTGAGTACAAGAACCTTACCGTAACGGTGAAGAAGCTGCAGAACCTGAGGGTCGTGCGCGTTGGCGTAAAGGTATGGCCGGTAAAGGAAGAGGACGAAGAAGAGGAGCTCTAAAGCCGGCTGATAACCAAAAAAAGGAAGCCACGCTGTTTATGCGCGGCTTTCATTTATTAACGGGACAGCATAGTTGTTATAATACTATTAACTTTTAATATCGCATTTTATATGCTAAAATAACAATAATTGCTTATTATTAGTTATATTGTTGTTGGGGTGAATATGAAAAAACTGCTTTGTGCGCTTTGTGCGCTTGTAATGCTTTTGCCGCAGGCCGGCTGCGGGGAAGAGGCAAAGGAGCCTCATATAGATATTGGCGATCCTGAAAGCGGCGCAGGAATAACGAGCGCCTCAGACCTGATAGACTTCTTCAAAAACGGCGGTGAAAAGGCCATGCTTTCGCGCTCTATAGACCTTGGCAGCAGCATGATAACCTTATCCAAGGATCGCGGCAGCATCACCATAGAAGGCAAGGGCAACACCATATCCGGCAACGGCGATTGCGTGATAAGGCTTGACGACGGGGCAAAGCTTACGCTCAATAACGTGAACATAACCGGCGGCACGGAGGGCATAGGCGGACTTGGCAGCGGCAGCATATCCGGCGAGTGTACGATAAATGCGGTATCGCATGCCGTTGACTTTGCCGGCGGCATAAGCATAGGTGAAGGCAGCAAGCTTTATATAAAGAGCAACCGTGGCAGCGCAATACGCGCATCAAACCTGCTTATCGGCAAAAACTCAGCCGTTTTCACACAGGGCGGCGCCAGCGCCGTAAACGTGTTTGGCGACGATATAGAGCTTGACGAAAAAGCCACGCTTGAAGCCGTTACCGATGATAACTACAATGCGCTCAAATGCACGGGCGCACTTATCATGCAGGATGCTTCAACCTTCAAGGTGACCAACAACGGCGAATATCACGGCGCCGAGCTTAACGAGATAGAGCTTAACGGCGTCGTTACGATAGAGGCTAAAGGCGGGGACAAGGGGGTAGGCATATTCGTGTTCAATACGGACAACGAATACTACGCGCTTGGCTTCTGCAAGCCTGATATAGTGTTTGAGACCGGAGACGGCAGCATAACGTTTGTAAACGATCCTTCCGAAATACCGGAACCAACCACGGAACCTACGGAGGAACAGCAGCAGGAAGAATAAAAGCATAAAGCATTATTCAGGCACGAAGGGGCAGCTTAGCTTATAAGCATGAAAGGAGACGGCATGGGCAGACAAACAAGAAGGCCAAGCTCAAGGGCTATGCGCAGGCGCAAATACATGGTCAGAAGGTTGATGGTGCTTATTCTGTTCGCGGCGGCAGTTACCGGGATAGTATTCCTGGCAAAGGCGCTGTTCTCGGGTAAGATAAAGCCAAACGAAGCCGCCTCTACGCCAACGCCTCCTTTAAGCGAGGGGCCTGCGGAGCCTACGCCGATACCGACGCCTGCCCTTGCGGTTGAGCTTCCGGCGGATATGGGCGTAGTGAAGCAGAGCGAGGAAAGCTTATCGCAGATGGGCTTCCATTCGGAGCTTTTTGTGAGAAGGGATCAGGTCGATTCTTATAACAGAGAAAAGGGTATCTACTTTGGCAGGGGGGATAAATATACGGCTGTCAAGGGCGTTACTACCTATGGCGGCAACAATTTCCGCTCAAGCTTTGCTTATGGAAATCTGGCCACGCTCACGGGCCAGCTTACGAAGGCTTGGGAAAAGCCGATAGGCCAGCTTGATTGCGGCAGCGACGGCGTATGGTCCGGAACGGGCTGGACCGGCATGCCTATAATAGTGCAGTGGGAGGACGATGTGCGGCCTCTGTTGGGCGTGGCGGACGAGTTTAAGAACAAGCAGGGCTTTACGGAAGTGATATATCCCGCAATGGACGGTAAGATACATTTTATGGAGCTTAACACGGGCAAGCAGACCAGAAGCCCCATAGATACAGGCGTAGTGAACAAAGGCACCGCCGCGCTTGACCCAAGGGGCTACCCTCTGCTTTATCTTGGCCAGGGCATACAAAGCACAAGCACGGAAGGCACCTACGGCGCGTGGTTCAGGGTGGTAAGCCTTATAGAGAACAAGGTGCTGCAATCCTTCGGCGGCAGGGATCCGGCCTCGAACAGGCAGTGGCAGGCCTATGATTCCTCCCCGCTGTTTGCTGCTGATTCTGACACGCTTATTATCGGCGGCGAAAACGGGCTTTTGTATACGGTAAAGCTAAATACCAGCTTTGATAAGGACGCAGGCACTATAACTATCGAGCCGGACAGGCTGGTAAAGTACAGATACCATTTTTCGGGCTATGCGGACAATGATAATGCGCGCTGGTACGGCATAGAAAGTTCTGTCGCCGCGTGGCATCAATATGCTGTGTTTACCGATAACGGCGGTATGCTGCAATGCGTTGACCTTAATGATATGACGCTTAAATACGCCGTTGATACCGATGGCGACGGCGACGCAGGCGTGGTTGTTGAGGAAAGCCCGAGCGACAATACGATATTCCTTTACGCCGCAAACAAGGCCGATGGCAGGAAGGCGGCTGACGGGCGCGACAAGGCGTATATAAGGAAGCTTGACGGCAGGACAGGAGAGATAAAGTGGACAAAAGCTTTTGACGCTTCTGCCGAAAACGGGGGCGGGGCATATGCGCCGGTGCATATAGGCTCGGGCGATCTTGACGGAATGATAATAGCCGGCATGAGCGACGTTAAGCTTAACGGCGATGATGCGGCTGACGGCGGCATGCTGATGGCGCTTGATAAAAACACGGGCGCTGAGCTATGGCGCGTGGAGCAGAACGACGGCATGTGGAGCGCTCCGGTGGTGGTATATGATGAAAGCGGGATCGGCTATGTGCTGCAGTGCGACAGGGGAGGCATGCTAAAGCTGTATAAGGGGATAGACGGAAGCGAGATATGCTCTCTTGATCTTGGCTCGCGCATAGAATCAACCCCCGCAGTGTTCAAAAACACACTTGTGGTAGGCACCAGGGGCGTTGGCGGGAGCGGATCATCGGCTGTGATAGTGGGCATAAGGATAGGCTGAAAAGGCGTTTTGTGGGGCGGCAAAGGCCGCCTCTTTATATATTCCATCTCAACAAAGGACTGTTTGTGAACTGAATTTGAAATAATGTAAAAAGCATATATTTATCCCTTGGCATGATGTAAAATCATTATTATACAAGGGCTTGTAGGGGGAGGCTGTCATGGCGTATTTGTCGCTTAAAAACGTCACCAAGGAGTATCACAGCGGAGAGGTAACCATAAGGGCACTTTCCGGCGTTGAGCTTGAAATTGAAAAGGGCGAATTGTGCGTTATAGTCGGCCCGTCTGGTGCGGGCAAGACAACTTTATTGAACATACTCGGCGGCATGGATCATTGCACAGGCGGCGAGGTGGTGCTTGACGGCGAGCATATTGAAAAATACGACAGGCGGCAGCTAACGGCGTACAGGCGCGATACAGTCGGCTTTGTGTTCCAGTTTTACAACCTTGTGCAGAACCTTACAGCGCTTGAAAACGTTGAGCTTGCTAGCCAGATATGCAAAGACCCGCTGCCGCCCAAGGACGTGCTTATTCAGGTAGGTCTTGGCGAAAGGCTGATGAACTTTCCCGCTCAGCTTTCGGGCGGCGAGCAGCAGCGCGTAGCCATAGCCAGGGCGCTTGCCAAGAACCCGAAGCTAATGCTTTGCGATGAGCCTACCGGCGCGCTCGATTATCAAACAGGCAAGCAGGTGCTCAAGCTTTTGCAGGATACATGCAGAAAAAGCGGCATGACCGTTATAATAATCACCCATAATTCCGCGCTTGCACCTATGGCCGATAGGGTGGTGCATGTTAAAAACGGTACCATTGCATCGGTGGAGCTTAACGAAAAGCCAATACCGATAGAAGAGATAGAGTGGTAACAGACGTGCTGACAAGGAGAGACAATGAACGCGCTTACGCTTAAAAACCTATTGCGTGAGATAAAAAAGACGTTTAGCAAGTTCCTTTCGATATTTGCTATATGTGCGCTTGGCGTGTCGTTTTTTGCCGGAATAAGGGCGGTAAGCCCAGATATGAAGGAAGCCGGAGACTTGCTTTTTAACGCGCACGATCTATCGGACATAAGCGTTATTTCAACATCTGGCCTTACGGAGCAAAACATACGCGATCTTGAGGAGATAGATGGCGTTGAAGCCGTATCCCCGGGGCTTTTTGCGGACGCTATGGTAAAGGGAGAGGGCGGCAAGGAAAAGAACATAAGGCTTTACTCGCTGCCTATAAAGCAAAAGCCCCAATATGCCCCGCTGATAGACCTTGTGCCTGATTACAGCATAGATACGGAATCAACTTTGACAATGAACAGCCTTGAGCTGACATCCGGAAGGCTTCCGTTAAACGATAAGGAGGTAGCGCTTGACATCATATTTGAAAACTCGCTTGAGCCGTCGCTTGGCGATATGCTTACGTTCACGTCAACCGGCGGCAGCGTAGCATTAAGGGTGGTCGGTTTTTTGAAGAGCCCAATGTATATAAGCCGGCTTGAAAGGGGCTCGAGCAGCATAGGCAACGGCGCCAGCGACGGCTTTGCCTATGCCTCTGGCAACGCAATAGCAAAGCTTGGTACAAAGCTGCCCGTTATAAGCCTGCTGAGCACATTCTATACAAGGGCGGATATAGTAATATCTGATAAATCCGGCCTAAGCTCATTCAGTGAAGAATATAAGCAGCTTGTTGATACGGTGATACAGCGCATAAAGGACTATGGCGCAACGCAGAGCGGCACATGGTATGTTCAGGACAGGAGCGGCAACCCGGGCTATTCTGATTATTGTGAGAATACGGACAGAATAGCGGCCGTTGGCGATGTGTTCCCGCTTATATTCTTTATCGTGGCGGCGCTCGTATGCCTTACCACAATGACAAGGATGGTGGAGGAGCAGCGAATAGAGATGGGCACGATGAAGGCGCTTGGCTACAGCGGCGCGGCCATAGCCTTTAAGTATGCGGCATACGCAATGTCTGCATGCATAAGCGGCGGCTTTTTGGGAGCCGTTATAGGCTTTAAGCTTTTTCCGGCCGTTATAATGAGCGCGTATTCCATAATGTATTCCTTGGGCAGCTTCAAGACCCCGTACAGGGCTGATATCGCGCTGCTTGCAATAGTGGCGATGTCTGCATGTACCGCTATCGCCACATTTTCGGCATGCTATGCATCGTTAAGGGAAGTTCCTGCGACGCTTATGCGCCCGAAGGCGCCAAAGGCCGGCAAAAGGGTATTTCTTGAAAGAATAGCCTTTATATGGAAAAGACTCAATTTTACGGCAAAGGTTACCATAAGGAATCTTTTAAGGTATAAAAAACGCTTTTTTATGAGCGTTATAGGCATTGCCGGAAGCTGTGCGCTGCTCATTACGGCCTTCGGCCTAAGGGATTCCATATTCGGCATAATTGACGAACAATTCGGCGACATATGGCAGATGGACGTTCAGGCGTATGCCTATGAGACGATGCCGCTTGAGGATATAACCAAACTTTTGCAGAACAATGAGGCGCGTGAGGACTTTGAATCCGTCATGTACTGCCTTGATTCCCAGATGGATTGCGAAAAGGGCAGCCTAAGCCAAAAGGGCATACACCTTCTTGGCGTAGAAAACGCAGCTGCTATGAAAAACCGTGTGAGCCTGCATAATGGCAGCGAGCCTGTTGTCCTGAGCGACAACGGCGTTGTTGTGACGGCAAAGCTTGCGGAGAATCTTACAATCAGGGCAGGCGACATTATAACCGTCAGAACAGGCGGCAAGGACTATAAGCTTAATGTTGAAGGCGTTGCAGATAACTATGTTTATCACTATATTTATATAACCTCAAGCTATTATCAAAGCGTGTTCGGCAAAACTATGCAGTACAACGGCTTTATGGGCAACCTTAAGGACGGCCTGAGCCAGGATAGCTTGGACGCTATGTCTACTAAGATATTGAGCGACAGCCGCATGTACACAGTCAGGACGATAAGCAGCATATATGAATCCGTGCTGGATTCGCTGAGCATATTGAACTATGTTGTCATAGTGCTCATACTCGGCTCCGCCATGCTCACGTTTGTGGTCATGCTCAACCTTACAAATATAAACATAGGCGAAAGAATGAGGGAGCTTGCCACATTAAGGGTGCTTGGCTTTTATGACAAGGAAATGTACGCTTACATATTTCGCGAAAACAACGCCCTTGCCGTAATAGGGGCCACGGTAGGCCTGCTTTTCGGCAAGCTTATGCATGCCTTTGTGATACGAACATGTGAGGTGGATCTTGTCATGTTTGTGCGCAGCGCAAAGCCTTTGAGCTATGCCTGTGCGTTTATCCTAACAATAGTGTTTTCACTTATAGTAAATCTGCTTATGCGGCGCAAGGTAAGGGCAATAGATATGGTAGAATCGCTTAAGAGTGCGGAATAGAGGAGGAACAGAAGAACGATGAAAAAGTCTTTTAGGATAATATGCCTTGTTATGGCGATAGCCTTTGCGGCGACTATACTGTTTTCAATACTGTTCAGCGTCACCTCAGCGGAAGGCAATGATTCGCGTGGGGAAACGGTGTATGTTGAAACTGACGCTGAGGGCAACGTGCGCTCCATTATATCAAACGTGTATATAACCAATTCCTCTTCAAAGGAGACGGTAACTGACAACACTACGCTCACAAATATTAAAAACCTGCTTGGCAGCGAGGCTCCGACTATAAACGGACAAACGGCAACATTCAAAACAGAGGGTAAGGATGTTTGCTATCAGGGTACGGCTTCAGGCACACTGCCGTTTTCAATAAAGCTCACCTACTATCTTAACGGAAAAAAGCTTAGCCCGGACGAGATAGCCGGAAAAGGCGGCAGGGTAAGGATAGAGGTTGAGTGCATAAACAACTTAAAGCGCACCGTTGAGCTTGACGGAGCTCAGCAGCAGCTTTATGTCCCGTTCAGCGTGATAGGCATGATGACGCTTGACGATGGCAGCACGGCGCTTGAATCGGACGCGAAGCTATCGTCCCAGGCTGGAAAGACCACCATAATGGCCGTGATGCTGCCCGGCATGGCGGACGATCTTGAGCTTAGTGAAACCGACAGGATAAAAGACGACTTCTACGTTGAGCTGAATACTGAAAGGTTTGAGCTTTCACAATGTACGTTTATAGGCATGACCGGAATAATTAACGAAAGCGACCTTTCGGGAATAGACGATATTGAGGAGCTGCTCAACGCGCTTGACGAGATAGGCGAAGCCAGCACAAAGCTGTATAAGGGCGCAAAAAGGCTTACCGACGGCGCGGATACGCTTAACGGCGGCGTGAGCCAATATGTCTCCGGCGTGACTCAGGCGTATGACGGCATACAGCAGATAACAAAAGGCTGCGACCAGCTACAGAACGGTGCAGGCCAGCTTGCCGGCGGCGCAGGAGAGCTTGCGAGCGCGATAGGCGAGGTGGTAAAAAAGGTAGACGAAGCAAAGGAAAAGCTTGACGAGCTGCAGGATCCGTCAAGCGACGTTGACGAAAAGATTATCAGAATAGCAGAGAGCAAGCTTAACGAGGCGTTAAGCGGCAAGGAAGCGGAGCTTAAGGAGAAAGTCAGGCAAAAGGTATATGAGTCGCTTGCGGATACACCGCTTACGGATGAGGAGAAGAAGGAAATAGCCGATGCGGCGGCCGCTGCCGTAAAGTTTGAGGATGTTGAGCTTAAAATAGACAAGGAGACGGCGAACGAGATACGCATGGCCGTGCTTGCGCTTGAAGAAGTTCAAAATGCGATAAAAAAGCTGAATGAGCTTGTATCGAAGGCCGACCAGCTTTCAGACGGAGCTGACCAGCTTGCCTCCGGTGCCGTGCAGCTTTCAAGCGGAATATATCAGCTGAACAGGGGCCTTAAGGAGTTGGAAAACGGGCTTGGGGCATTGAGCGAAAACGGTACGCAGCTTACAAGCGGAACGGAGCAGCTATATAAGGGCTTAAAGAGCATGACCTCAGGCCTGAGGGCTTTGAGCAGGGAGGGGCTTTCCAAAATAATTGAAGAGACTGACGAGATACAGATATCGCTTTCCAAAAAGGACGCGCTGCTGGAGCTTTCGGAAGGCTATACTTCGTTTTCCTGCACAGATGAAAACGTAAACGGCACCGTACAGTTCCTTATAACTACGGACGCTATAGTTGAGCCGCTCCCCATAGATATGCCAACCCCCACACCATTAGCCCCATCTGCTGAGGGTGATGCAAACAATGCCGGAACGGAGGAGCAGCAAAAGGGATTTTTTGAAGCCGTAAGCGAATGGTTCAGCAACGCCTTTGCAACCGTGAAAAGCTGGTTCGAGTGAGCTTTTGGGTTGCCTTATCGCCCTGCTGCGCCGCTGTTGTGACGCTTAAAAACCAAAATAGCGCCTACGGATAGGAGCGCTATTTCGGTTGGCACATAATTTAATTTATTTTATCACCGCGAGGGATTCGGTCTCGCGGAAGATAACGGGTTTGATAGATGCCGGCTTATCCGAGCTTAGCATAGCTAAGCTTCAGCCTGTCGATAAACCGATCACGCCGCGTTCATATCGTAGATATAAAGCTTTGCGCGTTCTGACTTAACAGGCTTTGCGGGCCTTGCTTGCGTCCTGCTCGCTGCAGGAACGACATTGACTTTAGGTGATGCGGGCGTATGCATAACAGCCTGTATCTTAGTCTGAGGACGTGCTTTTGCTGAGCGCCTGCGCTGTATAGCCATCTCCTGATGGCAGGCAACTGCTATCATTACACCCAAAACTATGCCGGGAAGCATAAAGGAGAAGAACAATCCAAAGTAATCCATGCTGAACCTCCGCTGCCCGTAAGCCAGCAGCATATCCTTTTCGGAAACACGGCTTGTTGCTCGCAAAGTGGCCTATCGGGAAATTTAGTGGCTTTTTTCAAGCTCAAGGACATTATAATATCTCGATGGGAAACTGTCAATGCTTTTTTCGAAAAAATATCGAAGAAATGTTCTTGCAAAACATTTCTTAGTGAGATACAATTAGTTATAAGCTATTAAGCAATAATATAAACGGATCGGAGCATGGCATGAACAGGTTAAAGGAACTGCGCAAGAGCCGCAATATGTCTCAAGAGGAGCTGGGGTCAATGCTTGGTGTGCAGAAGGCGGCGGTCTGCAAATATGAGACGGGCCGCGTCCCGTTGCCGAGCGAGGTGCTTGTTAAGCTGTGCGATTACTTTGGCGTAACGGCCGATCATCTGCTGGGGAGAGACGGCGGAATGGTCACCCCCCTTTTCAAAACGCGCACATGTATATCGTCCAAGCTTATGCCTGTTGAAAACAGCGTGGGCGTGCCACTTGTTGGCAAGGTACATGCAGGACTTCCTATTTTAGCCGATGAAAACATAGAGGAATATATACCTGTTGCTGCAAACGAAGCTGTGGCAGGCGAATACTTCTATATGGAAGTTGAAGGCGACTGCATGGAAGGCGAGTTTATTCCGGAGGGGGCGCTTGTTCTTGTAAGAATGCAGCCAAGCGTTGAAAACGGAAGAATAGCAGTTATACGCATAGGCGAAGAGGTGCTGCTCAGAAAAGTAAAGATGATGGGCGATTCGCTTATGCTGATACCTGCAAACACAAAATACGAGCCTATGATAGTGCCGCACGATGAAGCAGAAATAATCGGCAGGGTAACGGAGGTAAGGATAAGGGGGCTGTAATCAGCTTTCGACAACGTCCAACAGATATTCCTTCTTTATGACCTGCACCTGGCAGCGGCGCACCTTTATAACGCCAAGCTTTGCAAGCGCAGTCATGGCCTGCGATACTATGGGCCTTGGGCTTCCAATATAAAGCCCTATCTGTTCTTGGGTATAATCAAGCGTGTTGGAGCCTGTGCGCTTTGTTTCTTCAAGCAAAAACAGTGCAAGCCGCTTGTCTGTACTGAAGCACAGCTTCTGTTTAAGCGAGCATATGACATTTGCACAGTGAGATATAACGGTTTGTCTGTTGAATTCGCGTGCGGAAGGATAATTGTCGCAAATGCGCTTAGCATAGCCTGCATTTATAGCATATATGCTGCAATCACATTCGGCTTGCAGCATTAGCAGAAAACCGTCGCTGGAATATATCGGAACTTCCATATAACTGCTGTTGTCGCCAGAATGTAAACGAAAGAGCGTCATTTCCTTTCCTTCAGACGATAGGGTTGAGAACTTTAGCGTTCCGCTTATAATGTGCAGCGCTGAACGTGATATCATAGAGTCGTCATAGAACACAGAACCGCGCGGCAATGTCATAGACGAGGCATTGCGAAGCGCCTCCTGACGATCTTCTTTGCTGAGCGTACTGAAGAAAGGAAAAATAGCATCTAACTCGGCAAGCACATTGCTTTCCATAATATGAATCTCCTATTAGAATTGTTGTATATAGCAAATTATATAACATGTTTTTTGAAAAACAAATCAAAATTGCGAATAACGACAAAACTAAACAAAAAAACCTATAAAATAAACATAAATAAAATATTGACAAACAAATGTTCGAATAATATAATATCAATGGCGCATATCGAAAGGCAAACATGGATAGGATTATTTTGCACAGCGACTTAAATTCGTTTTATGCATCTGTTGAGATAAAGCTGAGGCCTGAGCTTAGAGGAAAGGCGGTAGCCGTGTGCGGAAGCGTCGAGGAAAGGCGCGGCATAGTGCTTGCTAAAAGCGACAAGGCGAAAAAGGCGGGTATCAAAACCGGAATGGCAGTGTGGCAGGCGAAGGAGCTTTGCCCGGAGCTTATAGTAGCGCCGCCAAGATTCGGGGAGTATTCAAAATACTCAAAAATGGCAAGGGAGATATATCTTCGCTACACCGATAGGGTAGAGCCTTTCGGCATGGATGAATGTTGGCTTGACCTTACCGGCGGGGAGCATATATTCGGCACGGGAGAAAAAGCGGCTGATGAGATAAGGCAGATTATGAAAAACGAGCTTGGGTTGACTGTATCCGTCGGAGTATCGTTCAACAAGGTGTTTGCAAAGCTTGGCAGCGACATTAAAAAGCCGGACGGAACTACGGTAATAAGCAAAGCGAATTTTAAGCAGCTCGTATGGCCGTTGCCGGCTGAGGCTCTGTTATATGTTGGGCCGGCAACGATGAAAACGCTGAATAAGCACGGCATATATACAATAGGCGATATAGCAAATGCGCCGGAGATGCTGCTCAGGGATTGGCTCGGTAAGCATGGCGAACAGCTTTGGCGCTTTGCAAACGGGTTGGACGATTCAAGGGTAATACCTATTGATCAGCTTCCGGCGCCCAAGAGCATCGGCAGGGGCACAACCTGTCCGCACGATATAACGAGCCCGATAGACGTAAGACGGGTGATAACTGAGCTTGCGCAGGATGTTTCGCACAGGCTGCGCGAAAACTACGCCATGGCCGGCGGAATACAGCTAAGCATACGCGATAGCGCACTCAGCTGGAGGCAGTTCCAGCATGCGCTCAGCTTCCCCACGCAAAGCTGGAAAAAGCTTGCGGAGGCTGCGTTTAAGCTGTATGCATTGAATTATCAGGAGAATAAGCCCATACGCGCGCTTACTGTTACGGCGATATCGCTCATGTCAAAAAATGAACCGAGACAGATAGACATTTTTACGAATGCGGACAGGCTTATAAAGCAAGAGCGGGCGGAAATGGCTGTTGAGGCCATTCACGCCCGCTACGGCAAAAAATCCATCATGCTTGGCTATCAGCTTTTTGATAACCGCCCGCGTGTGGAGCAGGTTGATATTATAACGCTGCCAAGGGCAGTGCGTTAATCATCGTCATCATCATCGTCAACAACGGGCTTTCCGTTTATGGTAACGTTGCCGTCAAAATCGATCTTTACGGGACCGCTGGCGACGCGAACCGTGCTGCCATTGGTATAGCCGAATTTACGCCTGTATGAGCGGTCTATAACCTTTAGCATAGGATAATATATGGGTATCAACAGGAACAGCGCCCAAGCGGGGTGCCAATAGCCCCATATGCAGCCTATTGCAAGGAAAGCAAGCGTTACTATCATCGCAAATGGGAATGAGCGCCAGAAGCAGTGATTCCTTTTGCCTGTGAACCAGTTTACTATCGGATAATAGATCGGTATAGTCAAAAACAACAGCCAGCCCGGGTGCCAAAGGTTAAACGCAAAGCCAAGGCCGAGATACAGTATTGACACAAATACCGGATAAGGGAACATGAGCCAGGGCGATTTTTCTTCATTCTTATCACATTTGATTTCAAACTTTTTAGAGTCGCTATCGCCGGATTCATATTCCTCGTCATCGTCGCCGTAGCTGAAATAGAAGCCGTCCTCTTTATTAAAGCGCACAGGCTTGCCGTTTATCGTTACCTTAACGCCCTTGTCGGGCTCAGGCTCCGGAATAGGATCCTCGGTCCTCAAAAGCTCGTCAAGGCTTATGCCGTAAACGCGGCTTAGCATTATAAGATTGTCCGTGTCCGGAGAGGCCTCGGCGCGTTCCCACTTGCTTACAGCCTGTCTTGAAAGCCCAAGCTTTGCTGCAAGCTCGTCCTGTGAATAGCCATGCTGCTTCCTTAGCTGCACAAGCCTGTTTGCTATCTCGATATTCATTATATCTTCCTCCTGCAAAATCCTTATTCAATCAAGCGCTCAAATCTTGGCTTAAGCATACTCTAAACGCCGCCGGTTGCGCAATACATTCTGCTTTGCAAATAATAAAAATGCGCGCAACGGACGGTTGCGTCAGGTTGCGCGCGTGCTGAAAATCAAGCTTAACAGGCTGTTGCGCCGGTTGCTTATTAAATTATGCTTTTGCCGCCCATGTATATGCGCAGCGGTTCAGGTATGCTTATCGTGCCGTCTGCATTAAGGTTGTTTTCAAGATAGGCTATAAGCGTCCTTGGCGGGGCGACGACGGTATTGTTCAGGGTGTGGGCAAAGTAGTTGCCTTTTTCTTTGTTTTTTATGCGTATGCCAAGCCTCCTCGCCTGCGCATCGCCAAGGTTGGAGCAGCTTCCTACCTCAAAATACTTCCTCTGCCTTGGACTCCACGCTTCAACGTCAATGCTCTTCACCTTAAGGTCGGCAAGGTCGCCGGAGCAGCACTCTATCGTCCTTACGGGTATATCAAGGCTCCTGAAGAATTCAACGGTGTATTGCCAAAGCTTTTCAAACCAATCCATGCTATCTTCGGGCTTGCACACAACTATCATTTCCTGCTTTTCAAATTGATGTACCCTGTACACGCCTCTTTCCTCTATTCCATGGGCGCCTACCTCCTTCCTGAAGCAGGGGGAGTAGCTCGTGAGCGTCCTCGGCAGCGTGTCTTCCGCAAGGAAGGTGTCTATAAAGCTGCCTATCATGGAATGTTCGCTGGTGCCTATAAGATAAAGGTCTTCACCCTCTATTTTGTACATCATGTTCTCCATTTCGGTAAAGCTCATCACGCCGGACACCACGCCGGAACGTATCATAAACGGCGGCACGCAGTAGGTGAAACCCTTGTTTATCATAAAGTCCCTTGCATAGCTGAGTATAGCGCTGTGCAGCCTTGCTATGTCGCCCTTAAGATAATAGAAGCCGTTGCCGCTGACGCGCCTTGCGGCGTCTATATCTATGCCGTTTACGCGCTCCATTATGTCCGTGTGATAAGGGATATCAAAATCCGGAACGACAGGCTCGCCAAAACGCTCAAGCTCAACGTTTTCGCTGTCGTCCTTGCCTATAGGCACTAAGGGATCGATTATGTTTGGTATTACAAGCATGCGCTTGCGTATCTCAGCCTCAAGCTCGGCTTCTCTTGCTTCAAGACGGGCCATCTCCTCCTGCATGGACTTGACCTGCTTTTTTGCCTCCTCAGCCTTGTCGCGTTCACCCTTTGCCATAAGGCCGCCTATCTGCTTGGAAAGCACATTCCTTTGGTTGCGCAGCGTGTCGCAGCGGGTATGATCCTCGCGCCATTCCTTATCCATCTCGGCAACTTCGTCTACCATAACGAGCTTCTCGTCCTGGAACTTTTTGCGGATATTCTCCTTAACAAGCTCGGGATTGTTCCTGATAAGCTTAATATCTATCATATAAATCTCCTTAATAAAATTACATTCTCTCGGGCGCTTCAAGCCCAACAAGATACAGCGCGTTCTTTATGCATATCCTTGCCGCGTCCGTAAGCGCGAGCCTGGCGTTCCTTATGTGCATATCGTCGTCCATTATGCGGCAGTCATAATAGAACTTGTTGAAGCGGGAGCATATCTCTATGGCGGCTCTTGCTATAAGATACGGCTCGTACTTTTCGGCGGCTGCCTTTACCGTGTCGGGGAAGGCGGCAATGGCTTTGACGAGCGCTGTCTCAGCCTCGCCTGAAAGCAGCGTGCAGTCTATATCGGCTTCATCATAGCCGCCCGCCTTGCGCAGAACGGAGCAGCAGCGCGCATGCGTGTACTGCGCATAGGGGCCGGTCTCGCCGTCAAAATTGAGCATCTTCTTCCAGGAAAAGCTCGTATCCTTTATGCGGCTGTTGTAAAGTATGCCCCATACCACGGCGCCTACGCCAACCGCCCTTGCTGCGGCCTCCTTGTCCTCAAGGTCCGGACTCTTTTCTTTAATTATTTCAAGCGTTTTTTCTATAGAGGCGTTAAGTACGTCCTCAAGATATACAACGTTGCCGTGCCTTGTGGAAAGCGTACCTTCTTCCATGGATACCATGCCGAAGTTCACATGCACGCAATCCTTCACCCAATCATAACCCATAAGCTCCAGCACCTTGAAGAACTGCTGGAAATGCAGGTTCTGCTGGTATGCAACGACGTATATGCTCTTAACAAAGTCGTATGTTTTTTTCCTGTATATCGCTGCGGCAAGGTCGCGCGTGGCGTAAAGGGTAGCGCCGTCCGACTTTACGATTATGCACGGCGGCATGTTGTATTCAGAAAGATCAACTATTTTTGCGCCCTTGTCAGTTTTGAGCAGGCCCTTAGCGTCAAGCTCGTCTATAACGGCCTGCATCTTGTCCTCATAAAAGCTCTCGCCGGCATAGCTGTCAAACTCAACGCCGAGCAGCTTGTATACTTCGCCTACTTCTTTAAGCGTGAGCGTCTTCATTCTCTGCCACAGGTCTACGGCTTCGCTGTCGCCCTGCTCTATCTTCCTGAACCAGGCCCTTGCTTCATCGTTGAGACTTTCGTCCTTTTCAGCCTCCTCATGGAAGCGCACATAAAGCTTAACAAGCTCGCGCACGGTCGATTCTTCTATCGGCTTGCCGCCGCCCCATTTTTTGTATGCAACTATCATCTTGCCAAACTGGGTACCCCAGTCGCCAAGGTGGTTTATAGCTATCGTATTATAGCCAAGCGCCTTATATATGCGGTTAAGGCTGTTGCCTATAGCGGTAGAGGGCAAGTGGCCTATGTGGAAGGGCTTAGCTATGTTTATGGAGGAAAACTCCACGCACACGTTCTTGCCGCTGCCTTCATCGCTGTGGCCGTAATTCTCCCCCTCGGCAAGCACGCGCTTTATCGTAGCGCTTGCGGCCCCGGCTCTATCCTCAAAAAAGTTGAGATAGCCGCCCTTAACCTCGGCCTTTGTTATAGATGAGGGCAATGTAATCCCTGCCCTAAGCTCCTCGGCAATTGCCGGAGGCGCCTTGCGCATTGCCTTTGCCAGCCTGAAGCAGGGGAACGCGTAGTCGCCCATGCTCCTGTCAGGCGGTATTTCAATGTAGCTTGAAAGCTCCGCCTCGTCTATATCGGTGATGGCGGCGATAGCTTTTGCAATGTCGGTCCTTGCGTCCATAGTCAGCTCCTAAATATAATAATTATTTGACGAATTAGTATACCATATTATTGACAAAATGTTAAGCAAAAACAAACTTTGCTGCAAAGCTTAAACTATAAATTGCCAACAGGCGTATGCAATGCTATAATTTTCTCATGGAAAACATGGAAAAGAAGAAAAAGCGCCTCGGTGCGCTGGATATCGTGCTTTATTCCGTAAGCGCGCTGCTGTTGATAGGCGGCGTTCTGTTGCTGTTGCGTCAATATGTGCTGTTTAATGGCGACTATACTCCGCCTCCGGCGCAGACGTTCCAGCCTACAGCCTGGCCTACTGCCTCGGCGGAGCCTGTCAATACCCATTCGACCTCGCCAACAGCTACTTTAGAGCCCACGCCAACGCCGTACCCCTATACAAGGATAACGCCTCTGACGCTGTACTTCCTCGATGCCGAGGTGATGACGGAAATATATCCCGTTGGCGTTATAGAGGAGGGCGACAGGAAGGGCCAGATGGACACCATAGACGATCCTGACGTTGCCGCGTGGTACGAGCCTGGTTATGCGCCCGGTGAGCTTGGCAATGCCCTTATAAACGGCCACAAGAGCTGGAAGGGCAAAATAGGCAGGTTCTCCGTGCTTTGGGATATGAAGGAGGGTCAAAGGGTAGCTGTTGAGCGTGAGGACGGCAGCGTACTCTATTTCAAGGTGGTCAGCGTCGATTTCTACCATTATGACGATTATCCTGAAGAGGTTATGCAGATAGAGAGCGACGTGGCTAAGCTTACGCTCATAACCTGCTATGGCGATTTTGACCATAGCGCAGGCACCAGCAAGCAGCGATGCGTGGTAGTGTGCGAGCTTATCACCGATGAAGACGAGCTATCCGCCGCACAATGATGCGGCACGATTTTTCGAAGCTTAAAAAGCCCAGATAACGGGCTTTTTTTATACAATTTGGAGCCGGTTGAGGAATTTTGTCCAAAAAATGTTTTTCAAAACGCTTGACAAGCCCGCCTTCTTGCGCTACAATATGCAAGCGCGCTGAGGAAAGCGCAAAGCGAAAAGCGCGATGCGGGAATAGCTCATTTGGTAGAGCGCTGCCTTGCCAAGGCAGAGGTGGCGGGTTCGAGCCCCGTTTCCCGCTCCAGTATGCACCCTTAGCTCAGTTGGTAGAGCACCTGACTCTTAATCAGGGTGTCTAGGGTTCGAGCCCCTAAGGGTGTACCAGATCCCGAACACATGGTGTTCGGGATTTCACTTTTTTCATGCTTCACTTTTTACTCATTACCAATAACCGATTCGGGGAGCAAACCGTTTTACACACCACAATAATCAGCTTCAAAGTATTGACACTTACCTTACGTTAGATTCTATGCTATGCTTATAGCAAGGCTTGGAGGTATTCGTGTGCGAAAGAAAGCAGGATGCCATATAGCAAAGCGGCATAGCGGGGGAGACTGAGCGGATACTTAGCGGCATGTCCCCCGAAGGGGCGGACGCCCCTTAACAACCCCATGGTTTATCGACACTCTGTAAAGGGCTTGGAAGGCCCCCTTTTGCATAGCATATGGCTTTTTGTTGGCTAATGCGAAAAAATATGCTACAATGCTGATATGTTTGGTTATGTTGAGCCTGATAAGGGCGAGCTTAAGGTGCGCGAGTTGAACCGATATAAGGCCTTTTACTGCGCGCTATGCAAAAGCATAGGCGGGCGGTACAGCGAGCTTGCCCGCATAACGCTGAATTACGATTGCGCGTTTCTCGCGCTGGCTCTTTGTGCGGTCATTGGCAAGGGAAAATGCGCCATGAAGCGCTGCGGCTATAAGCCGTTTGAAAAGCCAAAGCCCGTTATAGAGCCGAATGAGGCGATAGACTTTGCGGCAGAAGTGAATGTAGCTTTAGCATGGAACAAGCTAAAAGACGACAACATAGATGAAAAGGGGCTTAAAAGGGTCAAGTCGGCGTTTGGAAGGGGCGCGCTTACACCTGACTACAAAAAAGCCAAACGCCATAACGGGCCGCTGTGCGCGGCTATAGAAGCGGGTATAGAGCAACTTAACGGGCTTGAACGGAGCCAATGCGCCGATATTGATGCTCCGGCGGACGCTTTTGCGGCAACAATGCGCCAAATTGGCCTGCTTGCGCCCATTGATGACATGCTTAAAAGAAAAGCCTTTGCCGCCATGTGTGCTGGCCTTGGCAGGTGGATATACCTTATAGATGCATGGGACGACAGGGCTGACGACAAACAGACGGGCTCATACAACGCCTTTAACATAGCGGGTGCGGGCAGGGAAAGGGCGGAGATAATGCTTTTTAACTCTATTAAAGAGGCTGAGTCGGCATATCTTTTGCTTAAACCCGTGGACGACGGCGGGATAATAGAGAACATACTTATAAACGGCTGCGGTTTAAGGACGCGGCGGGCTTTGGGAGGAGAAAATGACTAACCCGTACAAGGTGCTTGGGGTGAGCGATGACGCTACTAACGAGGAGATAAGGGCAGCGTATCTTTCACTCGTCAAAAAATATCACCCGGACAAATACACCGATCCCGACCTTAAGGCGCTTGCGAACGAAAAGCTGAAGGAGATAAACGAGGCTTACGACCAGCTTACAAAAAATCCCGGCAGAACGGCCTCAGCCGCAGGCTCATATTCATCATATAGCTACAGCGGCACATATTCGGGGCCTGAGCAGGATAAGTTTGCACGCGCCAGGAGCCTTATAAACGCCAACAATCTTGACGGCGCAAGGACGATACTTGATTCTATACAGACGCATAATGCGGAATGGTACTTCCTTTACGGCATAATATATCTTAGACAGGGTTGGTATGACAAAGCCAGGGAATATCTTGGGCGCGCATACAGGCAGGAGCCGAACAATGCCGAGTATGCGCAGGCGTATAATACGCTTAAATACACCGGCAACCCATATTCGCGTCCGGCCGGCCGCAATTCCGGCTACAGCGACTGTTCCGCGTGCGATGTATGCTCCGGCTTAATGTGCGCGGATTGCTGCTGCGAATGTATGGGCGGGGATCTTATAAGGTGCTGCTGATATGAGAAGGCTGAGCATTGCAAAAGCTATAACGCTTGGCGCGATGTGCGCCGCGCTGGGGCTGCTGTGCCTGTATGCCGCTGCCGTGCTGCCTACGGGGCGCATAGCGGCGTATTTCTTATCGTCCGTATTGGTGTATGTTCTTTGCGCCGAAAGCGCGTACATAGGCGCGCTGGCTGTGTATATAACCACGTCGCTGCTTGCGCTCATACTGATTCCGGACAGAGCTGCCGCCGTGCCGTATATAGTTTTGCTCGGCCATTTCGGCATATTCAAAACGTGGTTCGATTCGGTAATGCCGGATAAGGTGGTGCAAAGCGCGGTGAAGGTGCTGTATTGCGATGTATTCTTTATTCTGGGCGTGTTTGCCGTAATAAAGCTGCTTGGCTTAGATATCGCCTCAATTGCCCTGCCTGTGCCGGTATGGGCTGCGGTGTTGATATTGCAGGCTGTGTTCTTTGCTTATGATAAGCTATACTGGCTATGCCAAAGGTTTTATGACGAACGCATACGCCCGTCCATAAGCCCGAGAAGATGATGAACAGATAAACATAAAGAGGATGCCTGCGCCCTCTCAGAGTGTCGAAAAAGTGGATGAACGCCACTTTTTCGAGTTTTCACAGGTTTTGCCTCTCGCATTAGCTCCCGGGCGGCAAAACCCGCAAGGTACGAAAACCTAAAGGTTTTCATCCGTTCTGACGTGCATGCCGTCAAAGCCGGAATTAGCTTAAGGGGCAGCCGCCCCTTAACAACCCCAGGGTTTATCGACAGGCTGTCATATTATATGTCTATACACTTATTGTTTTGCTGTATGCGTTTTGCTCGGCAGCTCAGCCTTAAGTCATTTTCAGCATTATGTGCCTAATTATGCTTATTGCGCTTTGTATATCTCCATTATTCGCTCGGCAGCCTTCATACCGTCAACAGCGGCACTAACTATGCCGCCTGCGTAGCCCGCCCCTTCACCAACAGGATAAAGCCCAATCATATTGGTGGCTTCTCCGCTCGCTGTGCGCACTATCCTTACAGGGGAGCTTGTACGGCTTTCAACGGCGGTTATAACAGCGTCTGCCATGTCATATCCTTTAAGCTTCCTGCCGAAATCGGCTATGCCCTGCTTTATGCCGTAAAACATAAAATCAGGCAGTATCTTGGATAGCTCCGCTATCCTTACGCCAGGCATGTACGTTGGCTTTACAGATGCAAACACGGAGCCTTTCCCGTTAAGCCCCGCAACCGTGCATGCAGGGGCCATATAGTCGCCGCCTCCGGCATAGAACGCGGAGCGTTCAAGCTTTTCCCTGAATTCAAGCCCGCCCAAAGGTCCCTTGGGATAATCGCTCTCCCCGACCTGTACTACAACGGCAGCGTTTGAATTTTCGCCGTCTCTTGCATAATAGCTCATTCCGTTTACTACTACCTGCTCCTTGCCAGATGAAGATGCCACCACTACGCCGCCCGGGCACATGCAGAAGGTATACACTCCCCTGCCGTTTTGCTGCGATGTAAGCTGGTATTCGGCAGCGCCAAGCCTCGGGTGATCCATGTGTGCGCCGTATTGCGACCTGTCTATAAGCTCGCGTGGGTGCTCTATGCGCACACCGGCCGCAAAAGGCTTCGGCAAAAGCTCAATGCCGCAATCGAGCAAAAGCTCGTATGTATCCCTTCCGCCTTGGCCTGCCGCCATTATGAGCGCGCAGCACGGTATTCTTTCTGTTCCGTTTTTGGTTTCGACTATTGCCCCTGATATCCTATCCCCTTCGCGTTCTATGCCGCAAAGCCTTGTTTCAAAGCGCACCTCCGCGCCGAGCGTTATAGCCGCCTGCCTTATGTTCTTTACAGTTTCAATAAGCTTGTCCGTGCCTATATGCGGCTTTGCCATAATGCGTATCTCGTCAGGTGCGCCAAACCGGGCAAGCAGATCTATAACAAGCCTTGACCGCGGGTCCTTTATCCTTGTTGTAAGCTTGCCGTCCGAGAATGTGCCTGCACCCCCTTCGCCGAACATGACGTTGCTGTTTGGATTCAGCCTGGCATTATGCCAGAAATCCTGGACGTCCTTCTGCCGCTCGTCAACGCATTTACCGCGCTCTATAACTATAGGCTTATAGCCATATTTTGCCAAAGTATACGCTGCAAACAAGCCTGCCGGCCCTAATCCGACAACTATTATAGGCTTGTCCAGCGGCACAACGCCGAACTTCGGCTCCATGTGGAATGTATCTGCCGCATGGCTGAAGCCTTTTTTAACAAGCCTTGCTTCGTCCTTATCGCTTAAAGTTACCTCAAGCGTATAGCTGAAGGCTATAGCATCCTTTTTTCGCGCGTCAAGCGATATGCGCGTCACCCTTATGGAGCGTATTGCCTCCGCAGGAACGGCAAGAGCCCTCGCCGCGTACATCGGCAGCGAGGACTCATTTTCACTTATAGGAAGCTTTATCTGGTTTAATGCTATCGCCATTTTGCTATGCTATTATGTTTCTTAATGTATGTTTACTGTAACCGTATCTGCACTGAGTACCCAAATAAGCTCATTCATCATCTCTTCTTTGGGAAGCTTGATCTCAACAGGTACCTGATACGTGCCGCTCTCAAGCCCGCTAAGGTCAACATACAGCTTAACGTCTCCCCTGTCTATGGCGTTGATAAGGCTTATTCTGCCGCTTATCCGCATATCAGCAGCTTCAATGCTAAGGCTCGCGTTCAGCTTTTTGCCAAGATTCTCTATGTCTATAGGCACGCTTTCAAACAGCTCTTCAGCGTTCTTCTCGCGTATGTTAACGTGAAGATTTACAGTATCGTCATCAAGCAGCCTAACGCCGTCAGGTATTATCAAGGCAACATCCTCGGTTATATTCTCCATGCTTCCGGTGATGTCCACCATCTCCATACCTATGGAATGAATCTGGTCCAGCACATCCTGCTCGCCTATTATGCGTACCTGGCCCGTGCCGTTCACACCGTAGCCGACAAGCTCATAATTCTTGGGCAACGAATCTGCGCCTATTATCGCGCCATCAACATCTATTGGCACCGTCTTCATGGGCAATACCTCCATACGCACGGTCACAGAAGGCAGCTTGCTATAAAACAGCTCCGGATCCATTTCCCCGCCTTCGTTATCATACAAAGTAAGCAGGAGCGATTTGCTTATCGAATCCGTAATATTGCTCAGATCAAGTACGCCGACGGCATTGGATATCTTGGCAACGTCCTCAGCAGGCCCTTCTATCGTCACTTCGGTTCGACTGTATATTATATCTCCCGACCAATAGCCTTGAGGTATCTCGCCTTCAAGCCTGACCTCTATCGGAACAGCCCTGCTTACAAGGTCGTCTACCTTAATCGTTATACGGTCAGGATTAGTTGAAACAGCCGTGCCAGTGGCGCTTTTTGTGTTTATCACAAGCTCATGCTCTCCCTTTTCCGTTATGTTGGAAAGGTTTATGCTTGCCGTTATATCGTCAGCTGAAAGGTCTGAGTACGATGTGAGCTGCGTATTCACCTTTACTGTTACGTTGCCGTAATCCTTGTTGCCGCAAAGCACCAGCTTCCTTGCAATAAGGTCAGCCTCGCCTTCAACGCTTATAGGTACGTTTGTTATCGTCTTTGTCCTTTGCGGATTCTCCGTCATCAAAACATAGCCCCAAAGCAACATGGCGAATATAAGCGATACTATCTTCAAAACAATATTCTTTGTAAATGCATTTTTCAGCCAGTTTTTCAGCGCGGGGCCGATATTCTTATTTTTCTTCATTTTTCACCCTCCGCTTAAGCATGGCAAGCGGCGATGTGCCGCCGCGCACAAACATGGTCTCAAGCAGGCCCTTAAGCGCCCTTTGGTCAACATAGCGCACCAGCTTTCCATCCTGCGCATAGGATATAACTCCCGTTTCCTCGCTAACTATTATCGTTATACTGTCAGACACGGTAGATATTCCAAGCGCCGCGCGATGCCTTGTGCCAAGCTCCCTTGCAACGCTCATGTTCTCCGCAAGAGGCAGTATGCATGCGGCAGCAACTATCTGCCTGTCTCTGACTATCATGGCGCCATCGTGCAGAGGCGTGTTAGGCTCAAATATATTCTCAATAAGCGGCGCCGATATTGTACCATCTATTCGCGTGCCGGTAGCTACAATGTCTCCAAGTCCAGTCTTCTGCTCAAACACAATAAGCGCGCCAACCCTGCGCTTAGCAAGATCAGTTATGGCGAGCTGAAGCTCAGATACTATTGTGGCGTCATCTTGGCTGAAATCATTGAGCAACGACCTGTCAAACAGTTTTCCTCTTCCTATATGCTCAAGCGCGCGCCTTAGCTCCGGTTGGAACAAAACAACGACTACGATTATTCCGCTTGTAACAAACGAGCTTAAAAGCCAGCTCAACGTTTGTATCTGGAGCAGATCGCATACGACCGCGCATATAAAAAGGATGCCCATACCTTTCAAAACCTGATAAGCACGAGTCTCTTTTGTAAGCACGATAAGCTTATAAATAATCACAGCTATAATCAGTATATCGATCAGATCCATTATACGTATCTGACTTAATCCGCTGGTTATGGCCTTTACAAAAACGTCGTAAGACAAGGCGGCCTCGCTCCTTTCCACCGGAAAACCGGAGATATGATTATTATACAGTATTTACTCTTTTTAATAAACAGCGTTGCTTGTGCGTTTACTGTTTGTTAATATATTTATTTTATTACACTTAACGCGCCTTATTCGCTGTATTTCTTCATAAGAGCTTCCAGTTTATCTATATCAAGGCACAGATTTTCATATTCGGTTCCCATGTCGCAAAGCTTTGGATCGCACATCGTTAGCCCTTCCTGGTGCGCTTTTGCCATTTCATCTTCAGCAAGCATAGCCCTGGCCCTGAGTTTTTCAAGCATTTCCATCAATTCTTCGTTGCCGGTATACTTATCGTTTGCGCTCTTCATGTACAATCCTCCTTCCCTGCATCATTTACCTGAAATACATCAGCAGAAGCTCACGGATTCCGTCAAATAGGTTATTTACATTGTAGCATATTCTTTATCTCAATGGAACAGTTTTAAGCTAAGCTTGAGCTACTTTTTTAGTCAAACCTATTTTTTTATTATAACGTCAAGTATATAATAGAATATGTTTATGGGAGGATGAAAGATGATAAGCATAGACAGGTTTGAAGATGAATATGCCATACTTGATAAGGACGGCGTTATTGTATGCGTTGAAAAATACGCCCTTCCCGATAACGCAAGGGAAGGGGATGTGCTGCTTATAGATGAACATGGTAATTTTGTTATAGCGGAAGATGAAACAAGCGAATGGCGCGGCTCTTTGATGGACAGGCTGCATACCCTTTGCAGCGAGGGCGACGATGAAAGCGCTGATAGCGATATAAACGAAGAGATCTGAGCTTTCATCAGCAAAACGAAGCTATCAAAAGCAAAACAGGCGCTATTGTCATTACTATAGCTGTAGCGGCCGCAATAAAAGGACCTTTTTTGATTGAAAACACCGCATAAGCCGCGCAATATACCACAGCCGCAAAAAACAATATCAAGTACGCTGCCATTTTAACCTCCCAATGAGTTTATCTCTTCATTCTCTATATAGAGCGATACGTTGAACTGCATCTCAAGCTCGCTGTATCTTTCCTTCCAGTTATAATTCTCCCAATCGTCCACACTTGAAAAATGCATTGCAGCGTATTTGCCTATTTCATAAGCATCCGAGTTCATACTGCGGCACAATTCAAACACACGTTTAAGCTCGTTGCACATATATTCTTCAAGCCTCGGTTTAAGCTCGTCATTCCATTTTTCGTAGCCAACATCAAGCTCCCCAGACTCCACATGGCATTGCAGCACGAGCGAAAGCTCCCCTTTTGGCGCCGGTTCAAGCGAGATATCCACCTTAGGCATACCTCCGTTTTTTAAAAGCAGCACTATCTGATCCTCTCCTTCGCCATAGGTGAGCCTTCCGTTATGAAAAAGGCCCTTCGCCATAAGTATGGTCTCCGTGTCGCCGCCATTAAGCACGCCCTTCATTATACCGCCGTCGAACACGGCGCACCCCATATAATATGAACGCAGCCCTCCCGTGCGTTTTATTCCCGCCGTTGTGCTGTTTGGGTCTATGCTTTTGTCAGATGTACTTCCTGGTATTTCTTCGCTTGGTATAGAGTAGTCTATGGCGCCGAGCGTAACTATGTTATCTCCTCTTTTGGCGTTTACATTCTGTGTAAAAAGGGCAATGTTCGTCATGGGCGTCAGCCCTTCTGATGAATACTCTCGCAGTATCGAGTATTGCCGTTTTGACGTATTTGGATTGTTTTTGCTTACTATGCCACTGCAATATTCAAGGCAGTTATCAAGTATTACCATAAGCTTTGTAGAGCGCCTTACGCCAAGATTCTTAAATGACTCGCCTATAAAGCGCGTTATGTAGCCCGTTTGTGCAACATCTTTTGAAAACAGCATGTAGTTGGTCCTGCCAAAGTGCAGTTGGAACGGCACGCTTACCTCCACTATATTTATGGCCTCATATATCGTGTTTCCCTCTGCGCTTACAACGATGTTCTTGGCGTCGCTTGCTTCCTGCGTATCGCCCTCCACCTGAATTATAAAGCAATACCTGTATGCAAGCGTTTCCCCCTTATCTATGCCTATAGTCATTACATAGCCGTATTCATCTATCGCCACATATTTTATACAGCCTGAAAATGCCGCCAGAGCAAGAAGCAGCGAAATAGCGGCTGATATCGGCTTAAGCACGCGTTTCATCAGCTTTCCTCCTTTTCTGCTTCGCCATAGTGCGTATTATGCCTATTACGGCCGCGATTATAAACGGGACCCATATCACATAGGCGTAATCATATGAAAAATCCACTATGCGCTGTATTATGCCCGAAACGAACCTGTGATCCACCCTTAGCGCAGCCAATATCAGCGCAGATATGGACACGACTGCCGGCCGCACGTCCTCGCCCTCTGTGCGCCTTGTCAGCATAAGCGCCGTTGCATAAAGGAAAAAAGCGGCGCTTATTACTGCCGTTATCATATAAAAGAACAGATTCATCTGATCAAGCCTGAAAAGATAGCTTTCGCGCATCACCACCATCTTTAGCATATACAGCGGCATGGTCATATCCGCAAGATCCGTATATGTAAACGTTATCCCAAGCGCAAACTGTATTATAAACACGAACACGGCCGCTATGGTGGCGCCGAGCAGGCCGTTTTTTCTAACGTTTTCAACGCCCTGCATTGCAGGAGCTACGCACAAAATCCCCAAAAACGCCGCTATGCTGTCAGCCGAACGCGCAACGGTATCCGTAGCCGTTTTTTCGATGCTGCCTGGGAACGGCGCGAGCCTTGTAAGATCAAATGACGAAATCATGGTAGCAAAGCCGCAAAGCATAAGCACCCCGAGCAGCACGCCTAATATTTTTGCAAGCCTGCCTATGCACTCAAAGCCACTTATCGCGGCAAAGGCTATAGGTGCTATTATCCACATTGCAACGCTTTCATACTGTGCAAAGCTGAACACGCTGCTATGGATCACAACGCAGAATTTTGCCGTGAGCCTATACGCGTAAAGCAAAAACACCATGCATGCCATAGCGCTAAGCACGCTGCCCGCCGCCTTTCCTGCGCATCTGTCAAACAGGTCGTTCAGGTCCTTCGCTCCCGTGCGCTTCATTGCATACCAAACAAGTATAAATGCCGCCGCGCTTATCACTATGCTAAGCACCAGACTGATAAATGTTGAATTGCCCTTTGAATATGCCTTTTCAGAATCGAGCAGGTATGTCGTTGCGGCAACCATAGCTATCGCGATAAGGCTCACGCTTTCCTGCTTGCCTATCTTGCCTTCATTAAGCCTCATATCCCATCCTCCTCGGTATTCATTACATCCTTTGGCCTTGGCGTGTTGTTCAGAGGCCCACGCAGCACCATTGGCCGCTTTGACTTTGCTTTTGGCGAATGTGGCGATAAAAACGGTACGCCGTATGATTTGAGCGATGCTAACCATGCAAGTATCATAAAGGTGCAGCTGAATAGCCCCAGCAAGCCCGCAAGCCAGCCGGAAAGCACAAGCATTACCCTTATTATAGATGCTGAAAGCTGAGTTGAATAATCCGGAATACAAAAGTTGCCAAGGCCTGTAAGCGCAACTACTATAAGCATCACGGAGCTTGCAAGGTTGGCCGTTACAGCAGCCTGTCCCAATATTAGGCCGCCTATTATACCTATAGCCTGCCCTATGCTGCCTGGTACGCGCATGCCTGCCTCCCTAACGAGCTGAAATACCAGAAGAAGGAAAAGCATCTCCATGCCGATGGATGCAAACACCATCTTTCTTGAAGCCACAACCGTCGTAAGCACCTCCGTTGAAAGCAGGGCCTGATGATGCAGCGCAAGCGCAAGGAAGTATCCTGGCAGCAATATCGATATGCACGCCCCTATGAATCTGACTATCCTTATAACACTACCCTGCGGAACGCGCATCGCGCTATCCTCGCTGGTGGACATCAGGGTAAACAGCGTAGCCGGCATGACATTGGCAGCCGGACTGCCTTCGACTATTACGGCAACATGGCCCTCCATAAGCATGGCGGCTGTCCTATCCGGTCTTTCAGTTGAAAGCACCTGAGGGAACAGCGAATATGTGTGCCTTTCCGTAAGCTGTTCAAGCATACCGGCATTAAGCACAAGCATGGTGTCAACCGCAGCCAGTCTGCGCTTTACCTCACATATCAGTGTTTCGTTAGCTACGCCCTCCCTGTATATAATGGCAGCGCGCACATTATTGTCGCCGCCGCAGGGTCTAAGCTCGACCACAAGGTCATCCGTTCTGACTCTTCTTCTTATAAGGGTTATGTTTGTCCTCAGGTTTTCAACAAATCCCTCCTGAGAGCCCTTTACCACTTTTTCGTTTTGTGGCTCCTTTATGTTCCTGTGTTCATATTTTCGTGTGTCCATGTTGAGCGCGGCTGCCGCTCCGTCTATAAACACAGCCGTACAGCCGTCCATTATAGCGCTTTTTATACTTTTCCAGCTTGTTTCTTTCTTTACCTCGCTCATGGCGAATATGTTGTCCGCCGCATAATCTATAAGCTCGCTGTCTCCGTTATCTATATCTCTTACCATCATACCCTGGCGCAGTATGAAGTCGCTTACAAATCCCTGGTCGGACATTCCGTTTACGAATACCGCAAGCGCAGGCACCTTCCCGCAGAGCAGGAAGCGCCTGAGCACCATATCCGGATTTATTTCGGTATGCAGCTCCGTTTTTAGCCGGCGCTCGTTTTCATCTACGCTTGCAGATATGGAGTCGTTTTCCTTCTTCTGCTGCTGCTCATGCGGAGCAGGCCCGCCTGTATCAAAAAAGCCCGGCTGCCCGAATTCCGTTTCAACCAGCTCAAATTCATCATAGCAGCGCCCAAAGGCAAAAATATGTTTTAACAAGCTTTTGCTCATAAAAAAGCCTCCTCTTCCAATACTGTTTAGTATTGGCAAAAGGAGACCCGACAATACTTCGTAATGCTGCTAATCAAATCAGTTTATATTATTTTTTGCCCGCTCTATAAGCTTCCTGCACGCACCTTTGATGCCTTGAACACTCCTTGCCGTTCGCATGCACCTTTGAATGGAGAAGATGTATGCAAAAATGCCCGTCAAAGCCGTTTGATTCGGTAGGGTTCGCCATATGCGGCATGGTATGCATGCTCGCTGCAACAGTCTTGCCTTTATAGGTTACCCATATAGGCCTTCTGTTCCACGAAAAGCCTTCAAGGCTCTTTATTATAGACGTGTCATATTTTGTGATAGGTTCACTGTCCGCATGATACCAGCCGCCAAAGCGCGTTGCGCGGAAGCTCTTGCCGGTCCTTACATCGGTAACGGTGAACTTTGCGCCCTTATTGAGCCATTCGCTGCCGCCTTTGAACCAATCAAGCAATATTACTGAGCCTTTCAGCTTATAGAAATCTGCATTGGCTTTTTCAAGCTTGTTCGCGCTGTCATATACGGTTGAAAGCGTAGCGTTTCCGGCTATTCCGTCTGCGGAAAGCCCCATCGCCTGCTGATATTCCATAACGGCTTTTCTTGTTGCGGAGCCAAAAACGCTGTTTACATTATCCTTTGCAAGAAAGCCCCTGTTATAAAGCGCCTGCTGAAGCTTTTTGACCTCTTCCCCTTCCATGCCCTGCTTAAGCATGCCTGCGCCTGCAAGCGTTGAGCTTGAAACGGTTATATCGCTTCTGTATATATAGCCGGCATGGGTATCAACAACGGCATAATACCATTCGCCTATAAGCGCCTTTACCTTGAGTCCCTGACCAGCCGTCAGCGTACATAAAACATACGATGCGCTTGACGGCGCGCCCCTAAGCACGGCTGTATCGCTTACGGCATAAGCGCCCCTGCTGCCGGCTGAATTTGTGAAAACGTAGTCCTTGCGGATATAGCCAAGCCCACCGGAATGAATGACCCTATACCAGTTGCCGTCCTCGCCTATGACGGTCACTTCCTCGCCGCAGTCAAGCTCGTCTATAACATCGCTGTCTTTATCCGGCGATTTTCTCATATTCACGCCGTCCGCCATAACCTGGCCCGTCTCCTGCTCATCGTCAGCAATACTGACGCTCCTGTTGCCAAACGGCATTATGAGCGCGCACAGCGTAAGCAGCACAAGCGCCGCGCATACACTGATCCGTTTAATGCTCATATCAGATAGTCCTTTCTTTTGCTGTATTTACACGCCCGCACCATTGTACATGATTGCTCCAAGCGCCTCTATATCCCGCTCCATAGTTTCTATCAGGCTCCTGTTGTATATGCCGCTTGCAGGGTGATAGAGGGGAAAAAGCGTTATTCTCTCTCCCTCAATAATAATATCGATGGCTTTGCCGTGTACTGAGCCTATTTTGCCTATATCGCTTTGCGCAAGCTTTGCTATTGACGAAAGCGGGCTGTTGCCAAGGGTCGCTATCACCTTAGGCTTTATTAAGGCTATCTCGCTTTTCAAAAGCGGCAGCCCGGCTTCAAGCTCCTTTGCGGCAGGGGTCCTGTTGGCCGTGCTTTTTTCGCGCCTTCTAACAGGCCTGAACTTTACTGCGTTGGTCACAAACACGTCTTGCCTGTTAATTGAAGCTTTGTTCAGCAATTCATTTAACTGCCTTCCGGCCTTGCCAACGAATGGACGCCCTGCTTCGGCCTCCTCCCTGCCCGGCGCCTCGCCTATAAGCATTAGTCTTGCACTATAAGGGCCTTCGCCGAATACGGGTGAGGCGTAATCGCCGTCATTTTTCTCTATAAGGGCGGAAAGCCTGCCTCTTTCAGCCGAATACAGTTCCTCAAGCCCCATATTATTCACCGCCAAACAGGCCGCCGGAGCCGCTTTGTGTACTTGTGGGCGGAGGATATACCGAGCTTATCACACCATAATTGTATTTTAGCCTTTCATAATAGCTTTGTAAACTGCCGCTGCCTGTATTTTGCGAAGCTTCGTCAACATAGCTCCTTAATGAAGCTATGCCGCTTTCCAGCGTCGCCCTATCAGTATCGGGAAGGTTCTGCACCCTTTCAAGATAGCTTTGCACCTCTTTTATAAGCGCGTTTGAGTTGCTTATAAGCGACTGTGTGCCGCCGCCAAACAGGCCGCTGCCGGTGCCGGTGCCCCAGCTTGAATAATGCACGCTGCACATTCCGCCGCTTACCGTAGTGCCGTACTCAATGGGCGTAAGGTCAGTATAAACTATGTTGGGCAGATACTTTATAAGCTTCTGCGGATCGTAGCGCCTGTATCGCGAGGTAGAGTTTATAAGTATCACGCTTTGGTAGTTAATACCCTCCTGCGGGCAATATACGCTTGCAGCCTGGCCGGAAGCAGAGCATATGTTTGCAAGCACATGCATATCGCAGCTTTCAACGGGAACGCTGTCGCCGGCAAACCAATCAGTTATTGGCACATGGCCCGATGCGTCAAACATGCAAGCCTCCGTCGCAAGCTTTCCGGATACAGAGCAGACCGTCCTTTTCACAAGGCCAAGCTCGACCGGCGAAGCGTCTATTATCTGCTTATCCGCCTTACCGTCGAGTATCTTTTTCATAAACGCCTGCCACAACGGAGCCGCGACCTTCCCTCCCGTAGAATCCTTGACAAGCTTTTGATTATAGTTGTCAGGACCTACCCATACAACCGCAGTATAGTAGCCAGTCATTCCGGCAAAGTAGGCGCTGCCGTAATCAGAGTTCGTGCCTGTCTTTCCGGCTACTGTCATTCCGCTTATTTTGGCTGCCGTGCCTGTTCCGCTCTGCACGGCGTCATGCAGTATATCAACAAGCATGTATGCCGTGGTCGGCTTAAATACCTGCCTTTTTGTGCGCACCTTGTCAGCATCCAATATCACCTTGCCGTCCTTATCGACTACCCTTGTAAACGATATCGGCTTTATATATGTTCCGCTGTTTGCTATTGCAGCATATGCACCCGCCATCTCTATCGGGGTTATTCCCATTGCGCCCAGAGCGAGGCCCGAGCCCGTTGTTTTAACACGCGAAGGATCCACGCCAAGCTCGGCAAGATACTTTGCCGCTACAGGCATGGTAACGTCTTCCATAAGCGTTCTTGCCGCCGCCACGTTAAGCGACGACACAACGCCCCTTCTTAACGTGATTATACCCTCATGTTTCGTTGAGCCTATCGCAGGATAACCCTTTTCCGTATCCCAGCCGGCTATCGGGTCCGGTATGTTTGCTATGGCAGAAGCCGGTGAAAGCCCAAGGTCGAGCGCCGGCCCATATACGCTTAAGGGTTTTATGCTGGAGCCTACCTCCGTCGCGCTTTGGTACGCCCTGTTCCAGCCCTTTCTGACCTCAGGAGCTTCGCGGCCGCCAACAACGGCCCTAAGCTCGCCAGTGTGCTGATCTATCACCACGGCCGCAGCCTGGGGCATGTTTTCTTCCGCTGTAGCATTGGTAATATCCGGATATTTTTCCCAATTTGCAAGCGTATCCTGAACGATATGCTGCATATCGGTATCAACGGTAAGATATATAGAATATCCGCCCCTGCTAAGCTCGCTTTCTATTGCCGCCCTGTTTGCGGATGTGTCGTTAAGTCCCCTTTCCGCAAGTATATAATCCTCTATGTCCCTCATGGCATACTCAACAAAGTAGAGCATATCGTCCACCTTTGAGCTTTGCCTTTTCTCTATTATATACACCTTATCCGCAAGCGCTGTCTGCATCTGGTCGTAGGTTATAAAGCCTGCCTGGTACATGCGCTTTATCACCGTATCCGTGCGGTTGTTGGTTATATCCATCTTGTTCTGACCGGCATTCTCACCGCTCGTATACGTTCTTTTATAAGTATTGCGCCTTGGGTCATAGCTGTTCGGGCTTTTTATCATGCCGGCAAGCATGGCGCATTCCCTTATGCTAAGCTCGGAAAGCTCCTTGCCGAAATAGTCCTTTGCCGCCGCCTTCATGCCGTAGTTGGATTGGCCAAGGTATACGTCGTTAAGATAAGCTTCCAATATATCGTCCTTATCCATAACGCTTTCTACCTGAATAGCAAGATAAACTTCCTGTATCTTCCTCCTGTAGGATACCTCGCTCGTTAAAAGCTTGTTCTTAACCAGCTGCTGAGTAAGCGTGCTTCCTCCGGCGTCGCTCGATGCGCTCAACGAGCCGACAACGGCCGCAAACAGTCTCTTATAGTCAACTCCCCCGTGCCTGTAAAACCTTACGTCCTCAATGGCTATTACGGCGTTCTTAAGCATATCTGGAACGTACTCTATGTCGACCCAATCCCTGTATTCATAACCGGCAAAAGTGGATATGAGCTTGCCGCTTTTGTCGTATATATAAGATGTTCTGTCGCTTTTGGTCAAAAGCGATATATCAAGCTCAGGCGTGGTGTCAACATAGGCCTTGGCTACTCCCAAAACAAGCCCCATAGCCGCGCAGCCCAGAAGCACCACAAAAAGGAGCATAAGCTTACAGGTAGTAAAGAATATGGCGAGCACGAACGGCCGCTGCTCCCTGCGTTCAACAAACAGCTCCTCCTGCTCCCTTGAAGGGCGCTTTGTGGAGCTTTTTAAAAACGCGGAGGTCACACGCTGCCTTATATCGGCAAAAAGGTTTTTAAGCTTTTCTTTCATCAATAATCCACCTTAGCATAGATTGCCGGATACATTATAACATTTTTGCCGCATTGGCTCAATAGTTGAGGCATGCCGCATATGTTGAATTAACAGGGGCGACATATTTCGTCCGCCATTATAAGCTTTACAGCGAACAGGAGGCGCCTTCTATATGGAAACACATGGCGAGCAGGCAAGGGTCAGGCGGTGCGGGCGCGCGCTAAGGCGCTTCCTCATAACGGCCTCGGCAATAGTTATATTGATAATAGCGCTCACCACATGGCTTGGCGGCAACATGCGCGAGGCTATGGCCGCCCTCGCAAGCGCACGCATACGCGCCGTATCCGCAAAGGCAATGAACGACGCGATACTTGACACTATGGAAAGCAACAGCGCCTATACCGCCCTGCTGCATATACGCGAAAACGGCACCAAGGTATACATGGTGCAGGCCGATCCGCAGCAAATGAACCTGCTTGCCGCGCAATGCGCAGAGGCCGCCCAGGAGCGCATAGCCGCGCTTGGCGAGCAGGGGATATCCATACCTATAGGCACGATAACAGGGCTTACGTTCCTTTCCGGAAAGGGGCCGAGCATACACATATCATTTACACCGGCCGGAAGCGTACAAAGCCAGTTCAGCTCCGAATTTACATCGTCCGGAATAAACCAAACGTTGTACAGGGTAAATCTTAAGCTCACCGCAAGCGTGCAGTTAGTTATGCCGGGCGTGTATCAGAGCATAAGCGTTACCGCTGAGGCTGCCATTGCGGAGAACATAATAGTTGGCGAAGTGCCTGAGGTATATACAAACGTAGCAAGCGAGGAGGATATGCTCAACCTTATCCCGACAGAGGTTCCCTGATTTACAAAATAGTCATACACATAAGCATGGTTTGTATGCTATAATTATGCTATGAAAAAGCTTTTTTGTACAATACTTATACTATCCGCGCTGTTTATATGCGCAACGGCTCACGCCGAGCCTACCCCTTCGCCTTCAGCTTCTCCTGAAGCCTCAGATGGAAGCTCGCCGGAGCTTATAAGCTATGGCGTAAAGGGCGAAGCAGTTGTAAGAATACAGCTCAGGCTCAGGGAGCTTGGCTATTTCAGCTACAAGCCTACCGGCAGCTTTCAGAACCTTACCGTTGAAGCCACGAAGCGCTTTCAGCAGAAGCAGACGGATTCTTCCGGTCAGCCGATAATGAGCGACGGTACAGTAGGCGCGCAATCCATGGCGATAATATTCTCGCACAGGGCGCAGAGGGCTGATATCGCCGCAAAGATACCTATAGGCAAGCAGCTTTCAGGCCAGGCCTCTGCGACAGGTGAGCTTGTTGATTGGAGCGAAGTCAAAGAGCTTTTAAGCGAAGGGACCCCCTATTCGGTAACAGACTACAATACCGGCGTAACCTTCCGCATGGTATGCACTGTAGGCGAAGGCCATGCAGAAGCTGAGTGCGCGTCAAGCGAGGATACCGCTGTATATAAAGAAGCCTTCGGCGGTGAATACAACTACTCAAAAAGGCCGGTGGTCATAGCTATAGGTTCAAGGAACATAGCTGCCTCGCTTCAAGGCCAGCCCCACGGTGAATCGAGCGTACGCTCAAACGACATGCCCGGGCATGCGTGCCTGTTCTTCTCCGGCAGCTCGTCGCATGTTGCCTCGCTTCCTGACGTTGAGCATCAGGCGCAGGTTTACAAGGCCGCCGGACGCGGCTAAAGCAGCTTCCTAAGCCTCAATAATATAGTGTTTTCAAGCCGGGAGACCTGCACCTGCGATATTCCAAGCACGGCGGCCACCTGGCTTTGTGTTTTATCCGAAAAGTATCTTAGCGTTATTATTGTCCTCTCCCTCGGCGAAAGCGTGCTTAAAAGCTCCTTAAGCGCGACCCTGTCAACTGCGGATTCAAGCTCGCGGCAGCTCCCGCCGACGGTATCTACAAGCAAAGCGTCCGAATCCGCGCCGTATGCAGGCTCATATATAGACGAATACGGCCTTGCAGCCTCCATAGCTTCCGCAACGTCTTCCGGCTCAACGCAAAGCTCTTTGGCAATCTCGTTTATGCTCGCTTCCCGGCCAAGCTTATCGCTTAGCTTCTCCCTTGCGCTTGCCGCACGCGCCGCAAGCTCCTTAAGCGAGCGGCTGACCTTTATCATGCCGTCATCGCGCAAAAAGCGCTTTATCTCGCCCGCTATCATCGGCACAGCATAGGTTGAGAACCTTACATCATAGCTCAAGTCAAAGCGCGAGATGGCCTTCACAAGCCCCATACAGCCTATCTGGAACAGATCCTCATACTCTATAGACCTGTTCAAAAAGCGCTTCACTATGCTGCGCACAAGCGCAGTGTTCGCCTGCACAAGCGTTTCTGCGGCTTCATTATCGCCTGCCTGGAATCTTGCAATAAGCTCGCGCGTAGTTTTCTGCGAAAGCAGCTCATGCTCAGCCATCGGCCCTCACCGAAGGTATCCTTTTCTTCATTTTTACGGCCGTACCCTTGCCGGGTTCGCTTGCGACCTCTACCGAATCCATAAACGCCTGCATAACGCAAAAGCCCATGCCGGAGCGTTCAAGATCCGGCGCGCTTGTGAAAAAGGGCTGCATCGCCTGCTCGATATCGGCAATGCCCTTGCCGTAATCAGTAACGATTATCGTAATCATATCGCCATCTGTATAGCAATCCATGCGCACGGTGCCGCCTCGGCTCGAATAGCCGTGAATTATTGCGTTTGTGACGGCTTCGCTTACCGCTGTACGCACATCTGTAAGCTCTTCTATAGTCGGATCGAGCTGTACGGCAAACGCTGCCGCCACGCTCCTTGCAAACGCCTCATTTTTTGAAAGCGCAGGAAAAGTTATGCTCATTTCGTTGCTGTTCATATTCCCAATCCCCCTATATATCCATGCGATCCACAAGCGCATATATTCCGGCCATTCGCAATATGCGTTCAATGCTCCTGTTTGCGCCGCCTATGCTCATCTTGCCCCCACGTCCGGCTATCACCCGGTATCTTCCAAGTATCACCCCAAGGCCGGAGCTATCCATGAACGTGAGGCCCTTAAGGTCCAGCCTAAGCTCGCGTATGCGCTTGTCCGCTATAAGCGCGTCAAGCTGAGCGCGCGCCTGCGCGGCGCTGTGGTGGTCAAGTTCGCCCTTTATGCGTGCCGTCAGCCTGTCTTCGGCTGCTTCTATCTCCATCTGCATAGAGCTTCCTCCTTTGCATTTGTATGTATAGCCCCTGTTATTTCTATGCGCAAATTTTGCACCCTGCATAGTATTCCCTCTTGTTTTGGTGAATATGCATTTGTTTTGTCAAAACCGGCATGGAGAATAAATTTAATTTAATCGGAAAGCATAATAAGCATAGTTTTCTGAAAGGACATTGGCTATGGAGCTTACAGTATTGGGCCGCTGCGGCCCGTTTCCGGCCCCGGGAGAAGCCTGCTCCGGCTATCTTTTAAGATGCGGTGGCAAAAACATCATGCTCGATTTCGGCAGCGGCGTTTTCTCGCGGCTATACAGCATATTGCCAAAGCTTAATATAGACTGCGTAATACTCAGCCACCTGCACAGCGACCATATGGCGGATATGCTCATACTGCGTTACGCAATAGATCAGCTAAGCGAGCGCGGGCTTTGCGCAAAGCCGCCTTTGCCGGTAGTTGCGCCGCCAAGCCCAAGGGAGGACTTCCGCGTGCTGGCCGGCTCCGGCGTGTTTGACATAACAACTATAAAGGACGCCACCAAGCTGAGGTTTGAGGATATCACATTTACCTTCAACAGGATGACGCACCCTGTGGAAACATATTCTGTAACGGTAGAGCACTGCGGCAAAAAGCTCGTATACACCGGAGATACCGGCATGCGGCACGACCTTGTTGATATAGTTTCCGGAGCCGATATGCTGCTTGCGGACGTATGCTACCTTAACGAAGAGCTAAAGGGAAAGCTTATGGCGGCCCACCTGAGCGCGGGTCAGGCCGGCAACCTTGCCGCTGCCGCAAATGCTGACATGCTGCTTTGCACACACCTGTTTGGAGGAAGAAGAGAGCATAATGAGCTTTTATCCCAGGCAAGGCAGGCATTTCCCAAGGCGGCATTGGCTGAGGAGTACAAAACCTACCCAATATAGCCTATATAGCGCGATATAGACAACGTTTATCCACCATGATATAGTTTTCTTATGTTTCAGGAGAGGGATCGTCATCAAAAGGCTTCTTCCCGCGGGCCTTCCGGTCCGCGTTTACTTTCTCCATCAGCTCTTGGGCAAAATGCTTCGATGCCGCCGGTATCGCGCCTTAACCTGCTTCTTCGTGTTGGCACAGGCTTTTACATCTTACCCCAATAAGCAAAAACGCCCGGCTAAAGGTGGATGTTCATAAGACAGTAACAGTCACAGTAGTATGCTCTGCTGTGGCTGTTCTTGTATTTTTTCCTGTTATGTGATAATGTGGAATCGAGCAGATCTACAAATCGTTGTTTGTCGATTTGGTAAACGCAAATTTATCTTTGAAGGAGTATTTTGCCTTATGAATAATATTTGGTCCAAGCATGTACAAGGAATAATGACGCTTTATCTAAGTAGAAAACTGAGATTTGATGATTTTTTTGCAAATCAATATATGCAATTATTTGGTCTGGACAAAAAAGCCGAAATGAAGATATTGGAAATAGGTTGTGGACCAGGAGCGTTAGCCGAAGCACTTCATAGATGGTATCCTAAGGCACATATCGTAGCAGTTGATCGGGATACTAATTTTATAACATTTGCAAAGAAGAATATTGTAGGTGTTAATTTTATAGAAGGAGATGCTACACAACTTCCATTTGAAGATAATTCATTTGATGTGGTCATTTCAAATACCGTACAAGAGCATATTGAACCTAGTGTTTTTTGGAATGAGCAAAGACGGGTATTGAAGTCAGGTGGAGTATGCCTTTGTCTGTCAGCGAGGCGAGGTATTCATTGTACATCTTCATGTGTAGAGATGACAGACGAGGAAAAGGATTTCTGGAGCAGTCGCCATGACTGGAAAGAAGAGATGGATAAATTTAATGTATGTAAATATCCAATGACAGAGGCAGAGATACCATCGTCCATGAGTCAACATGGATTTTCAGAAGTAACAACAGGATATGCGGTAATTGACCTTACCCCAGATGATCCCAAGTATGCAGTATCACTAGCTGAGCAAATGATAGAGGCGATGCGACAAAATGATATTGAAGCAATTGAACAGAACCAAACGGATGGTGTAACACGAATAATAGAGTCGATAAATAAAAAGTATGATAATCGTATTGATTTATATAGGCATGGAGTAAAACAATGGGACACTTCAGTTTCTATAACAATGGTAATACGTGGTATCGCATAGAAATCTAAAAGAAGTATCAGATCTCGTTTCATTAAATTGATATCTTTTCGATGCACTCGCCATGCCGACTAGCGAATTCGCAGAATGCTTCGCATTCTTGCTCATATCGCTTGTCGCCCTATACATCCAGTCTGAAATACAGCCGTTTGTGAGCAAGCTCCCACGGCTGATTTCGAGCCTGTCTGCGCATGGCGCGTCATCCCGTTAAGTTGATATTTTATCTATGTAAAGAACCTGACGGCTTCCGGTTTGTCGAACAGATACAAGGGTGCACTTCTATACGGGGTAATCCCGTATGTGCATTTTACGTCACTTCGTTCCGAACAAGGGACTGCATCCCTTGCGCCGCTTGACGCCTATCCTCTTAAGGCAAAAGGCGTGACCACTTTCGTCACGCCTTTTGCATATTATACTGTCTTACGAACAACGCCCGAATGCCGGACTTTTTCGACATGCTGAGGCCATGCTTCGGTTGAAGCATGGCCTTTGCTGAGTCTCTAAATCACTTTGCTGAACGCTAAGCTCCACAGACACGTTAATGCACAGCTGTCGTGCGCATGCCTTTCCTTTCTACGCCTGCTGCGTTGAAACAGATTGGCAGCGTTCAATAAAGCTTGCAAATATCCTGGCGTGTTCCTCAGAAATCGCACAGAGCGACTCCGGATGCCATTGAACGCCGATGATCATGCCATCTTCGCTTTCCACCGCCTCAATTATGCCATCCGGCGCAGTTGCCACAGCCTTGAGGCTGTCTGCAAGCGTTTTGACGGATTGATGATGGTAGCTGTTCACAAGCATTTCCGTTTTTCCAATCATGTGGTATAAATGGCTGCTTTCTGCAATGGAGATGCTATGCGTCATTTCACCACGTGCAGCAGAGTCCTGGTAATGACATATTTCATTTTTCGTCTGAGACGGAATATCCTGGTACAGCGTCCCGCCAAGGCTGACATTCAGAATCTGTATGCCGCGGCAGATTGCGAGAATCGGTTTGTTCTGCCGTATCGCTGCCTGAATCATCTCAATTTCATATATATCATTTTTCCGGAACGTGCGAGTCACCTTCGGGTGCGGCTGCTCCCCATAGGAAAGCGGAGCTACGTCTGCGCCGCCGGGGATGATGATCCCATCCACAAGTGATACAAGCGTTTCCGGCGGTTCTGCCGGGTTTATTGGAAACTGAATCGGTATCCCACCAGCTTCAACTACAGCATTTATATAATTTGCTCCTGTTGCATAATGATTCTCTTTCGCCATAAAGCGGCTTATCACGCCAATCTTCGGTTTCACTTCTTATTTCACTCCCTTTCCTATGTTTTTAAGTATTGCGGTAATTCCCTGGCAAGATAAAACAGCAATGCCGCACCGTAGCCCGTCGCGCCGGTCGTAGTGAACGCAGGCGGTTCCGCCCGGAAATTGACACCCGCCATGTCAATATGTATCCAACACTTTTTCTCCACAAATTCCTGCAAAAACAGTCCGCCCAAGATGCAGCCTCCGCCATCCGTTGTTGCACCGGAAGCGTTCTTTATATCCGCTACTGCGGAATTCAGGCAGGATTGCATCTCTTCGTCCGCATCCAAGCGCCAAACTCTTTCGCTGGAACTGTATGCTGCTTTCTGCAAGGCAGTATACAGCGCATCGTCATTGGATATGACGGCAGAGCTGTATTTGCCCACTGCCGCCTTTGCCGCGCCAGTAAGCGTGGCGATATCAACAATGACATCACACCCTTCCTTCCGGATGGCATATGTGATTGCATCCGCCAATGTCAGCCGGCCTTCCGCATCTGCGTTCGTAACCTCTATGCTTTATAAACGTTTGCTGTATTAGAACTAACAGTTATAAAGTATACCCAAGTCTGTCGAAAACGTCCAGCATTTGCTGGACGTTTTTGCTTATATGGGTTAAATTGTCAAAGCCAGTGCCAACACGAAGAAGCCTCATGTCCAAGAGCTGATGGAGAAAGTAAAGGCAGATGTGAGGGCCGCCTAAAGAAGCCTTCCGATGACGATGATGAGCCGCCAATGCGGCCAAAAAACGCAAAAGACAACACCTCCCGAAAGAAGCTATCTCGTCGGGAGAAATGCAGGACTCGTATGGTCACGAAAAGCGTAACTACCCCCCTGACTGCGGTCTATTCGTAAAGGGCAGCCACGGGTGGTAGGAATATGTTTATGGCGGATTCTATGACTGTATCATTTGCCCGGAATACCAAATCCTAAAGTATAGCACCACAAATCGGGACGCAACAGGGAATACAACAGTAATCCCAGTATTTGTGCGAATTGTCCCACCAGAGGGCTTTGCACTCATTCCAGGCTTCATTTCGCCCGCCTTATGTTTTTTGCTATATGTTACAGCGACATATCGTCTATCTCTTCAAGCGCCTTTATAAGCGGAGCCGCAGCGCGCTGCACAGCCCCTTCCTCAAACGGATTTGAAAGATTGGCAAGCTTGAGCAGGCTGAGATACGGCTGGCTTCCTCCGGCGCAGCAGAGCCTGTAATAATCGCTCCATGCCCTTTCCCTGTCCTCCTGCATGCGGCCAAAGAACTCGAATGAGCCAATTGACGCGAGCGTATAGTCAATATAATAGAATGGAGAGGTAAATATGTGCAGCTTCTGCATCCAGAATCCTCCCTTTTCCATGACCTCCACTCCGTCATAGTCGCGATCCGGCATATATTTGGCCTCAAGCTTTTTCCATACGGCAGTGCGTTCTTCCGGCGTCATGTCCGGATTTTGGTATACTATGTGCTGGTATTCGTCCACGCAGCAGCCATACGGTATAAACGTTATTGCCTGCATTATATGCGCATAGCGGTTCTTTATCACCCCGTCGCCAAAGAAGAGCTTGAGCCAGGGATAGGCAAAAAACTCCATTGACATCGAGTGTATCTCGCATACCTCGCTCGTTCCCCAGTAATAGCTGAGCAGGGGCTGATGGCGCGCCGCAGTAAACGCCTCAAAAGCATGGCCCGCCTCGTGAGTAAGCACGCCAACGTCCGCTGCGGAGCCGTTGAAGTTTGAGAAAATGTAAGGCGAATCGTAATCCGGTATAAACGTACAATACCCGCCAACGGCCTTGTTCGGCTTGGTGTCAAGGTCCATAAGCTCATGCTCGCACATAAAGTCGAAGAATTCGCCTGTTTCCTTCGACATTTCATGGTACATCCTGCTTGCGGCCTTCACCATAAAGTCCCTGTCGCCTATAGGGTCGGCATTGCCGCCGGCGAATAAAAGCTGCTCGTCAAAGTAGCTCAGCTTTTTAAGCCCAAGCCTTTTTGCCTGGCGCCTGCGCAGCTCAACGCATACAGGCACTATGTACCTTACCACCTGGTCGCGGTATTTTGCCACATCGTCCGGACCGTAATCTGTGCGCCCCATGTTAAGATAGCCCAGCGGCGTAAACGTGTCGTAGCCCATAAGCTTACCCATCTCGTTTCTCAGGTGGACGAGCTTGTCATATATCTCGCCAAGCTTCTTTTCATTATCCGCAAACCAGCCTGCCCAGGCATGGAAAGCCCCCCTCCTTATATCCCTGTCCTTATCCTCCATATATTTGAGCAAACCGTAATTATTGCATTCCTCCCCCTGGTACATAACGCTCATCGCGGACGTAAGGGCGCTGTATTCGCTGGAAAGCCTGTTTTCCTCCTGCATAAGCGGTATAAGGCGCGGATCCATGCGCTTTAGTGCAACTTCAAGCTGGGTAATAAGCATTTTGCCATACTTTTTCTCAAAATCGGGCTTAAATTTTGAAGCAAGCACGGTCTTGCTTACATTAACGTTCAAATCCTGAAAAAGCGGAAGCGTTTCGTCAAAATAATCCTGCTCCGCCTTATAAAATTCGTCCGCCGTGTTTAATGTGAATCTTATGGAAGCAAGCGTCGCCATAGTCTCAACGCTGCGGTTCTGCTTTTCATTTTCAATAAAGGCCGCGTCCGCCTCCTCAAAAGCAGCTGCTCCGGCTATTCTTTCAGCTATTCTAAGCTGCTCCTCCTTTATCCTTTCAAATTCCGGCCTTTTATAGGCATAATCGCTGAACTTCATAATGTATATCCTCCAAACGGCATTGCTTTTCTTTATTTTATATCACCGCTATGCTATAATGCAAAATATATTTTATGTTCATGGAGGGGCTTTATGACCGTTAAGCGATACCACGAGATGGGCGTTACCTCATGCACGGCTACTGTATTAGACTGCAAAGCGCTCAATGACGGGAATTTCGATATTCTTCTTGACGAGACCGCCATCTATCCTGAGGGCGGCGGCCAGCTCAGCGACACCGGCTATATAGGCTCAGCACGCGTGCTGCATGCGCGCGATGACGGCGGCTATGTATGGCATACCTGCGACAGGGCTGTAGCCATAGGCTCCAAGGTCGATGTTAAGGCGGACAAGGACGTGCGGCTTGACCATACGCAGCAGCATACAGGGGAACATATGCTTTCAGGAATTGCGCATACGCTGTTCGGCTGCACAAACGTTGGCTTCCACATGGCAGAGGATATTGTCACCGTTGATTTTGATAAGCAGCTCACGCAGGAGCAGATCGATGAGCTTGAGCTTAGGGTAAACGAAGCCATACAAAGAAACGAGCCTACGGTAATAAGAACGGTCACCCCGGAAGAATACGAAACCATAGATATACGCAAAAAGGCAAAGGGACTCAAGGGAGAGATAACCATAGTGTACGCCGGCGGGGTCGATTCCTGCACATGCTGCGGCACGCATTGTGAGCGCGCAGGCGAGGTCGGCCTGCTTAAGATACAATCCCACACAAACTACAAGGGCGGCACGCGCATATATTTCAACTGCGGCATGAGGGCCGTAATATCGATGCAGCAGGACAATGCCAGCATGGATACAATAGCGCGGCGCTTCAGCACGAGCGCTGACAGGGCTGTTAACGCCGTTATAAAGCAGGGCGACGAGCTTGCTGATATAAAAAAGGAGCTTAAGCGGCGCACAGACGCGCTTTTTGCCTACAGGGCCGACGAGCTTTACACCGCGTCCGACGTTACAAAGGGCGTGCATGCCATCGTGCATATTGAGCAGGGCATAGATATGAACGAGCTTGGCATGCTTGGCGAAAGGATATGCGCCAACAAAAACGCCGTTGCGGTGCTTTTTACAAAAAAGCCGGGCCAGCTAAGCTACAGGGTCATGCGCTCAAAGGATGTTTCGCTGAGCATGCGTGAGCTTATTCAGGCAATAAACGCCATGTTCAACGGAAAAGGCGGCGGAAGGGACGACAGCGCGCAGGGCAGCGCGGAGCTTTCAGGCTCCCATTTAAGCTTAAACGAAGCGTTAGAGCAGCTTAGAAACTATCTCAAGAAAAGGCTTGCGGAATAATAATGTTGAGGATTAAAATGGTCGAAGCCTGCCGGCTCGGCCATTTGTCATAATTAATCCAAATTCTTACACAATGTTGACTTCAACAGTGCGTGTATTGTCCATAATCCCAAGCTATAATAAAGCCATAAAAGAAAACAACCTTGGGCACAATCCCGAAAGGAGATTTATAATATGGAAAACAACTGGAAATGGTATGAACAATCCGATTCCGAGCGGCAGGCGCAGCAGAATGCTAAAAACGCCCAGGATGCTCAGGGAGGTTATAATCCCAACCAAGCTTACTACGGAAGCGATAATAACGGTTATGCTCAAAGCTACCGGCAAAAGCCGAGCAAGCCTAAAAAGTATGTAACGTTTACGCAGATGATAGTTGCCATAGTAGTGGCAGCTTTTCTGTTCACAGGCGCCGGCCTTTTGATAGGCAAGGGTGCAAACTCAAATAATATAACACAGCAGGAGGCAAGCAGCATCGAGCATTCCTCCGAGCCAAAGGCTACCGAACCTGCCGCAAACAGCAGCAGCAATAATCCTGCTGCAAGGCCGAGCGCCGGACTGAGCAGCGCCGCAACCCACGCCGGGCAGGACGATACCAAAAACGTTGTACAAGCCTGCATGAGCAGCGTAGTCAGCATAGACATTGAAGCCGAGGTATACAATGGCCGCTATTGGTACTCAAACGGCGACAGCACTGCCGAGACGGTAGGCAGCGGCAGCGGCGTAATATTAACCTCAGATGGCTATATCGTGACCAACAACCATGTTGTTGCCGGCGCGGAAAAGTTAAAGGTATACCTGCAGGACGGCACTGAATATGAAGCTGAGCTTATAGGTACAGACAGCTATACCGATCTTGCCGTGATAAAGATAGCTGCTGAAAACCTGCCCGCGGCGGTGCTTGGCTCATCAAACGAAAGCATGGTGGGCGACACCGTTTACGCAATAGGCAATCCGCTTGGCGTGCTGGCCACAAGCGTTTCAAAGGGCATAGTGAGCGGACTTGACAGAGAGATTACTTTAGACAACAAGCAGATGACGCTTATGCAGGTAAACGCGTCTGTCAACCCGGGCAACTCCGGCGGCGGACTGTTCAATGCCGACGGCGAGCTTATAGGCATAGTTAACTCCAAAGCTTCCGGCAACAATGTTGAAGGCATAGGCTTTGCGATACCTATGGATACGGCAAAACCGGTCATAAGCGACCTTATGGATCACGGCTATGTAACGGGCAGGCCTTATATAGGGATAGTGATGCAGAACGTCACATTTTCAACAGGCGGCTATGGCTTCTTCGGCGGCGGCTACACCACCCACCCGCAGATATACTCCATTGAAGCCGGCAGTTCAGCCGAAAAGGCAGGTTTGAAGGTAAACGATATCATTCTTGCATTTGACGGCGAAACCGTGAACAGCTCCTCCGATATTTCTGCAAAGCTTTATGGATATAAAGTTGGAGATATGGTAACAATAACTGTACAGCGCGGGAGCGAGAAGATTGACGTTACCCTAACGCTGGGCGAAAGGGCAAGCTGATATGCCCCAGAATATCAGGTCATAACGGCATAGACTGTTTTGACATACCCCCCATCCATAGAAAGACGCCGCCCCCCAACGGCGTCTTTCGCTCTGTTCTGTATCCGTTTTTTTGCCGTTTTGCATATCCCTCTTGCTCAAAATGCAGACAATGTATAAAATAAATGCATAAAAAATTCCATATACACTTGACTTGTCTGATTATTATATATAAAATATAGTTAAGCAATCTGTTTACGGCAAATGTGGTCAGACAACTTGCTTATAACAGCGGTAAAAAATCTAATTAGAAAGCGGAATGATAATATGGAACTGAACAGAATAGCCGAAGAACTGCACCCGCGTTCTATGGCGGCAAGAGATTGGGTATTTCAGGTAATACGCACAGCCATTATACGCGGTGTCCTGCCTGGCGGCATGCCGCTGCGGCAGGATGAGATATCCTCAAGCTTAAATGTAAGTCATATTCCTGTAAGGGAGGCTTTCAGGCAGCTTGAAGCTCAGGGGCTCGTTAGGATATATCCTAACCGCGGCGCCGTGGTAACAAAGCTTTCACCCAAGGAGCTTGCCAACGTTATGGATACGCGTATAATGCTTGAAACGGGCATATTGAGCGCCGCCGTTTCTCTTATGACAGATGCTGATATTGAAAAAGCTGATATGTATCTTAAAAAGTTTAAGGAAGAGTCTGATATGGAAAACCTTGACAGCATAAACCTTAAGCTGCATTTTGCGCTGTATAAGCCGAGCGGCAACCATGTGGCGCTCACGCTTATAGATCAGTTCCATGCCAATGTAGACAGATATCTGCACCCGTTCTATACGGTTGAGGACATGCCGCGCATAAAGAACATTGCCGAGCACAGCGCACTTATAGACGCATGCAGGGCAAGGGACGCAAGCCTTGCCAAGGCCATACTCAGGACGCATCTTGAAAGCACCAAGCAGGCGCTGCTCAAATCGCCGCTGCTGGCAGAATAAAGCAGATTTATAATAGCATATTAAGAAATTAAAGAGGGCGCAGGCCTCCTCTTCAGTCTGTCAAAAACCCCGGGGTTGATAAGGGGCCGCGGCCCCTTATGTTCAATCCGGCTCTGACGACATGTGCGTCAGAACGGATGAAAGCCCAGAGGTTTT
>OIZL01000197.1_pt1 | contig 51958 bp, 39 predicted proteins | sample 1588541 | NCBI WGS metagenome assembly OIZL01 (sample SAMN03283285) | human gut metagenome | biome: human-associated habitat; material: feces | host: Homo sapiens | place: Peru | collected 2012 | reverse complement strand
GGTGTACAATGCGCTGCAGCTGGACAATACAACGCAGTTTGCGGTGGTGATGCTGTTGGCGTTTGTCGGGATCATTGTCATTAAGAATCTGTATCTGTTCTGTCAGCAGAAGGTACAGCTCAAATTTGTATACACGAATCAGTTCGCAACCTCGCGCAGGATGATGATCAACTTCATGGAAAGACCGTATGAGTATTATCTGAACGCGGATACCTCGGTGATCCAGCGAAGCATCACCTCCGATGTGAACAATATGTACGGACTGATCCTGAGCTGTCTCCAGCTCTGCAGCGAGTGTATCGTCTTTTTGTGTCTGGTTCTGGTGCTGCTGGCGATCGACGCGCAGATGACGATCATGATCGCGGTGCTGATGCTGGTGCTGCTTCTGGTCATCAAAAAGATCCTCAAGCCGATCATGGTAAAGGCCGGACAGGATAACCAGGACTACTACAGCGGTCTGTACAAGTGGATCGAACAGTCGGTAATGGGGATCAAGGAGATCAAGATCGCGAACAAGGAAAATTATTTCATCAACGAGTACGCCAAATGCGGCGCGGGCTATGTGGAGTGCGTGCAGAAATACAATATCTTCAACGCGACGCCAAGGCTGCTGATCGAGACGGTGTGCATAGCGGGGATGATCGGATACTTTATCATTATCATTTTGCAGGGCGCGAAGGTGACGGATCTGATGCCGCAGCTTTCCGCGCTGGCGATGGCGGCGGTACGGCTTCTGCCGAGCGTGAACAGGATCAACAACTATCAGACCTCGATCTCCTACTTTGAGCCGTTCTTTATGGGAGTCAGCGACAATCTGCAGGAAGAGATCCACGACCAGAAGGTCAGCTACGATGCGAAGGATTACCAGATGGGCAGATCCGTCGAAAAGCTGCCGATCAACCGGGAGATCTGTCTGGAGGACATCACATACAAATACCCGAACACGGATGTGCTCATCTTTGACCATGCGCAGATGCGCATCCCGATCGGCAATTCGGTAGGGATCGTGGGAACCTCCGGGGCAGGAAAGACAACGATCGTGGATATCCTGCTGGGACTTCTGCAGATCGAGAGCGGAAAGATCCTCGCAGACGGAGTGGAGGTGCGCGAGCATTATGAGGAGTGGCTGAAGAACATCGGCTATATCCCGCAGACGATCTTTATGATCGACTCGACGATCCGCAAGAATGTGGCGTTCGGCTGTCCGGATGAGGAGATCGACGATGAGAAGGTGTGGCGTGCGCTCCGGGAGGCACAGCTTGACGAGTTCGTGAGAGGACTTCCCGACGGGCTGGACACCAGCATCGGAGAGCGGGGAATCCGTATTTCCGGCGGACAGAGACAGCGTATCGGAATCGCCCGCGCACTGTTCGAGGATCCGGAGGTGCTGGTGCTGGATGAAGCAACCTCGGCGCTGGACAATGAGACGGAGGCGGCGATCATGGATTCGATCAACCGGCTTCACGGGAAAAAGACGCTCATCATCATCGCGCACAGATTACAGACCATCGAAAAGTGCGATATGGTATACCGGGTGGAGAACGGCAAGGTAAACCGGGAGCGTTGAGGAATGGAGACTTGCGGCTGACAGACGAAAAGAGGGTGCGCGACGCCTGCGGGGCAGCGTGCCAGAGAAAGGAAATAACAGGGCAATGAAGAAGCTGTGGGATTTTTGCTGGGGAATATACAAGAAATACGAAGAGGCGCTGAACTATCTGATCTGGGGATTTATCGCCTTTGTGCTGAATATGGTGCTGTTTTATCTGTTTGACGATGTGATGGGCATGCAGGAGCTTATCGCCAACGGCGTTGCCTGGGTGATCTGCGTTATCTTTACCTATTTCACCAACCGCACCTTTGTCTTTAAGAGCAAGAATAAGGGAGCACGGGGAGCCGGAAAAGAGTTCGTACAGTTTGTCAGTGCAAGACTCGGTACGCTGGTGCTGGAGGAGCTGGTGATCTTTGTGGGGATCACGGTCCTTGGGGCAAACAACATGATCGTCAAATTCCTGGGACAGGTTCTGGTGATCGTTTCGAACTATTTCCTGAGCAAGTTATGGATCTTTAAGGAGAAAAAATAGAGGGATTTTCGGATGGCAAAAAAGAGACAGGTCAATTTTGAACTGCTGCGGATCGTGGCGATGTTTATGATCATAGCCCTTCATTATCTTGTGAAGGGCGGGGCAGCCGTGTCCTATGTGGAAAACGGGGCGGCGGTCAACTATGCCGCCTGGCTGGTGGAGGCCTTCTGCATCGGTGCAGTCAACTGTTATGTGCTCATCAGCGGTTATTTTCTGGTGGAATCTGAGTGGAAACCGGGACGCGTGGCTTCCCTGTTTTTTCAGGTTCTTTTTTATTCTGCGCTGATCCCGCTTCTTCTGATCCTGATCGGGGAGGTGTCGCCGCGCAGCCTTGGGATCTATGACTGGATCGGGTATCTGCTGCCGGTCGACACAGAGCATTACTGGTTCGCCACCGCCTACCTGCTGATGTATCTTTTTGCGCCGCTTCTGGCAAAGGGCATACGCCAGATGGAAAAGAAAGAATTGCAGGTGGTACTGGTTCTTTTGCTGTTTTTCTTTTCGGCGGTCAAGACCTTTGTGCCGGTTGCGTTTGTGACAGATCACAAGGGATATGATTTTGGCTGGTTTTTGTGCCTGTTTGTCCTGGCGGGTTATATCAGACGCTTTGGATTTTCGTGGTTGGAAAAGAAGGCAAATGCCGCGCTTTTGTATGTCGTGTCCGGTCTGGGGATCTGGGGACTTTCCGTGGTGTCCGGCAGGCTGGGAGAGCGGATCGCCGCTTTTACCTGCTATGCGGATATGCCGTACACGTACAACCATCTGTTGTGTGTGGTCTCGTCGGTCGCACTCTTTTATCTGTTTAAGGACAGCACGGTCCGCGAAGGAAAGTTTGCTGCGCTTGTCACCGCACTGGCGCCCTACACCTTCGGCATTTATCTGCTGCACGAACATCTTCTGGTACGTTACCGGTGGACCGAGTGGCTGGGGACAGAGCGTGTGGCGGGCAGTTTTGGTTTTCTGCCGCATATGGTCGGCTGCGTGGTACTGGTGTATGTGGTGGGAACCGTGGTGGATTTCGTGCGGGCATGGATCTTTGAGCAGATCGCCCGTGTCGGAAAGCGCGGGGAAAGCCGTAATGGAGTTCGATAACTATGCAGAAAATAAAAGACTTTTACAGAAAATATCAAACGTGGATCGAGAACGGTCTGTTTCCGGTATTGCTGATCCTGTACCCCTTCGTGCAGATCAATCAGGGGATCGACGTCTCGGATACCGCGTACAGTCTGTCTAATTTCGCGTTTTTTGGAGAGATGAAGGGGACCTGGATGACGGCGACCTTTCTGGCGAACATGCTGGGAAGCCTGCTGATGAAGCTGCCGTCTGGCGATACGCTGCTGGGGATCTACTGCTACACAACGCTGCTGCAGTCAGCGACAGCGGTGCTGGTATACGCCTCAATGCGCAGAAGGATCCCCGCGCCGGTTCTGTTCCTTGGAGAGATAGGAGCGCTGGGCCTTTGCTGGTGCCCTTCTACGATACTGTATAACTACCTGACCTATCTGCTGCTGATAGGAGGAATGCTGCTTCTCTACCGCGGGATCTGTCTGTCTCTGGACGATGGGAAGGAGAAGGAAGGACGGCAGCCGGACGGATCCTGCGGACTGCCGGAAAACGGCGGAAAAGCCCGGCGCAGAAAACAGGTACTCTGCTATGTCGGTGCGGGGGTGCTGCTTGGCGCGAATGTGGCGGTGCGTATGCCGAACGCAGTACAGGCTATGCTGATCCTCGCCCTGTGGTATGGCGTTCTGCTTGCCGGCAAAGAGAACCGGAGGCACGCATGGGGGCGGCTCGCGGTCGATACCCTGTGGTGTGTGCTGGGGTATCTGGCGGGATTTGGCGTGCCGCTTCTGTGTCTGTCCCTGCGCTACGGAGCGGAGGCGTACCCGTCCATGGTACAGACGATGTTTGCCATGACGGAAAAAGCGGTAGACTATAAACCGACGGCGATGCTGCAGGGAATGTTCGGCGACTACGCCAGGGGGCTTTTCTGGCTGCTGTTTGCCGGGATCGGGATCCTTGCGGGAGCGATCCTCTTTGTATTGCAGCGGAGGCTGTGCGACAAGAGAGGGGCGGCGGTGCTGTGCCGGGTAGTCTACAGCGGCATTTTTCTGGTACTTCTGCGCTTTTACTGGGGAAAGGGAGTGTTCAGCTTCCGGTACTATGAGTACAGCAGCATATACTATCCGGCGGTGCTTCTGCTGACAGTCTTTGTGTGTGTGGCGGTCTGGACGGTCTTTTCACGAAAGACGGACAGAGAGCAGAAGGCGCTGGCGGTGCTTCTGCTGGTGCAGGCCTTTGTGACGCCGCTCGGGAGCAACAACGATCTGTATCCGATCCTGAACGCGCTCTTTCTGGTGCTTCCGTTTACCCTCTGGATGCTGTGTGAGCTGGGAAAAGGCAGAGAGGTGTCAAAACGGATGCTGTGGCAGATCCCTGCGGGGATCCTGTGTCTGTTTGTGCTGATCCAGAGCATCGGTTTTCATGCGGCCTTTGCTTTTCAGGACGGCGTGGACGGCACGGTGAGGGATCGGCTTGTGAACGAGCCGCAGAAGGCGCGGGGCGTATATACGACAGAGGAAAACGGTGCGTTGCTGGAGGAGCTGGCGGTCTATGCGCAGGACGCGGGACTGGCGGGCAGGGAGGCAATCTTCTACGGGGAGATTCCGGGACTTGGCTATTTCCTGGATATGCCTTCGGCGTTATCTACCTTCTGGCCTGATCTGGATTCTTACAGGATGCAGGAGTTTGAAGCGGATATGGAGCAGGTGCGCCTGAGAGCGGAGGCGGATCCCGGCGGGCTGCCGGTGATATTTCTGTCTGCTGCCGACGCGGCGTATCTCTCGGAGGACGCCGATGCGATGAACTGGTTCGGGGTGGATAAGGAAGCACTTTCGCAGGATGAGAAGCTGAGACAGCTTGGAGAATTCCTGAAGGAGAACGGCTACCGGGAGACATTCTGCAATGCGTCCTACGCAGTCTACGAGGCAGACGGGGGCTGATGCGTTGCCAAAGCGGGAAACGGTGTGCTATACTTGCAACAGACAATAAAAGGAAAGAGGTTGTTGGTATGATCAATTTCAATGTGCCGCCCTGTGCGGACAAGGCATTTGACTATATAAAAGAGGCAGTGCAGAACCAGAAGATCTGCGGAGACGGACCTTTCACGGCAAAGTGCAGCCGGTGGATCGAGGAGAAGACGGGGACGACGAAATGCCTGCTCACTCCCTCCTGCACGCACGCGACGGAGATGGCGGCTCTTCTTGCGGAGATCCGGGAGGGCGACGAGGTCATCATGCCGTCCTACACGTTCGTGTCAACGGCGGATGCGTTTGTTCTGCGGGGAGCGAAAGTGGTCTTTGTGGATATAAGACCGGATACCATGAATATCGACGAGAATCTGATCGAGGACGCGATCACAGAGCGGACGAAGGCGATCGTGCCGGTGCATTATGCGGGCGTGGGATGCGAGATGGATAAGATCATGGAGATCGCCGCGCGCCATGGGCTGATGGTGATCGAGGATGCCGCGCAGGGGATCATGGCTTCCTACAAGGGTAAGCCGCTTGGAACCTTCGGAGAGTTCGGCTGCTTCAGCTTCCATGAGACAAAGAATTTCAGCATGGGCGAGGGCGGAGCCCTTCTGATCCGTGATGAGAAATACATCGAACAGGCGGAGATCATCCGCGAGAAGGGAACGGACCGGAGCAAATATTACCGGGGGCAGGTGGATAAGTACCGTTGGCAGAATTACGGCTCTTCGTATCTGCCCAGCGATATGAACGCCGCCTATCTGTACGCGCAGCTTGAGGAGGCGGAAACGATCCAGAAGGCGCGGATAGACCGCTGGAAGGAGTACCGGGAGCAGCTTACGGAGCTGGCACAGGAAGGCCGCATTGAGCTGCCTTATGTACCGTCGTACTGCGAGCACAATGCGCATATGTTTTACATCAAGACCAGGGATCTGGCAGAAAGAACGGATCTGATAGCGTATCTGAAGTCGAAGGATATTCTGGCAGTGTCTCATTATATCCCTCTGCATTCGGCGCCGGCCGGACTGAAGTTCGGAAGGTTCCACGGAGAGGACCGCTATACCACGAAGGAGAGCGAAAGATTGCTGCGTCTGCCATTGTATTATGGTCTGACGGCGGATCAGGCTGCCTATATTTCGCAGCAGGTCAAGTCATTTTATCGATAGAAGAAGGAAACGGGCGGCCGTGTTCCCGGAGGGAAGAGGGAACACGGCGCCGGCAGGGATGATCGGCGGATGGAAAGAAGATCGTTAGCTGGGAAATATGGAAACTGCATAGGCGTACTGCTGATCGTGCTTCTCAATGCGATCGCTATGGGAGTTTTTTTCGACTTTTATTATGATCTCAACGACGATACCATGATGAAAGATATCATGTCGGGGAGATATTCGGGAACACCGGACGGACATAACATGCAGACGTTGTATCCGCTCGGCTTTTTCCTTAGTTTGTTGTACAGGCTGTGCGGGGGAATACCCTGGTATGGCCTGTTTCTATTCCTGTGCCAGTTTGGATGTCTGTATCTGGTCGGACTGCGGCTGGCGGCTGGTGCCCGGACGGTGCAGGCAGAGGGCAGGGGAAAGGCAGGAGCCTGTGCCGGACTTGTGACGGCAGCCGTAGGGCTCACCCTGTTTTCGTGGGGTGTTTTTCTTCCGCATATGATAAATGTGCAGTACACCATCACGTGTGCGATGCTGTCGGCAACGGCGATCTTCTGGTTTCTGACAACGTCGCGCAGGGAGGGCGTCAGAGCCTTTTTGACAGGCAGTATCCCGGCGGTGCTGCTGGTTCTTCTGGCATATCAGCTCAGGACGGAGATGCTGCTGCTGACTTTGCCGTTTGTCGCCTGCGCCGGCTTTTTTTGCTGGACGGAGGAGGAGAAGTTCTTTTCGAAGGAAAATCTGCTGAAGTATGGCTCTGTGGCAGGCGTGATCGCGGCGGGCATCCTGCTGCTGACCGCGCTGGATTCGGCGGCATATGCTGGGGAGGAGTGGAAGGATTTCCGAAGGTTCTTTGAGGAACGGACGACGATATATGACTTTTATCCCGAGATCATCACGCAGGACGCGTATCAGGCGGAGCTTTCAGACATCGGGATTTCGGAAACACGGCAGGAGCTTCTGCGCAATTATAATTTCGGACTGGACGAGGGGATCGACACGGAACTGCTGGCGCAGGTGAGCCGCCTGGCGCAGGAAAGCATTGGAGCGCAGCGCAGCTGGCCGGCAATTTTGCGGGAGCAGCTTTGGGCGTACCGGTACCGCTTTACACACAGTCAGGACGCACCGTATAATCTTCTTGTGGTATGGGCCGCGGCGGCGGTACTGATCACGGGAGTGCGCTGTGGTATGGAATGCAGAGAAAAACCGGTATGGAAACGGTATGCAGCCGTGTGGCAGCTGGCGTTGCTCTTCCTGATGCGGACGGCGATCTGGCTGTTCATTCTGGCGAGGGGAAGGTATCCGGAGAGGATCACCCACTCGCTGTATCTGGTGGAGCTTGCCCTGCTGTCCGGTATGCTTTTGCGGCAGCGCGCGCGCGGCCTTGCCGGAGAAGAGACAGGAAAGAATGTGTACGGAAGCATTTTGCGGGGAATGACGCTGATCCTGCTTGTGATCCCGCTGCTGAATCTGGCGGACAGTGTTGCGCAGGTCAGGCTCGATCAGGAACGCAGACAGAGCGTCAACCGGCAGTGGCAGGAGATCGACGACTACTGCACGCAGTATGCGGATCACTTCTATTTCGAGGATGTGTATTCGACGGTCAGCTTTTCGGAGAAGCTGCTGGCAGATCCCTCCGGCTGGAACCGCACGGAGAGAAAGATACACGACCGCGGAGCCAACTATGACATTCTGGGCGGCTGGATGTGCAAAAGCCCGCTCTACCGCGAAAAACTTGCAGGATATGGAATAGAACAGGCGGGGGATGCGCTGCTCAAAGGATCGGCTTATCTGATCGTCTCGGACGCCGAGGCGCAGGACGGATTGAACTGGCTTCTTGACTATTATGAGGAGCAGGGTGTCACGGCAGTGGTGGTCTGCGAGGAACGGATCGGGGATCACTACGGCGTGTACCGTGTGGACAGGAGTGCGGATCATGGATAAAGAGAGCGTATATCTCCGGCCGATGACCCTGGAGGATTCGGAACAGGTCGTGGGATGGAGAAATAAGGGGTTTGTGAGAAAAAATTTTATCTACCAGAAGCTTTTTACTGTGGAAGGGCAGAGAGAATGGTATCTTACGCAGGTGAAGACAGGAAACGTGGCACAGTTCATCGTCTGTCTGCGCGGCGGGAGAGGGGTCGGGAGCACTTATCTGCGTGATATCGACAGAGAAAAGGGGACGGCAGAATACGGGATCTTCCTCGGGGAGAAGGACATTCTGGGACAGGGGATCGGAACGCTGGCGGCGCAAAAGACGCTGGACTACGCGTTTGGAGAGCTGGGACTGGAAAAGGTCTTTCTGCGGTTTCTGGAGGACAACATTGGAGCCGGCAGGAGCTATGAGCACGCCGGGTTTCGCCGGATAGAGGGACGCGAAGAACAGGTGCATCTGGAGGATGGCGTCCACACCGTGCTTTTTATGGAGATCTGCCGGGAGGAATGGCAGATGCGGATGGAGGAATAGAGACAGGCTATGAAGAAGATGATAAGTTTTGTGATTCCCTGTTACCGGTCGCAGCAGACGATCGGCGGGGTGATAGAGGAGATCAACTCGACGATGGAGGGGATGCCGGAATATACGCATGAGATCATTCTGGTAAACGACGCTTCCCCCGACCAGACGTATGAGACGATCCGGGAGCTTTGCAGACAGCATAAAAACATCTGCGGCATCAATCTGGCAAAGAATTTCGGGCAGCACGCGGCATTGATGGCGGGATTCCACTATGTACACGGCGAGATCGTGGTCTGTCTGGACGACGATGGACAGACGCCCGCCAACGAGGTCGGCAAACTCCTGAAGGAGATCGAGAAGGGGGCGGATGTGGTCTATGCAAGCTACGCGCATAAAAAACATTCGGCGTTCCGCAATTTTGGGAGCAAGGTCAACGAAGCGATGGCGCATATCATGCTCGGAAAACCCAAAGAGCTGATGGTATCCAGCTACTTTGCCGCAAGGCGGTTTATCGTGGATGAGATGATCGGCTACGCCAACCCGTACCCCTATGTCATCGGGCTGGTGCTGCGCTCCACGAAGAACATTGTCAATGTGGAGGTCAAGCACAGGGAGCGCGAGGTGGGAACCTCCGGCTATACGCTTGGCAAGCTGCTCGCGCTGTGGTTCAACGGCTTTACGGCGTTCAGCGTCAAGCCGCTGCGTCTGGCGACTGTGATCGGAACGATATCGGCGTTTGCAGGCTTTCTCTACGGGATCTATACCGTGGTGAAGAAGCTGATCAATCCTGATGTGGTGATCGGTTTCAGCGCGCTGATGTCGGCGATCGTCTTTTTCTGCGGACTGATCCTGCTGATGCTGGGGATCATCGGCGAGTATGTCGGCAGAATTTATATATCCCTCAACAATTCCCCGCAGTTTGTGATCAGAGAGTGCATAGATGAACGAGATTCGATGGAAGATTAAAATAAATACGCTGGCGCTGGTGCTTTCTACGGCAGCCGCGCTGTGCTTTCCGCAGATCCTGAACCTGAAGGACAATGCGCTGGGATTCACGAACAGTATTTTTTCAGTGATGGTCTGGCTCCTGTGCTATTATGCCGTGGATCTCTCGCTCCATACGATCGATCTGCGGGATAAAAGAGGCTGGATTCTCGCCGGGATCCTGTCGTTTCTGTTTACCGCCGCGATGCTGTTCGGGGTGAGGCTGGATTCGGTGGAAAACGTCAACTTCAAGGACGCCATGCTGTGGATATCCCTGCCGGTGTTCACCTGCCTGTTTGCGATACTGGTGCGCAAGTTCTGGAATTTTCTGGGTGGGATAGAAGAAAAAAGGATGCGGCTTGCTGCGCAGCTCGGTGAAAAAAAGCTGCCGGAGCTTCGCACGCGGACCCGCAACATCCTGGTCTTTCTGGTGTTGTTTTTCTGCTGGTTTCTGGTCTTTCTGGCGGTCTATCCGGGCTTTTTTGTCTACGACGCGCAGGAGGAATACCTGCAGGTGGCGTCCAGAAATTTTACGACGCACCATCCGCTTCTCCATGTGCTTCTGCTGGGAGGAAGCATCTGTGCGGTGCACAAGGTGACGGGATCGTACAATCTGGGGATCGCCTGCTATACGCTGTTTCAGATGGCGGTGATCGCAGGCGTATTTACGGGGATGATCGCATATCTCCGGAAAAAGGGCGTATCCGTCTGGCTGAGGGTTCTTTCCGTCATTTATTTCGCGGTCTTTCCGGTCGTGGTGATGTTTACCCTGTGCTCTGCGAAGGATGCCCTGTTTACGGGCGCGCTGCTTTTGCTGGTCATTTCGCTGCTTGAGATGGGCTGTGCGGGAGAGAATTTTTTCGCCTCGCGGGGATGGCAGTGCACGCTGGTGTGCAGCGCGGCGCTGATGATGCTCCTGCGAAAGAACGGGGTGTACGCCTTTCTTGTGATGGTGCCGGTCCTTTTGCTGATGCAGAAAAGGCAGGAGAACAGAAAATACAGGAAAAGGCTGGGGGTGCTTCTCATCGGCGCGTTTGCACTCTTCCTGGCAGGAAATACCCTGCTGACCGTGAGCCTGCACGCGCAGGCAGGGGAGAATCAGGAAATCCTGACGGTGCCGATCCAGCAGCTTGCGAGAACCTATAAATATACGCCGGAGGCTTTTTCAGATGAAGAGAAGACGCTCCTGTTCCGGATCCTGCCGGAGGATGCGCTTGCGAGGTACAATCCTAGACTGTCCGATCCGGTGAAGTATTTTTTTAACAATCAGGAGTACGAGAAGGACCGCTCGCAGTACGCAAAGCTGTGGCTCAGTGTCGGGATGCGCAAGCCTCTCTCTTACCTGAACGCCTGGCTGATGACCTCCTACGGGTTCTGGTATCCGGACACGGTCATCAACGTGTATGCCGGAAATTCCGTGTTCACGTTCACCTACAAGGACTGCTCATACTTCGGTTACGAGGTTGAGGAGCCGGGCGTGAGGGCGAGCAAGATCCCCTGGCTGGACGAGGCGTACAGACGGCTTTCGCTGGAGATCCAGCAGGAAAAGATCCCGGTCCTGTCGATGCTGTACTCGCCGGGATGCCTGTTCTGGTGCTTTGCCTTCTTCTTCAGCTATGCACTGTACCGCAGGAAATATCATATTCTCCAGGCGTATGTGCTCGTGCTGCTCATGTGGCTGACGGTGATCCTGGGACCGACCTATCTGCCGCGCTATGTGCTGATCTTCTGGTACGCGCTTCCGCTGTTTGTGGCGGTTATGTTCGAGGAAGAGCGGTTTGGTTGTAAAAACAGCAGAAGCATGGTATACTAATCTGTACGGTATCTGCCCGGCGGGCGGATGAATAAGACGTATGAAATAGATAAGGCTGAAAAATGAATCGAGTGACAGACAAAAAACAGGCTGTGATGACCGTTCTCTGGATCGTGATCATCGGAGTGATCCTTTCGCTCTGGCCGCTGCGTCTCATAAATGAGACGGTAGTTTCAGATACAAATAAGCAGATGGTGGCGGAATCGGAAGCCATCACGACAGACTATGTTGTCAAGCAGATGTTTATTGCCCAGTACGACCGGCTCAAGGATATAGAGATCTACTTTACGGACGGGGAAGTGGGAGCGGAGTTTAACTTCGTCCTTTACGACGCGTCGATGAATATTGTGATGCAGCAGGTGATCAGCACGGAGGATATGAAAGCGATTCCGGGCTATTGCAGGGTGCAGGTCAACATCGATACGGAAGTGGGTCGTGAATACTATTATCTGATCCAGGGGATCGATAAGCCGTTTCGCGTAGCCTATGAGAATACGGCGGATTCCGGCAACATTTACAACGGAACGCTCTATTATGGAAATGTGGAGGATACCGGGCACAATATGATCGCTGCCTACGATTACGAGGTGCCGCTGCGCAAGGGTAAGACGCTTGCGTGGGATCTCGGATTGCTGCTTGCCGGAGTTCTTCTCAGCCGGATCATAAAGAGATACTATGACGGCAGACCGGAGAAAAACCGTCTGGTCACGGTGGAGCAGGTGTGCCATAAGGTCTTTGGCCCTCTGGTCGTGGCTGCGGGCGTGCTTGGCGTCCTGACAGTGTGGCCGGGAAAGCTGTATACACAGGAGAAGGCGTCGATCGTGTTCTTTGCGGTGGGAATCCTGCTTGCCATGCTGGTGCTTCTGTATGTTGTGTACCATGACAGGACGGGGATCTCGACGACCAGGACTGTCTGGGACTGTCTCAAGGACAAATGGCAGGATTATCTGCAGTCTGCCATGATCGCCGGAGCGATCTGGGGCTGCTGCAATTATATGAACGGCTTATATGAGATCCATCATTCCGTGGCATACAGACAGGTGCTGGTGTTCCTTGCCCTGTCGGTGATCGCCACCTATCGGAAAAAGGAACTTTTTACGCTGTACAATCTGATCTATCTGATCGCCGCAGCCGTGATCGGGTATCGTTATTATGGCACGGCTGTCTCTGCGCTGGAGGATCCGGAGGAGCTGGAGATCGAAGTGATCCGGCTGACTGTGTATGTCGGGATCCTGGCAGGAATGGTGCTGATCAACACGGTGCTGCTGTTCATAAGAAGGCAGATCCGCGGGCTGTCGCTGTGGTACGGCGCGCTTGTGACGGCGTTCTTTGTACTGATCATACTATACCGGAATACGCGCGGCTGGCCGATCTATCTGGTGTGTGCGTTTTCCCTGTTTTATTTTCGAATGGCAGGATGGGATAAAAGATCCCATTTATTACAGAATATAGGTAACGGCGTGCTGCTGCATTTTGGTCTGATGACCGTGTACTGCCTGCTGCACAGACCGTATATGTTTTTCCAGTATTACCGGTATCCGTTTATTTTCCATACGGTGACGATATCGGCGGTCTACCTTGCCATGGTAGTCTGCGCGGCGCTTGTGAAGCTGCTGGATGCCTACCGGAGATGTCCGAGGCTGGCGGCGTATTACAAGGAGCTGCTGCTTTTCGGCATATCCTGTGTGTATCTGGTGATGACGCTGTCGAGAACGGGATATCTTGCGGTGATCTTTACGGCGCTGCTGGTGATCCCGGTGTGCTGTTTTTCCATGAAAAAGAGGTGGAGCAGCATGCTGCGCGCGGCGGGGGCGATGATCCTTGCCGTGGTACTGACTTTTCCGATCGTATTTACGGCACAGCGGATCCTGCCGTCTGTTGCGGCAAAGCCGGAGCTGCATGAGATCGAGGAGCTTCCGACGGAGATCGTTCACGGAAGAGTGGTCGACTCCTATTACTATATTACGTTTGAACGGTTCGTACAGGTATTCCAGATGAAGGTTCTGGGCATCCCGGAGGAGAAGTGCGTCCGGGCGGGAAACTGGGCATTCCGGGAAAAGCAGCTGTTTGACGAGTGGTTCCGGCCGGAGCGCATCCTGCTTGCATCGGCGCAGGATATGGCGGCAGCCGGGGAAGAAACGCAGGAGCAGGAATCCTATGCGAACGGAAGAATGGAGATTTTCAGGACCTACTATGAAAACCTGAACACGGTAGGACATGAGGATATGGGCATCATGCAGCCGGACGGCAACTTTATCGTGCATGCCCACAATATTTATCTGCAGGTGGCATATGACCACGGAATCTATGTGGGGGCAGTCTTTTTGCTCCTGGGGGCAGGAACCTTTGTACAGGGGGCTGTCTTCTATCATAGAAAGAAGGAGAGCGTGGCGTGTGCGGCGCTGCCATTTGCCATGATCACGCTGTTTGCGGTGGCAGGACTGACCGAGTGGATCTTCCATCCCTGCTGTCCGATCGCCTGCATCCTTCTTATGACCATGGCGCCGCTTCTTTTCGACTGCAGAAAAGAGGCATGAGGAACAGAACATGAAGAAGATCAGATCAACGTTTAATGTCAAATTATTTTATAGAAGAACCTGCCTGATCATTTATGATGTGATCAGCGTCGTGCTGGCGAGTTATCTGGCGATCCTGATCAGGTACGATCTCCATTTTGAGGGGATACCGGATCATTTCATGCGCCCGATCGAGCTGTTTATGCCGATCAACATCCTGCTGGCGCTGGCGGTCTTTTATGGCTTTCGGCTGTACAGCAGTCTCTGGGCGTATGCAGGAGAGACGGAATTGCAGAATATTGTGATGGCGTGCGTCGTCTCCACCCTTTTGAACGGGATCGGGATGCAGTTTTTCCGGATCGGCAACCGGCAGGCGGTACCCAAGAGCTATTACCTGTTGTATATGTTTGTGCTGGTGACCTGCATTTTTGCAAGCCGGTTTTCTTACCGCTTCTTCCGCAGCCTCAAGCACAAGCAGCAGAACAAGAAGAACCGGATCTCTGTCATGGTGATCGGCGCCGGGGAAGCGGCGAACCTGATCATCAAAGAGATCGTGAACAGCAATTTCTCCACCATGGTCATCAAGTGTATCATCGACGACGACAAGGGAAAGTGGGGAAGATATATCCAGGGGATCAAGGTAGTCGGCGGCAGGGACAAGATCGTCGAGTGCGCCGATCTGTACGAGGTGGACGAGATCATCGTCGCCATGCCCTCGGCAAGCCGTTCGGAGATCAAGAAGATCCTGGAGATCTGTAAGGATACGAACTGTAAGCTGCGTTCCCTGCCGGGAATGTACCAGCTTGTGAACGGGGAAGTCAACGTCAGCAAGCTCCGTGACGTGGAGGTCGAGGATCTGCTGGGCAGAGAGCCGATCAGCGTGGATATGGATTCCATTCTGGGATATGTGCAGGGCAAGGTGGTGCTGGTGACCGGAGGAGGAGGCTCCATCGGAAGCGAGCTTTGCAGACAGATCGCGGGACATCGCCCCAAGCAGCTTGTGATCCTGGATATCTATGAAAACAGCGTGTACGACATCCAGCAGGAATTGAAAAAGAAATTCCCGGAGCTGGATCTGGTGGTCCTGATCGCATCCGTGCGAAACACCAACCGGATGAATTATATATTTTCGACCTATCGCCCGGATATCGTCTACCATGCGGCCGCACACAAGCATGTGCCGCTGATGGAGGACAGTCCGACAGAGGCGATCAAAAATAACGTGTTCGGCACGTTCAAGACCGCGCAGGCGGCTGCGATGAGCGGGGTGCGCCGGTTCGTGATGATCTCGACAGACAAGGCGGTCAACCCGACCAACATCATGGGAGCCAGCAAACGGATCTGTGAGATGATCATCCAGACCTTTGACAAGCATTACGATACGGAGTTTGTGGCGGTGCGCTTTGGAAATGTGCTGGGAAGCAACGGAAGCGTGATACCGCTGTTCCGCAAGCAGATCGCGGCGGGCGGACCGGTCACGGTGACGCACCCGGATATCATCCGCTATTTTATGACGATACCGGAGGCAGTTTCCCTGGTATTGCAGGCGGGCGCCTACGCCAAGGGCGGAGAGATCTTCGTCCTGGACATGGGAGAGCCGGTCAAGATACTGACGCTGGCAGAGAACCTCATAAAACTGTCCGGATACCGGGTAGGAGAGGATATCAAAATAGAGTTTACAGGACTTCGTCCGGGCGAGAAGCTCTACGAGGAGCTTTTGATGGACGAAGAGGGAATGAAGGACACGGCAAATAAGCTGATCCATATCGGCAGACCGATCGAACTGGACGAGCAGGAGTTCTTTGCACAGCTCAAGGAGCTGAAGGATGAGTGCCAGATCGAAAGCTCGGATATCCGGCCGCTGATCCGCAAGATCGTGCCGACCTACCATTATCAGAAGGAAAATTAGGGAGGAAAGAGATTACCATGGAGAACAAAAGGATCTATCTCGCATCACCCACCATGCACGGCGAGGAGCAGCAATTTATTCAGGAAGCGTTTGACACAAACTGGGTAGCACCGCTCGGTCCGAACGTGGACGCGTTTGAGAAGGAGATGGCGGCTTATACGGGCTGTGGTCATGCGGCTGCGCTGAGCGCGGGAACCGCGGCGGTACACCTTTCACTGAAACTGCTGGATATCCAGCAGGGGGATGTGGTGTTCGTGTCCGACCTGACCTTTTCCGCATCCTGCAATCCGATCGTATATGAAAAGGCAACGCCCGTGTTCATCGACGCGGAGCCGGATACCTGGGATATGTCGCCGGCTGCCCTGAGAAGAGCGTTTGAAAAATATCCGGCCCCCAAGGCGGTGATCTGTGTGCATCTGTACGGAACACCTGCCAAGCTGGACGAGATCATGGCAATCTGTGAGGAACATAAGGTTCCGCTGATCGAGGATGCAGCGGAATCGCTGGGAAGCACCTACAAGGGCAAATTCACGGGAACCTTTGGAAAATACGGGATCTATTCGTTCAATGGAAATAAGATCATCACGACCTCCGGCGGCGGTATGCTGGTTTCGGCGGACGAGGAGGCGACAAAGCGGGCGACGTTCCTTGCGACACAGGCGAGAGACCCCGCAAGATATTATCAACATTCCCAGATCGGCTATAACTATCGCATGAGCAATATCACAGCCGGCATTGGACGGGGACAGCTCCTGCATATGGAGGAGCACAAGGCGGCCAAGAAAGCGATTTACAGACAGTACACGGAAGCGTTTGCAGATATCCCGGAGATCACCATGAATCCTATGAATCCGGACGGGGACGCCAACAACTGGCTCTCCTGTATGACGATCGCCAAAGAAAGTCCGGTGACGCCGGATATGGTGATGGACGCGCTTGCCGCGGAAAACATCGAGAGCAGACCGATCTGGAAGCCGATGCACCTCCAGCCGGTGTTTGCAGGATATGATTTCCTGCCGCACCGGGAGGATGGAAGCAGCGTAGGAGAAGAGATCTTTGACAGAGGAATGTGCCTGCCGAGCGACATCAAGAACACGCCGCAGGATATGGAGCGGATCATCGGGATCGTGAGAGGATGCTTTACAAAGTAAGACGACACAAAGGCGGCTGCGGGAAAGAGGAGTTCGATGTATAAAAATGGGATAAAAAGAGGTCTGGATCTTCTATTATCGTTTTGTGCGATCGTTGTGCTGAGCCCGGTGCTTCTGGTGCTCGCGGTTCTGGTGCGGGTAAAGCTGGGCAGCCCGGTCCTTTTCAGACAGGAAAGACCGGGAAAAAATGAGAAGATCTTCACATTGTGTAAATTCCGCACCATGACGGACGAGAGAGGGGCAGACGGCGAGCTTCTGCCGGACGCGGTGCGGCTTACAAAGTTTGGAAAATTTCTGCGCGCGACCAGCCTGGACGAGCTGCCGGAGCTTTTCAATATCCTGAAAGGCGATATGAGCCTGATCGGACCAAGACCGCTGCTGGTGTCCTACCTTCCGTACTATACGGAGAGGGAGAAGAAAAGACACAGCGTAAGACCGGGGCTGACAGGGCTTGCGCAGGTCAGCGGACGGAATTTCCTGGATTGGGATAAACGTCTGCAAAAGGACGTAGAATATGTAGAGAACCTATCCTTCAAAATGGATGTGAAGGTGCTTTTACTGACGATAAAGACTGTGCTTGGACATTCGGAGGAAGTTGCGGAGGACACCAACGCGGTAGAGGGAAATTTTGCAGAGATCCGAAGGAAGAGACTGGAGGAGACAGGACATGCAGGATAAGGGAAACATCCTGATCTTGAGCGCGGGGACGCGCGACAAGGTGGTGCAGTATTTTAAGAAAGAGATGGAAGGCATTGGAAAGGTCATTGCGACGGATTGCAGCAATCTTGCGCCGGCGGTCTATGACGCGGACGGCTTTTATCTGGTGCCGCGCATCACAGAGCCGGGGTATGTGAAGCGGATCCTGGAGATCTGCAAAAAGGAGCAGATCACGGGCGTGTTTTCGCTGATCGACCCGGAACTGAGTCTTCTGGCAAAGGAGAGAGCACGTTTCCTGGAGATCGGAACGACGCCGATCGTCTCCGATTATGAGCTGGTGGAAACCTGTTTTGACAAATATAAGATGTTCCGGCTTCTTGAGAAGATGGGGATCCCGACAGGGAAATGCTATCGGGATATTGAATCTTTTCAGCAGGCAAGGCGGCAGGGCGAGATCGACTACCCGGTGTTCGTCAAGCCGGTCTGTGGAAGCGCCAGTATCCATATCAACAAGGTTGGAAGCGACAAGGAGCTGAACGTGCTGTTTGACCTGTACGACGACCTTATGATCCAGCAGTTTATGGACGGACAGGAGTACGGAGCCGACCTTTATGTCGATATGCTGTCCGGAAAGTGTACGGATCTTTTTGTGAAAAAGAAGATCAAGATGCGGGCAGGAGAGACGGACAAGTCGGTGTCCTTCAAGGATGAGCGGCTTTTTGAACTTCTGAAAAATTTTGCAGAGCAGTGCGGCTTTCGAGGGATGATCGATATCGATATCTTTGAGATAGACGGGACCTATTATCTGTCCGAGGTCAATCCCCGGTTTGGCGGGGGATATCCGCATGCCTATGCCTGCGGCGTAAATATGCCGAAGGCTGTGATCAATAATCTGATGGGCAGAGAGAATCCGGTTACGATCGGAGCGTATGCGGAGAATATCTGCATGATGAAATACAACGAGATCGCCATCCGCGATATGAGCGGAACGCAGATCGTACCCTAGGAGGATCCGGGGTGGAGGAAAGCATGAAGAGAGTGTTGGTTCTTACCAATTCGTCCGGAGGTCTGTACGACTTTCGAAACGAGTTTATACAGGCACTGACGGCGGAATATGAGGTGTATATCAGCATGCCGGACGACGTCAAAAAGAAGGAGCTGGAGGCGGAAGGCTGCCGGATCATCACAACGCCAATCAACCGGCGCGGGATCAATCCGGTTGAGGATCTGAAGCTGTACCGCACTTACGGCAGGCTGATGAAGGAGATCAGACCGGGTCTCGTTGTCACCTACACGATCAAGCCGAATATCTACGGAGGCTTTGCAGCGGGCAGAAAAAAGATTCCGTACTTTGCGACCATTACGGGACTGGGCGGTGCGTTCGACCGGACCGGGCTGTTCCTGAAGCTGATCGTTGCGATGTACCGCGCGGGGCTGCGCAAGGCTTCCTGCGTCTTTTTCCAGAATGAGGAAAACAGGGGAATCTTTGAGAGATTTGGGATCCGCGGAAGAAAAGAGAGAATGGTTCCGGGCTCCGGAGTCAATCTGGAACGGCACCGGTTTGAACCGTTTCCGGATACCGAAGAGACACATTTCCTGTTTGTCGGCCGTGTGATGAAGGAGCGGGGCATCCTGGAGTTTGTGGAGGCTGCCAAAAGACTGCACAGCGAGACGGTCCATTTCGATATCCTCGGATATTGCGATGAGGACTATCAGGAAATGCTGGATGGACTGGAAAAGGAGGGCGTGATCCATCAGCTTGGATTCCACACGGAGGTACACCCTTATCTGGCGGCTACGAGCGCTGTTGTCATTGCATCCTTCCATGAAGGAATGTCGAACGCGCTGATCGAGGCGGCGGCGACAGGGCGTCCGGTGATCGCCTCCAACATCAGCGGGTGCAGGGAAGCGTTCGAAGACGGAGTGACCGGTTTTGGCTTTACTCCTGGCAACGCGGGAGAACTTGTGGACGCGATGGAGAAGTTTCTTGCACTTTCCCCGGAGAGTCGTGCTATAATGGGACAGAAAGCACGCGAGAAGATGGAGAAGGAATTTGACAGACATCTGGTCACGGGCGAATATATGGATGAAGTACATAAGATAATATAAGAGTTTTACGATTGTCTGAATAATTATGGAAAAGGAAAGGATGGAAGGAAACGTGGGTTTATATGAGAAGATTTTAAGCGGAGAAGAGAAATTATCGCTGGTAGGTCTGGGCTATGTAGGTATGCCGATCGCAGTGGCATTTGCCAGAAAGATCAAGGTGGTAGGCTTTGACCTGAACGAGAAGAAGATCGAGCTTTACAAGAACGGTATCGACCCGACCAACGAGGTGGGCAACGATGTCATCCGGGATACCAAGGTGGAATTTACGGCAGACGCCTCGAAGCTGAGAGAGGCAAAGTTCCATATCGTAGCGGTTCCGACGCCGGTCAATGACGACCATACGCCGGATCTGACCCCGGTAGAGGGAGCAAGCCGTATCCTGGGACAGAACCTCACGAAGGGATCCGTTGTCGTGTTCGAGTCCACAGTGTATCCGGGCGTTACGGAGGACATCTGCGTGCCGATCCTTGAGAAAGAATCCGGACTCAAGTGCGGCGTGGATTTCAAGATCGGCTATTCTCCGGAGAGAATCAACCCCGGCGACAAGGTACATAGACTGGAAACGATCACCAAGATTGTGTCCGGTATGGATGAAGAGACGCTGGACACGGTGGCAAAGGTCTATGAGCTGGTCGTAGACGCCGGTGTGTACCGCGCGGAGTCCATCAAGGTTGCAGAGGCTGCGAAGGTTATTGAGAACAGCCAGAGAGATATCAACATTGCCTTTATGAACGAGCTTTCCATGATCTTCCACCGGATGGGGATCGACACCAAATCCGTGCTGGAGGCGGCAGGAACCAAGTGGAACTTCCTGAAATTCATGCCGGGTCTGGTAGGCGGCCACTGTATCGGTGTGGATCCGTATTATCTGACCTACAAGGCAGAGCAGCTCGGCTATCATTCCCAGATCATCCTGTCTGGACGACGGATCAACGACGATATGGGAAAATATGTTGCGGAGAGCCTTGTGAAGGATCTGATCAAGGCGGATATCCCGGTGAAGAATGCAAAGATCGCGATCCTGGGCTTCACCTTCAAGGAGAACTGCCCGGATACCAGAAATACGAAGGTGATCGATATTTACAGAGAGCTGGGAGAATACGGCATTGAGCCGATGGTGGTCGATCCGGCGGCAGATGCGGATGAGGCAAAGAGACTGTACGGGATCACGTTTGACCGCATGGAGGACATCAAGGATGTTGATGCGGTGATCATAGCCGTTGCGCACGATCAGTTCCTTTCTCTCAGCAAGGACGACATCAGCGCGTTCTATAACCCGAAACACAGCCAGAAGGTTCTTCTTGATATCAAGGGACTTCTGGACAGAAAAGAATATCAGACAGAGGATTATCTGTATTGGAGACTGTAAGTGTGACCAAAAAGCGTTCCCTATATCTGTTAGCCGGACTGCTTGCTTTCTTTCTGGGAATGTTCCTGCGCTTTGGCGTGGGCGTATACAATGACTCAGAACAGTATATTTCGATGCACATACACAGAGAGCCGCTCTATCCGTTGTTTCTGGCGTTTTTCAGGCTGTTTGCGAAGGATGGAGCGCTGGCGGCGGCCGCCGTCGTGCAGAATGTGCTGACGGCATACAGCATCTATGCGCTGTCCGAGTATCTCCGGAAAAAGTTCGGACTGCCCGTCTGGAAGGAACTGGTCATTGTGGCGGTGCAGCTTGCCCCGCATCTGATGACGAAATATGTGTCGGCGCTTGGCATTTTTCTGGAAAACTCCGTGATGAGCGAGGCGCTCTGTATTCCGCTTTTTGAACTGTATCTGTTGTTCCTTCTGCGGATGATCTACGAGGACAGCCGCAGCGCCGGGATGGTCAGTCTGCTGCTCTCATTGCTGCTTTCCCTGACGAGAAGCCAGATGATGGTGACCATTCTGATGTGGCTGATCGTGCAGGTGATCCGGGCGGTCTTACAGAAGCGTTTCCGGAGAATCCTCTGGTCGGCAGCGGCGGTGGTCCTGCTGTTCGGCGCACGGAGCCTTACGACGCATATTTACAATTACGGCGTCACGGGGTATTTTATGGGAAATACTTACGGGAAGGTGAATACGTTCACCAATGTTATTTACGCCTGTGATCCGGAGGATGGGCAGGTGTTTGCAGAGGGAAGCCTGGAGAGGCAGTTTTTTGATGCCTTCTATGAACAGGCAGACCAGATCGGGGCAAATTACAGGTACGGGGGCGATTCCTTCGCAGAGCGGGCAGAACATCTGGAAAACTGCCACGACGCCCTGAAATTTGAGATCCTGGAGGCGAACCTTTCCGCGTACTATTTTGGTCTGGGAAAGGTCGATTATTATCAGCAGAGCAGCATGTCGGATGCGATGGCGGGAACTATGCTGAAGGCGCTTCTTCCTGTGTGCTTCGGACAGTGGCTTTACGATTATATCCTGCTTTGCACCTACGGCTTTGTGAGGAGCATTGCGGTGGTGCATCCGGTCATCAACTGGCTGGCGCTGGTGTTGTATGCGGCAGCAGTCCTTTTGACGGTCTGGGGCTACAGGCAGAAAAGAGCGCGGGATGCGGCGATCCTGATGAGCGTGGCGCTTTTGTTCATTGTGGGCAACGTCTGCGCGGCGTCCCTGACGATCATGTGCCTGTCGCGCTATATGATCTATGGGTTTGCGCCCTTTTATATCGCGCTTTTCCTTCTCGGGACAGCGTTTGCAAAAGAGTGGAGATCCCGTCTGCACAATAAGAAAAGGGAAATGGAGAACAGAGAGTAAGATGAGCTATCAAGATGTGAAATTTGACAAAGAAAGCGTATTTCTGGTAGGCGGAGGAGCCGGCTTTATCGGATCCAATATCTGCGAGGCGCTGATCAATATGGGCTATACCGTACGATGCCTGGACAATCTGTCTACGGGAAAATACGAAAATATTGAACAGCTTGTAGAGCATCCGAATTTTACGTTTATCAAGGGCGATATCCGGGAGCTGGAAACCTGCATGGAAGCGACCAAGGGGGTCGATTACGTGCTGAACCAGGCGGCGTGGGGAAGCGTGCCGAGGAGTATTGAGATGCCGCTTCTGTACGAGGAGATCAATATCCGGGGAACCCTGAATATGATGGAGGCGTCCCGTGTGAACGGGGTAAAGAAATTCGTCTATGCTTCCAGCTCTTCCGTGTATGGAAACACCGCAACGCTTCCGAAAAAGGAAGGACAGGAGGGAGCCGTGATCTCTCCGTATGCGCTGACCAAGAAGGTGGATGAGGAGTACGGCAGACTGTACAAGGAGCTTTACGGTCTGGATACTTACGGACTGCGTTACTTTAATGTGTTCGGGCGCAGACAGGATCCAAACGGCATGTACGCCGCCGTGATCCCCAAGTTTATCAAGCAGCTTCTCCACGGAGAGGTGCCGACGATCAACGGGGACGGCAGACAGTCCAGAGATTTTACCTACATCGACAACGTGATCGAAGGAAACCTCAGAGCCTGCCATGCCTCCAGTGAGGCAGCCGGACAGGCGTTCAACATCGGCGCGGGCGGAAGACTGTACCTGATCGATATCTATTACGATCTCTGCAAGGCGCTCGGCAAGGATGTGGAGCCGAACTTTGGGCCGGAGCGCAAGGGCGATGTGCGGGATTCCAACGCGGACATCAGCAAGGCGCGGGAGCTTCTCGGATACGATCCGGAGTATGATTTTGCCAGAGGGATCGCGCTGGCGATCGACTGGTACAAGGAATATCTTGCCTGACACAGAGCGGGAGACGCTGACGAAAACGGACATAGGTATGAGAGAGCATGGAATGGAAATTGTTTAATTATCGCATACAGATTGCGAAGGAGCATCCGATCACCAATACGATGCCCAAAATATATAATGCCGAGGGGCAGCTGCTGGAAACCTATTTTATCAAAAACAGGCACAGTCAGCATGCCCCTTTTGGGCATGAAGGGAAGTATTTTTTCTGGGACAGATATAACTATGGCCTGGACACGCATTTTTACGGTCCGGAGGCGATGCCGCATACGCTTGGCAATCCAGTGGTGAAGTATGGGATGCTGACCGAGTCGAGGGTGATCGTTCCCAAAGACTATGAGGTGTTTCACAGGCACAGAGGGCTGGAGAAGGAGTTCCGCTACATCTTCACCTACGATGAGAAGATCCTGAATGAGGTAGAGAACGCCAGATTTTATCCGGTGGCGGCAGGGATCTGGAACCAGAAGATGAAGGAGGATCTGTGGCAGCATAAGGACAGGGATCTTTCGATCCTTTCCTCCGATAAGGTGATGTGCGAACTGCACCGGTTCCGGCTGGAGCTGGCGAGAAGGTGCAAGAGAGAGCAGCTCGCGGACACCTACGGAAAATTCGACGGCGGCGCTTACGTGCAGAGCGTGGACGAAACGCTCGACCGCTATCGGTTTGCCTTTATCATTGAGAACGATATTTCCGATTACTATTTTTCAGAGCGGCTGACAAGCTGCCTGGCGGCGCAGACGGTTCCGGTCTATCTGGGCGCGAGAAAGATCTCGGAGTTCTTTAACACGGAAGGGATGATCCTTCTCGAAAAACCGGATCTGGATCTGGCGGCAGGGCTGGTGAAGGAGTGCACGCAGAAGCGCTATGAAGAGATGCTTCCGGCTATCCTGGAAAATTATCAGCGGGCGCAGGAATACAGGAATATGCAGGACTATCTGTATGAGCATTACCTGCGGTGAGAGAAAGCTGCGGCATAACCCCGGAGCGGGGAGAATCAGACAAAGGAGACGGCTATGAGATATAAGGTTGTGGTATTTGGCGTAAAGGATACCTCGGAGAATATTGTCAGCTTCATTCAGGAGCAGATCTGTCCGGTGGATCTGGTCATCACGATCAGCCCGGAGGTGACGAAGAAAAATCAGGTGTCCGGCTATAAGGGACTGTCCTTTCTGACAGAGAAATACGGGATTCCGGTGCATGAGGCGGACAGCTATTTCCTCACGGATGAAAAGACGCAGACCTTTCTGCATGAGAACGAATTTGATATCGGGATCTCGATGGGATGGCAGAGGCTGATGCCGGGATCGGTGCTTGACTGCTTCCGGTACGGCGTGTTCGGTTTTCATGGGAACTGCGGCTATCTTCCTTTTGGAAGAGGCAGATCTCCGCTCAACTGGTCAATCATCCTCGGGGACACCCGGTTCAATCTGAACCTGTTCCGCTACGACGAGAAGGCAGACAGTCCGAATGTGTTTGCCACGGAGATGTTTTCCATCACGCCGCATGACGATATCCGCACAGCGCAGTATAAGAACATGATCTGTTCCAAAAATCTGATCCGCAGGCTTCTGAAAGCCTATCAGGAGGACCGGATCGAGATAAGAACGGATTCGAAGGACTTTGATTCCTGGTACAATAAGCGGACGGCGGTGGACGGCAAGATCGATTTCCATGCGAGGACGCGGGAGATATACAACCTGATCCGCGGCGTGGCGGCGCCTTTCCCGGGAGCTTTTGCCATGCTGGGAGAGGAAAAGGTGACGGTGTGGGAGGCGCATCCCTTTGACGAGATGATCGATTTCTCGGCGTATGCGCCCGGAGAAGTCATTGATATTTTTGACGGAAAGCCCATTGTCCGGACAGTGGACGGCTCACTCCTGATTGACCGCTATGAGTGCGCAGGAGAGATCCAGGTGGGAGAGGTACTTGTCTGAGCAACGCGACAGGTGCGGAAAGGAAAGACAGATGGACAGGTCAGAGCCAATCAGAGTGCTGCATGTGCTCGGCGGAGTCGGGCCGGGCGGCGCGGAGAGCCGTATCATGGATCTGTACCGGCAGATGGACCGGGAAAAGATCCAGTTTGACTTTCTGGTACACAGCAGCAGGATCCGAAAAGCAGGGGACGATCCCAGTCTGCGGGAGCCGGAGTTTTTTGACGAAGAGATCAGACAGCTTGGGGGAAAGATCTATGTGCTCCCCAAGTTTAAGGTGTATAACTATTTTACCTATCGAAGAGCGATCACCCGTTTCTTCCGGGAACATCACGAATTCCGGGTGGTGCAGGGACATATGACGAGCACCGCCGGGATCTATCTTCCCATCGCGAAGAAGTGCGGGGTTCCTGTCACGGTCGCCCATTCCAGAAATGCGGGAGTCGAGAAGGGACTGAAGGGACTTGCTACCCGCTTCTTCCGGCGAAATCTTGCGGACAAGGCAGATTATCTGTTTGCCTGCTCTGCACTTGCAGGGGAGGACGTCTTTGGCAGGCGGGCGATGGATGAGAAGAGAGTGCGGATCATCCACAATGCGATCGACGTCCGGAAATTTGAGTACGATCCGGCGGTCAGAGAGCAGATGCGGCAGGAGTACGGAGTGGAGGATAAGCTGGTGCTTGGACACGTAGGGCGCTTCAACTACCAGAAGAACCATCCGTTTCTGATTGAGGTGTTCGCACAGGTCTGCCGCCGGCGCGAAGATGCAGTGCTGATCCTGGTAGGCGATGGACCGGACCGGGCAGCCATGGAGGAAAAGTGCAGCGCGCTTGGGATAAGCGATAAGGTGCTTTTCGTCGGCAATCAGAGAGAGCCGTGGAAATTTTATCAGGCGTTTGATATCTTTCTTCTGCCGTCTTTCTTTGAGGGACTGCCGGGCGTGCTGGTGGAGGCGCAGGCGGCAGGATTGCTGTGCTTCGTATCCGACACCGTCACCAGGGAAGCGCAGGCGACGGAGAACGTGCATTATCTCGATATCCACAGTCCAGCAGAGAGCTGGGCGCAGGAAATCCTCAGACGGGCTGATTATCAGAGGCACAGCACCTGTCAGATCATGCAGGAGGCAGGCTTCGATGTGACCTTACAGGCGGAAGGCTACCGCAATTTCTATGAGAACGGAGATATTTCCAGATTATGAAAAAAATGTTACTGATCGTGCCGTCCCTGCATCAGGGAGGACTCGAAAAGGTCTGTGCCGCGACCGCAAGGCTGCTGCAGCCCTATTTTGATGTACAGATCGCTATTTTTGATTCGCGCAACATTGCGTACGATATTAAAGGCATCCCGGTGATGGATCTGCATCTGCCGAGCCGGGAGGGAACGGCCGGAAAGATCATCAATGTCCTGAAACGGGGAATACGGCTGCACCGGCTGAAAAAGGAAAAGAAGATCGACATTGCCTACAGCTTTGGACCGACGGCGAATCTCGCCAACATTTTCTCTGGAAAGGGCGGACAACGGGCGGCACAGAACTGGCTGGGGATCCGCAGCTATATGGATATGGGCAATGCGAGACAGATCCGGCTTTTTGCGTGGTTTTCGGACAGACTGATCTGCTGCTCGGAGACGATCTACCAGGAAGTGACGGAGAAGTACGGGTGCAGACACGCCTGTACGCTGCACAATCCGTTTGACATTGCGGAGGTATCGGCGCTGGCAGAGCAGGAAAAGGCAGAGATCCCGTGGGACGGGGAGCGGATCATCACTTCGATGGGGCGCGAGGACGTCGTGAAGGGCTTCTGGCATCTGCTCAAGATCTTTAAGCTGGTTCACGAAGAGCTGCAGGACACCAGACTGATGATCATCGGCAAGGGGGAGTTCGACGAATACCGCGAGCTTGCCTACCGGCTGGGGATCGGAGATGAGGTGTACTTTGCGGGATTGAAGAAAAATCCCTATCCCTACCTGAAGCAGAGCACCCTGTATATGCTTACGTCCTATTACGAGGGCTTTCCTAATGCCCTTGTGGAAGCGATGGCGCTGGGAATACCGGTGGTCGCTACGGACTGCATGACGGGGCCGAAAGAGATCCTGCAGGACCGGTACGGAATTCTGGTGCCGAACATGAGCGCGGAGCAGAATCTGGATCCGGAGGACATTTCGGAGGAGGAAAAGCAGGTGACGGAGCAGGTGATCCGGCTTTTGCAGGATGAGAAGCAGATGGAGCAATACCGCCGCAGATCGCTTGAGAGAGCGGCTATGTACTCAAAGGACGACTATATACAGAAAATCCGGGAATGGGCGGAGTAAGGATGGAAAATACGCAGGATAAGAGAAAAGAGAGAACGTACAGAAAGTGGATCGGGACAAGACGACAGATAATCGTGAAGGCGGTATTTTCCCTTGTATACACTCTTTTTATCATGCTGGGAGAGCCGGAACGCTGGAGAAAGCTGCTGGACAATCCGGTCTGGCTGCTGGTGCTGGAGATGCTGGGAACGGCTTTGGCGGCATATGCCGTACTGACCGTTCTCTTTCTCGTGCTGGATCGCAGAAAGACCAGAGAGCTTCCGGTGGAAGAGCGGGAACGACGCTTCTTTGACGGGCGTACGTACCTTGTTCTGGCGATCGTGTGCCTGCTGTGCTGGCTTCCCTATTTTCTGACGGAGTATCCCGGATGGGTGAGCAACGATTCCGTCTGGCAGCTGGAGCAGATATGCGGGATGAAGCCGCTTTCCAACCATCATCCGTTTTTACATACCATGTTGATCAAGCTGTTTTTTACCATAGGTCAGCGCGTGTCCGGGACAGTCGAGGGAGGCGTTGCTCTCTACATCTTCGCCCAGATGGTGTTCATGGCCCTGGTGTATGCGCTGATCGTGTACGATCTTTACAAGAAAAATGTGCATAACATATGGCTTGTGGCAGCGATGCTTTTCTATGCGGTGCTTCCGGTCAACGGAGTGTACGCGATCGGCATGGGAAAGGATACGCTGTTTGCCGGGATGCTCTTGCTGTTTGCGCGGTATGTATACCGGTACAGCACGGGAAAAGAGAGCTGCCTTGGGATCGCGGTCACGGGACTTCTGGTTTGTATGCTGCGCAGCAACGGGATCCTGGTGTTTGCCGGGACGGCGGCAGGGCTGGTGATCGCCGGCTTTTTGCGGAAAAAGCAGAAAAGGATCGTGACCTGCTGCGTTCTGGTGCTGGCGTGCTATCTTGTGTATCAGGGACCGCTGCTGCGGGCGCTTGCGGTACAGCAGCCGGATGTGATCGAAGGGCTGACCATGCCGGTGCAGCAGATGCTCAGTGCCTATGTAAACGGGGGAACGTTTACGCAGGAGCAGACAGAGTACCTCGCGGAGATCGTGCCGTTAGAAGGGCTGGAGGAATACTATAACGCTTCTTTTTTTGATCTGGTGAAGAATCACATCCGGGAGCAGGGAAATCAGCAGGTGATCGCGGATGACAAGGGAAGATTCCTGAAGATGTGGCTGGAGATCGGTCTGCATAATCCGGCGCAATACCTGGAGGCGGAGATCAGGCAGACCTATGGTTACTGGGGATTTCACGTGGACACCCCGCTCTATGAGCAATACCGGATGGCTGAGAATCCGTTTGGACTGACGGTTCAGCGCAAGGTTTTTTCCTATGACTTCAGCTTATGGGAGAGCGATTTCCTGATGCAGTTTCAGGACGTGTTCCACAAGGTATGGAGCCTGGGGCTGACGACCTGGCTTCTTCTTCTCTGCATGGCTTATGCGCTGTATGCGGGAAAAAGCGTGCTGCCGTATCTGCCGTTTGCGATGCTGTTTGTATCGCTTTTGCTGGCAACGCCGGTGTACGCCGAGTTTCGCTACACGTATGGGATCTTCGTGGCGATCCCGCTTCTGCTGTGGGTGACGCTGGAACCCCGGAAAGACGGAGCATGGACCGGACAACAAGAACAGGAGGCAGTCTGATATGGCAATTACATCTTTTGGCTATCTGGCATTTCTGGCAGTTGCCCTGCTGTTTTATTATGCCATCAAACCAAAATGGCAGACCGGTTATTTACTGATAGTCAGTCTGCTTTTCTATGGGCTGTCGGCGCAGTGGTATACGATACTGTATCTGCTGGCATCTACTGTCAGTGTGTATTATGGGGCACTGGTGATTGAGAAAACAACCGAACAGAAGAAGGCAAAACAGGTGCTGACAGCAGTCCTGTGTTTGAACTTTGGACTGTTGGTTTTACTGAAATATTATGGTTTCCTTCTCTGGAACGTGAACAGCATACGGGCACTGGCAGGGAAAGAGGCAGTAGGAATCTCACTGCAGCTGACGGCTTCCCTTGGCATCAGTTATTATACCCTGCAGCTGACAGGCTATCTGTTAGACTGTTACTGGCGGGTGGGAATCGTGCAGAAGGACTTCTTCCGGTTTGCACTGTTTGCAGGCTATTTCCCACAGATGACTTCGGGACCTGTCAGCCGTTATAAGCAGATACAGGAAAACCTGTATGAGGAGCATCCTTTCCAGTACCAGCAGGTAACCCATGGACTGAAACGAATGGCATGGGGAATGTTTAAAAAGATGGTAATTGCAGACCGTCTTGCGTTAGTGGTAAATTCGGTTTACAGCAATTATGCTTCCTATCATCCATTGCTTATCTGGGCAGGTATCTTTTGCTTTGCCCTGCAGCTTTATACGGACTTTTCCGGCTGCATGGATATCGTGCTGGGAACTTCCGAATGTTTTGGAATCCGGCTGCCGGAGAACTTCCGGAATCCGTTTTTTGCCGTTACGATTCAGGAATTCTGGCAAAGATGGCATATTACGCTGGGAACCTGGCTGAAGGACTATATCATGGACCCGGTATTAAAATCCGATACCTGGGTTAAGTTAGGGGAGCATACCAGAAAGAAATTTGGCAGGAAGTGGGGCAAACGGATACCAACTTATCTGGGCATGCTGATTCTGTGGCTTGCCATGGGATTATGGCATGGAAGCGGCTGGAAATTTATTATCGGGGAAGGACTCTGGTTCTGGCTGATTATTATTACCGGTAATATGTGCAGTAAGTCGCTGCAGAAGCTGGTAAAGAAATTACATATCCATGTGAAAAATCCTCTGTGGATTGCCTTTCAGAGACTGCGGACTTTTGTGCTGTTCAGTATCGGTCTTATCTGTTTCCGGGCAGCCGATATGAAAGAAGTCTTCGCGGTATTGAAAGCCGGGGTAACCAACTTTTCCAGACGTGGGTTCAGTCAGGTAAGAGGAGATTTGGGAGCAACGAATCTGCTGTTGCTGACGATTGCTTTTCTGATTCTTGTCATTGTGGAACTGATGCAGAACAGAAAGATAGATGTATTTGACTGGATAACGGAAAGACCGGCAGGAATCAGCTGGGTCTGCTATCTGGTAATCTGCGGTATGATATTATTGTCTTTGAGTATATCCGGACAGAGCTTTATTTACGCAGGATTTTAGAAATGATTTAGAAACGAGGATCGTATGAGGAGAAAATTAGCATGGAAATTATTCCTGTTAGGTCTGCTTTGCGCCCTGTTTTCGGGTGCCGTTTCCATAAGCATTGACCCCTATAATGTTTTTCACTGGAAGAGTGCCAGGGACAATGGAGTGGAACCTAATAAAAACTATGTAAAAACCCAATATGTACTTCATAATCCGGAAAAGTACGACACGTTTATTTTCGGAAATTCCAGGGTTGGTTCCCTGGATGCGGCAAAAATCAGCGATACCTGTTATAATATGTATTATTCGGAGGGGCTTCCGGCAGAACATTACGAGAACCTGAAAGCTTTTCTGGAAGCGGGGGTAAAGGTTAAGACCGTATATCTGGGTGTGGATGATGTGACAGCCTTTGTAGATCCGACGATACATGAAGACCAGTTGATCCGTAAGCCTTTCCGGGCAGATGAGCCGGAAATACAGTTTCTGTGGGATTATCTGAATCCTTCCATAGCGGTACAGTCCCTGGAAACCATAAGGGCTTATCAGGAAAAAGAGCCGGCGTTTCAGGAACGTCTGTACAGTACCGGGAATTATTATCTGAACACGGATTTAACTGAGGAAAGTCTGGCTTTGGAGGAATGGCCCAATTACTTTGCCTGGTATGGGGAAGGTGCTATCGAGGACATCAAAAAGGTAAAGCAGCTGTGCGAAGAAAACCAGATTGAACTGATCGTGTTTGTAAACCCGGAATATGAGAAACGGTATGCCGAAGCGGTAGAGAACGGTTATCTTACTTTCCTGGAGGAACTGTCAGAAATAACAGATTATTACTGCTTCTGTGGCTATAATGAAATCACACAGAAGATGGAGAACTTTCATGATATCAGCCACTACAGACAGTCGGTGGGGGATGAAATGATACAGGTAATGGGAAAAAGGGCTGAGGCACAGCCGGAAGAACTCCCAGGCTTTGGCACTTATGTGACCAAGGAAAACAGGCAGCAGGTATTGCAGGCACTGGGAGAGAAGAACTAACCTAGAGAGGAACGAGAATTACAATGCAGGAATTAGAGTATCCATATAATGGGGAACTGTTATATCAGAATAAGAAGAAACTGAAAAAGCAGCTTCTGGCACAGCTTGATGAGAAGAGCTGCCTACATAAAAAGATTGCTATTCTGGGAGGCTCTACTACCCGGGATATTAAGCTGATGCTGGAATTGTTCCTGTTAAATTATGGGATTAAACCGGAATTTTATGAGTCTGAATTCAACCAGTATTATCAGGATGCCATGTTCCCTAACCAGGAACTGGAAGAGTTTGCCCCGGATGTGATATTCCTGCATACGTCTTTTCGCAATATCACGCAGTTCCCGGCACTTTCGGATACACCGGAGACGGTAGAGGAGCTGTTGCAGGCAGAATACCGTAAGTATGAGAAAATGTGGACACGCCTGGCACAGGTATATCACTGTGTTATCATTCAGAATAACTTTGAGTATCCATACTACCGGATGATGGGAAATAAAGATGCCAGTGATATTCATGGTAAGGTAAATTATATTACCAGATTAAACCTGAAATTCTATGAATATGCCCAGCAGACGGCTAATTTCTATATTCATGATATCAATTATCTGTCTGCCCAGTATGGACTGGAGGCATGGTCAGACCCCTTCTACTGGCACAGCTATAAATATGCCCTGTGTGTGCCGGCAATCCCGGATTTTGCATTCAGTGTTGCCAAAATTATCAAGTCGGTTTACGGCAGGAATAAGAAAGCATTTGTCCTGGACTTGGATAACACATTATGGGGCGGTATCGTAGGGGATGACGGAGTAGAGAACCTGGTGCTGGGACATGAAACCTCAGCCGGACAGGTCTACTGTGCTTTCCAGGAGTACTTAAAGTCTTATAAAGAGTTCGGAATCCTTTTAAATATTGATTCCAAAAACGATTATGACAATGCCATTGCCGGATTAAACCACCCTGCCGGGGTGCTCCGTCCGGATGATTTTATTACGATAAAAGCAAACTGGGAACCGAAGGACAGAAATCTGGTACAGATAGCCAAAGAGCTCAATCTGATGCCAGACAGCATGGTGTTTGTAGATGATAACCCGGCAGAACGGGAAATAGTCCGGGCACAGGTGCCAGGGGCAGCCGTACCGGATATGCCGATTGAGCCTGCCTATTATGCAAGAACGATAGACCGTTCCGGTTTCTTCGAGATAACAAGCCTTTCCGAAGATGATACAAAGCGAACTGCCATGTATCAGGAAAATGCCAGAAGAGCCAGGGAAGAGGCGGCTTTTGAGAATTACGAAGATTATCTGAAGGCTCTGGATATGAAAGCGGAGATAAAACCGTTTGCACCGGTTTACATGGCGCGGATTGCACAGCTTACCAATAAGAGCAATCAGTTTAATCTGACGACAAGACGTTACAGCCAGGCAGAGATTGAGAAACTGGCGGCAGATGGAAATTATATTACCCTGTATGGCAAACTGGAAGACAAGTTTGGTGATAACGGTGTGATTTCGGTTGTGATCGGACACCAGACGGGCGAGGTACTTCATATTGACCTGTGGATCATGAGCTGCCGTGTGTTAAAAAGGGATATGGAATATGCAATGATGGACCGGCTTGTGGAAATGGCACAGGAGGCAGGCATCAGCGAAATCAGGGGCTATTATTACCCCACAGCCAAGAATCGTATGGTAAAAGAGTTTTATTCTTTGCAAGGATTTGATAAAATAGAGGAAGACCAACAGGGAAACAGTCAGTGGAGACTGCAGCTTACAGAAGGATACCAGAAGAAAAATCATGTGATCGCCGTAAACGTGCAGGAAGAAAAGGACTGACACCGAACAGAACACAGTGGCGGAGGACGAGATGACAAGAGAAGAAGTATATGAAAATTTGAATGAAGTATTTCAGAATGTATTTGATGATGATTCCATTACCGTAAATGATGAAACAACAGCAAATGATATTGAGGACTGGGACAGCTTTGAGCATATCAACCTGGTGATTGCCGTAGAAAAGAGATTCCAGGTGAAATTTACAGTAGGCGAAGCCAATGAGATGAAGAATGTGGGCGAGATGGTAGATATCATCTTAGAGCGTATGGCGTAATGGAAAAGATAAAAGAGTACACCTATGAAGAACTTGCGGTAGGGCACAGGGAGTCCTTTCAGGTAACGGTAACGGAACAGATGATGCAGCAGTTTTTGCAGATAACGGGAGATAGTAATCCCTTGCATCAGGATAAGGCGTATGCCCAGGGCAGACAGTATGCCGATAAGGTGGTTTATGGTATGCTTACCGCTTCGTTTTTTTCTACGCTGGCAGGCGTATATCTTCCCGGCAAATACAGTCTCATTCACAGCGTGGAAAGCAAGTTCCTGCGTCCGGTATATGTAGGGGACGAACTGACAGTTTCCGGAACGGTACGGGAAAAGGAAGATGCTTACCGTATGTTACTTTTAAATCTTCTGATTACAAACCAGAAGGGGGAAAAAGTAACCAAGGGAACCATGCAGATCAAAGTATTGGACGGGGAGACAGAGTAACAGACAGGAAAGTTGGAAAAAATAATGGAGAAGGTAATCCTTGTAACCGGTGCCACCTCGGATTTGGGGATGGCATACATCCGGAAGAATATTGGTTTGTATGATAAGGTAATTGCACAGTATTGCCATGAAAATGAGCAGTTTGTGCGGCTGCTCCAGGAGACAAAGGAAATTTACGGGGACAGAGTGATGCCGGTGCGGGCTGACTTTTCCGAAATGCAGTCGGTCAGAGAGCTGATAGACTGGATTCGGGAGACTGGCTATGTCCCGACCCATATTTTACATCTGGTTTCTCCGGCGGCTAAGAGTGTGAAGTTCCATAAGAGTGATGTGGACGAGTACAGACAGATGATGCAGGTGTCGGTTTACAGTATCATAGAGATTCTGAAAGCCTTTTTGCCGGCGATGCAGAAGCAGAAGTTTGGAAGGATCGTATTTATGCTGTCTGCCTATGTCAAGATTCCGGATCCTAAGTATGCGGCACCCTACGTAACGGCAAAATATGCTTTGCTTGGGTTGATGCGGGATATTGCCGCAGAGTATGCTTCCAAGGGAATTACGGTTAATGGAATTTCCCCCCAGATGATAGAGACGAAGTTCTTAAAAGATGTGCCGGAGCTGATCCTGGAAAGCAAGCGGCAGGCAGGACCTTTACAAAGACTGCTGCAAAAGGAAGATATTCTTCCAGTGATGGAGTTACTTTTAGCAGATGGGGCAGCCGCTATAACAGGGGAAAATCTAGGCATTACCGGAGGAAATTACAGCTTATGAAGCGCAAGATAGCTTTTCATTTAAATTGCCTGGAGCAGGGTGGCGCAGAGAGAGTGGTCACCAATCTGGCAAATCAGTTTGCGGCAAACGGCTATGAGGTGCTGATCGCTACAGAGTGGTATGGAGAGAATGAATTTCAGACGGATGAACGGGTAAGACGGGTTCATGTAGGCTTGAGGGAAGGCGATGAGAAGAAGCATCGCCTGATTCAGTTTCATCTGCGGGTAAAATATCTGCGGGAATTTTTAAAGACAGAGAAACCGGATATCTTAATTCCTTTTGCGAGAAAGGCGTTGTACCGGGGATTGATGGCAGCTTATTTTATCAAAGTGCCGGTACTGATATCGGTCCGGACAGACCCGGCGGGGCATTATGAGGAACGGTCTGATAAGATTCAGATTCCGATTCTGTTTCCCAGGGCAGATGGCTGTGTGTTCCAGACCAAGGGACAGAAGGCATTCTTTGCACCCAGGTTACAGGATAATTCCCGGATTATTTTAAATCCGATTAACCCGAAATATATAGGCGTACCGGAACCGGTTAAGAGAAGGAAAGCAGTGGTACAGTCCGGCAGACTGGTAGATTTCAAGAACCAGCCGATGCTGATCCGGGCATTTATCGAAGTGCACAGGAAGCATCCGGATTATACCCTGGAAATATATGGTGGAGATTCTTTTGACGGAACGAAGGAAATTCTGGAACAGATTATCGCGGAGAACCAGGCAGGCGGTTATGTGTATCTGATGGGTGCCAGTGACCATCTGGAGCAGGAATTGACAGATGCTTCTGTCTATGCGTTTTCTTCTGACTGGGAGGGACTTCCCAATGCGCTGATGGAGGCGATGGCACTGGGACTGCCCATTGTGGCAACGGATTGTCCCTGTGGGGGACCGGCAACCATCATGACGAATGAGGTGGATGGTCTTTTAATCCCCATCAAGAACCAGAAAGCATTAGAGGAAGGAATCAACCGGTTGATCGAGGACAGGGAGCTTGCCGAAAGACTGGGAAAAGAGGCACGGCATATTGCCGAAAAGGCAAATGGCGAAGCGGTATTTAGACAGTGGCAGGAATATATCGAAGAACTGTGCGGGGCTTACGACAGAAAGCGGAAGTAGGCGTGCTTGCCACAGGACGGGATAATAGGTATAATGGTAGCGATTGACAGTAAAACGACATACAGGAGAGAAGAGCCATGTTTTCATTTGAAGATTATAAAGAGATCCTGAGGATCATCAAGTCGACCGGGCGGGCCTGCGGCTATGCGGACGCGCTGGGGAAGGATCAGTTCATTATCATGCGTCATGATGTGGAATACAGTGTGGAGAGGGCGTACCAGCTTGCCAAGGTCGAGCAGAGTATGGATTTCATCTCCACGTTCTTTTTTCAGTGGACGAACAATTCCTACAATATCCTTTCCAGAAGAAATATGGACATGATCAAGGATATGCACGAGAGAGGACAGCATATCGGACTTCATTTTGCCCTCAATGGCATGACAGACATGCAGCAGATCCGGCAGCAGATTCAGAAGGAAATGGATATTTTAAGCGAGATGTTCGGTTTCCGTATTACGGAGTTTTCCGTGCACAGACCGTCGAAAGACGTCCTGCGGGAAAATATCAAGCTGGACGGGATCCTGAACGCATATCAGGATGACTTTTTTACGTTTGCCGATAAGATCGACGAACAGACACCGCTGAAGGTCAAGTATATGTCGGACGCAAACCATATCTGGCGTTACGGTTACCCGGACGAGGCAAATATTCTCGGGTACGACAAGGTGCAGATCCTGACGCATCCGTTTGCATGGTGCAAGAAGGGTTATGATAATTTTGACAATTACCGGTCGCTTTTGCAGGAAAAATATATTGAGCTGGTGGAATCCGTCGACAATGAGTGCAAGGATTTCGGGGAGTACAAGGACTATTTCCTGGCAAAGGACGTCAGATAGCCTGCTTTTCCGGCAAAGAAGGTAAGAGGAGCGAAGGTATGACGGGCAGGATCCGGGGCAAAGCCCGGGTATGGAGGAAATATGTGCGGAATATGCGGATTTGTGAGTAGAAGAGGAATAACGGCCGAAGAACTGGGACGGATGAACGATACCATGTATCACAGAGGACCGAACGACAGCGGGGTGGAGATCTATCCGATGTCGGACGGCTATCAGGTGGGAATGGCGCAGCGGCGCCTTTCCATTATGGATCTGTCCGCGCTGGGGCATCAGCCGATGAGCTCTCCGGATCAGCGGATCACCGTTGTATTCAACGGGGAAATCTATAATTTTCAGGAGCTGAAGGAAGAGCTGCGCGAATATCCGTTTCAATCCAGCTGTGATACGGAAGTGATCCTGGCGGCGTATCTCAAGTGGGGGATCTCCTGTGTAGAGCATCTGAACGGTATGTTCGCGATCGCACTGTATGACCGCAAGGACGAAACGATGTATCTGATCCGGGATCGTATCGGCAAGAAGCCGCTGTATTACTGGTTAAGCGGACAGGAGCTTGTGTTTGCCTCCGAACTGAAACCGATCATCTGCTGTCCTGGCTTTGAGGAGCAGATAGACCGCAGAGTCCTGTCACGCTATCTGTTCCAGCAGTACATCAATGCGCCGGAAAGCATCTATGAGAATGTGTACAAACTGGAACCGGGGGCAGTCCTGCGCTTTCATAAGGGCGAGGTGGAGAACTGGAAATACTGGGATATCCGAAAGGTCTATGCGCGGGAAATACAGAACCCTGTGAAAGATTATCAGGAGGCGAAGGAAGGTCTCAAGGAACTTCTGAGAAAGGCAGTTTCCGAGCGGATGATCGCGGATGTGCCGCTGGGATCGTTTTTGAGCGGAGGATATGATTCCTCTCTGATCACAGCGATCGCACAGGAGCAGGCGCAGGAGCCGGTCAAGACCTTTTCCATCGGATTCCATGAAGAAAAATACAACGAGGCGGGCTATGCGCGCGCCGTGGCGCAGTACCTTGGAACAAAGCACACGGAAATGTATATCGACGAGAAGGATATGTTCGACCTGGTGGAGAGCATTCCGAAGTATTATGATGAGCCTTTTGCCGACAGTTCTGAGATTGCCACGATGATGGTTTCGGCGCTGGCAAGAAAAGATGTGACGGTGGCGCTGTCCGGCGACGGAGGAGACGAGTTTTTCTGCGGCTACAATATTTATGAGCGGGTGGCACAGGCACAGAAGCTGGATAAACTCGGTGGACTGGTGCACGGCATTTGCAGTCTTCCGGGACTGAAACAGGCGGGACTGGAGAACCGCCTTCCCTTTAAGGTGAGGATCGTGGCAGGGAACCGCAATCCGGAGTGCAAGACACAGCTTGGATCGGACAACTATCTTGTGAAGGCGGCTAATATGGTGGGGACTCTCCCTGCAGGAAAAGAGGCGCTTCCGATCCGCTATCTGGTGGAGAGCGGTTATCCGGCTGACAACTGGCAGATCCGGAGGATGCTGGTGGATATGGACACCTATCTTCCGGGGGATATTCTCTGTAAGGTGGACCGTGCATCCATGAAGTATTCGCTTGAATCCAGATCTCCGATCCTGGATCAGAGGGTGATGGAATACTCGTTCCGTATCCCACACGAATTTAAGTATGCCGGAGGCGACAAGAAGCATATTTTGAAGGATATTGCCTATGACTATATCCCGAAAGAACTTCTGGACCGCCCCAAGGTTGGCTTTGGCGTGCCGCTTGACAAGTGGCTGAGAGGACCGCTCCGTGAGAAACTGAGCGACTATTGCAGCGTAGATTATCTGAGAAGGCAGCAGGTGTTTGACCCGGCCTATACCTCAGAGCTTGTGTCAGGCTATCTGCGCACCGGGGACGCCGGACCGGCTACCGGAGCAAATTACTCGAAGATCGTCTGGTCGTTCTTTGTATTCCAGCAATGGTATGAGACATATGAAAGAAAAAATGCAGAATAGGGAAGAGCAAAAAAAGCATATCGCATTTTATATCGGATCGCTCCACAAAGGCGGTGCGGAGAGAGTGTTTGTCAATCTCGCGGATTTTTTCCTGCATCAGGGCTGCCGCGTCACGCTGGTGACGCAGTACTGCTACCCGGGGGAGGAATATGAGCTTCCCGAAGGTGCAGAGCGCGTAATCTCGGACATCACGCCGGAGGAGACAGGGCGGAGCCGGATCGGCAATTTTTTCCGGCGGCTGAGGAAGCTGCGGAGGATCTGGAAGCAGGAGCGCCCGGATCTGGTGCTGTCCTGCATTGGTAAGAATAATTTTATGGCGGTGGTGACAACGCTTTTTCTTCCAACGAAGGCGGTAGTCTCTGTGGTGGGAGAAACTGCCGAGGAGTATCCCGGAAAAGGGATGCGTTTTCTGGCGGATCTTCTGTTTCCGCTTGCGGACGGGATCGTACTGCAGACCGAGAGATCCCGGTATTTTTTTAGCAGAAAGGTACAGAAGAAAGCAGTTATTTTGCCTAATTCATTAAATCCAGATTTTATAAAGCCACGATATGAGGGTGCGAGGGACAAGCAGATCGTCACTGTGGGACGGATGGACGACAATAAGAACCAAGCGATGCTGATCCGGGCGTTTGCCGCGCTGGCAGACAGGTATCCGGCGTATCGTCTGGTGATCTATGGAGACGGAGAGCGGAGATCTGAGCTGGAGGCGCTTGCACAGGATCTGGGGATCTCTGAGCGCGTGAGTATGCCGGGTGTGGTCCCGGATGTGGCAAAGAGGATCGAGCGGGCTTCTCTTTTCACCCTGACCTCGTACTCGGAGGGAGTATCCAACGCGCTGATCGAGGCGCTCGCATCAGGACTTGCCGTGATCTCCACCGATGTGCCGAGCGGAGGGACAGTAGAGCTGATCCGCGATGGGGAGAACGGTCTGGTGATCCCGACCGGCGATCAGAAAGCGCTGGAGAACGCGATGGACAGGATCCTTGGCGACGAGGAGCTGGCGCAGAAGCTGGGGTGCGAAGCGGCGAAAATTCAGGAAAGACTGGCTCCGGACCGGGTGAATACCCTATGGAGAGACTACTTTGAGAAGATCATCGAACGCAGGTCGCCGGGACGGGTGGCTTTTCAGATGGCAGCCTTTTGCCTGCTTTTTGTCCTGCTGTTGATCCCGGTGTCTTATATTGTGCGGACAAACGGGGATGTGAAGAACCGTTTCTCCGGTTTCTATGCGGAAAAGAATGATACGCTGGATGTTGTGATGATCGGTTCCAGTCCGGTATTTCCCTATTACAGTGCTCCGATGCTCTGGGGGGAGAGCGGGATCGCCATGTATCCTTTATCCTCCAACGTGCAGAGGCCGGAGGCGATGAAGTACCTGGTGCAGGAGGCGGAGAAATCGCAGTCTCCCTCGCTCTATATTTTTGAGATGCGTATGTACACCTTCGACAAAGAAGGGCTGACCGAGAACATGGCCTACACCAGAGGGGTGACGGACAACCTGAAATACTCTGCGCAGAGAGTGCGCACGATCCGCGCGCTGGTGCCGGAGGATGATGAAGAGGGACGGCTCAGCTACTATTTTGATATTATGAAATACCACACGAACTGGAAGATGCTGCTGATCCCGGAAGAGTGGTCGAATTTTGCCTATCACAGGAAAAATCCGCTCAAGGGCTTCGAGGTGAAGGATGAAGTCGGGCCGATGGAGATGCCGGACTGTGGGATGGAAGAGGGAAAGTGCCCTCTGCCGGAAGGACAGGAGGAGACGCTGCGGGATCTGCTGGACTATCTGAAGGCGGAGGGAATGGATGCGCTGTTTCTTGTCTCGCCCTACGGAGTCAGCCGGCAGGAGCAGCAGATGTTCAACTATATGGAAGATATCACGGCAGAGTACGGATATCCCTTTCTGAATCTGAACCGGGAATATGAGACACTTGGGATCGTATTCGAGGAGGACTTTGCAGATTACGGAAGCCATACGAACGCGGTCGGGGCACAGAAGTGTACCCGCTTTCTGGAGAATTATCTGGAAGAGCAATATGCGTTCGAGGACAGGCGCGGACAGAGCGGATACCAGTCCTGGGACGAGGCATACCTTCTGTGGCAGGAGGAACTGGAGAGCGCCAGGACGACGATCGCTGATCGCATTGCAAGGGAAGACTATGCCGAACGGGAAGAGTAGAGCGCCGGCACAGACGGCGGAGGAGAAAGGAAGGAAACAGGATGTGCGGGATCGCAGGCTTTTGTAACTGGGGAAGCGAATGGAAGAAAAATATAGAACGCATGAATGAGTGCATGATCTATCGCGGCCCGGATGCGTCCGGCGTCTGGAGCAGCGACGACCAGACGGTCGTGCTTGGACATCGAAGACTTGCGATTGTGGATCTGACGGAGACCGGCGCACAGCCTATGCTGTCAAATAACGACCGTTATGTGATTTCCTACAACGGGGAAATATATAATTGTGATTTAATAAAAAAGAAGCTCCTGGCAGAGGGAAAGGTCGTTGCTTTCAGGGGGACTTCCGACACGGAGGTACTCCTGGAGGCAATTTCTGCATATGGTCTTGAGAGCACCCTGCGTCAGATCAAGGGGATGTTTGCCCTGGCAGTGTACGACCGGCAGGAGAAGGAACTGTGCCTTGCGCGGGACCGCGTGGGAGAGAAACCACTGTACTATGGCTTTGTCAGAAAAGACCGTTTTGTGTTTGCGTCTGATCTGAACTCGATCACGGCGCTTGACGGATTCGACAATGCGGTCAACACGGAAGTTTTACAGGACTATTTCCGCTATGGGTATATCGCAGCGCCTTACAGTATCTATGAGGGCATCTGGAAGCTGAAACCGGGGACATATCTAAAAATTAAATCACCATTTAACAAATATGAAATACAAACCTACTGGTCGATGAAAGAGGCAGCGCTGGCAGGGCAGAGGAATCCTTTTACGGGAAGCTATGAGGAGGCGGTAGATGAGCTGGAACGCCTGCTCAAGGAGTCCATCCGCGGGCAGATGATGGCGGATGTCCCGGTAGGCGCCTTTTTGTCGGCGGGAATCGACAGCAGTACGGTAGTGTCGCTGATGCAGTCGATCAGCCCGCGCAAGGTCAGGAGCTTTACGATCGGAATGTGGGACGAGGCTTACAATGAGGCGGAGGCGGCGCGGGAGATCGCCGCGCATCTGCAGACGGATCACACGGAGCTGTATATCCGCGAAGAGGACGCGAAGCAGGTGATCCCGGAGCTGTGCGGCATGTTCGGGGAGCCTTTTGCAGATTCCTCGCAGATACCGACTTATCTGGTGAGCAGGATGACCCGAGAGCACGTGACGGTTTCCCTCAGCGGCGACGGCGGCGACGAGCTTTTCTGCGGCTATAATTCGTATGCCTCCGTGGAGCGGAGCTGGAACAAAATAAATAAAATACCGGGCGTTATTCGAAAACCTGCAGGCGCGATATTGGGTCTTATTGGCGGAAACGACCGGAATATGGCCATCCGGGCAAGACTTCTCGGAGCGGACGGGATCGAGAATATGTATCTGCGCTCAGAGATCGGGGAGGGACTTCCAATTGTCAGAAGGGAAAAGAGTACTGGAAAGTGCCCGACGGTTATGGAGACGTACCCGGCGGGACTTTTGCAGGAGCCACAGCACAATCTGATGCTGATGGATCTGCTGATGTATCACCCGGATGATATCCTGAACAAGGTTGACCGGACCGCGATGGCGGTGTCCCTTGAGACAAGAGTCCCGATGCTGGACAGAGATGTGGTAGAGTTTGCGTGGAGCCTTCCCCTTGCTTTTTGCAGGAAGGACGGCGTGACGAAGAGGGTTCTGCGGGATGTCCTCTACCGCTATGTGCCGCGGGAACTGATGGAACGCCCGAAAAAGGGCTTTAGCATCCCGCTTCACAGCTGGCTGAAGGAGCCGGCGCTCCGCGAATGGGCGCAGTCGCTTCTTAGCCCGGAACTGGTGAAGGCGCAGGGAATCCTGAACGCGGACGTCGTGGACCGGATCTGGAAAGACTACGCGGAAAGAGACGTCTGGAGACCGCAGATCTGGTATCTTCTGATGTTTCAGCAGTGGATGCAGGAGAGGAGAGCAGGATGAGACGGATGGAACATTACCGCCCGGCGCAGATCCCGGAGAAGGAGCAGCGCACAAAGATCTCCGTGGTCGTGACGGCCTACAATATCGCAGATTATATCGAGAGGGGCGTCCGCTCTGTCTGCGCGCAGACTTATCGCAATCTGGAAGTGATCGTGGTGGACGACGGCTCGATGGACAGGACGCCGGCGATCTGTGACGCACTGGCAAAGCAGGATCCCCGGATCCGTGTTATTCACAAGGAGAACGGCGGACCGGCGCAGGCAAGAAATGTGGGTATGAAAACGGCGACCGGCGAAGTGATCGGCTTTGTGGACGGGGACGACTGGATCGACCCGGATATGTATGAAAAGCTGTACAGCGCAATGCTGGAGCAGGAGGCGGATCTGGCGATCTGCCGGTATCGTCAGGTGGGGAGAGATCATACAGTGGACGACTCGACCGATCTGGCGGTGTGCTTTGAGGGACTGGAGGCGCTGGAGAGTTATGTGCGGGAGGAAAAGCAGTATGCGATCCAGAACGCCGCATGGAACAAACTCTATCGCAGGGAGCTTTTGCAGGAGATCACTTTTCCGGAGGGGAAGTGGTATGAGGATATCATGTTTGCCACGGCTGCGCTTGCGCGCGCAGGGAGGAGCATTTACCTTGACACTGCCCTCTATAATTATATAATAGACAGAGAGGGAAGTATCATGAATACTCAGATCAATCCGCGTACCTTTACGGATCAGATTCCTGCCTATTATGAAAAGACGGAATTTCTGAAGAAGATCGGCAGAGAAGATCTGGCAGATATTCATGATTATTTTTTTTATAAGAGACTGCTGCTGTTTTACAACCGTCTGGATCCGGCGGCGGATGCGTCATACCGCGAACGGATCGCTGCGATCGTAAAAAGGGATGCAGACCGGATGCAGAGGGCGTTCCGTTGCGATCTGGCAGCTCCGAAAGAGCAGCGGAGAGCCGCATTGTTCCTGAAGTCGCGCGCAAGGTATCAAAGGAGCGTGCGGTGGGAGGAGCAGGTAGTCATTCCACTGAAAATCGCGGGGAAAAAGCTGCTCGGGAGAAGCCGGTAGCGCGGTTCCGGAGTGGAATGGATAACAACACAGAAATGAGGACTTACATGGTAGTGATACAGCTTGCCGGAGGTCTGGGAAATCAGATGTTCCAGTACGCGCTGTACTGGCAGCTCAGGAGCCTTGGCAAAGACGTAAAGATAGACGATGTGACCGGTTTTGAGGCAGATCTGCAGAGAGAACCGGAGCTGGACATATATGGGGTCACCTATGAGAGGCCGACGCAGAAGGAGCTGCGCAAAATGCTGGACAGCGAGCCGGATCTGTTCCATAAAGTCCGCCGGAAACTTGCCGGGCGGAATAAGCGCGCCTACTTTGAGGAGGACAAACGGTTTAAGCCGGAGATCTTTGGGTGGGATGATATTTATCTGGAAGGCTACTGGCAGAGTGAAAAATATTTTGAAAAGGTGAGCGGAGAGCTTCGCAGAATATACGATACCGACCGACTGCTGGAAAAACTGGGAGAACAGAACAACCCGTTTCTGGAGCAGATCACAGGAACCGAGTCCGTCAGCGTGCATATCCGCCGGGGAGATTACCTGACGCCGGAGAATGAAAAGCTGTTCGGCGGAATCTGTACGGAGTCCTATTATGGCAAGGCGATGGCAGAGATGGAGAAAAGGCATCCCGGCTGCCGCTATTTTGTGTTTACGAACGACAAAGAGGGAACGAACCGGTTCCTTAAAAATGTCTATGCAGAGATTCCCGCGGACAGGATCACGATGGTGGATATTCCTGCGGGAGAGCATGCCGATTGTCTGGAATTTGCCCTGATGAGCAAGTGCAGGCACAATATCCTTGCCAACAGCAGTTTCAGCTGGTGGGCGTCCTATCTGAACAAAAACGGGGACAAGACGGTCCTTGTGCCGGGGCGGTGGCTGAACGGGTGGGATTGCAGCGATTTTTACCGGACGGATATGCAGAAGATCGGGCAGTAAGGCAGAACGTGTCCGAAGAGAAAGAAAACTTTGTCCCGGCGGCAATGGGGCGAAGCGGGAAAGGAAACAGGACCATGGGAACGACAGGAGAGACAAAGAAGGTGACGATGCTTCAGAAGATCAGCTTTCTTTTTGATAAAAAACAGAAAAGACAGATCGCAGGACTTACGGTGATGATACTCATAGGCGGAATGCTGGAGACGCTCGGCGTGTCGATGATGCTTCCGGTGGTGAACGTCATTATGGATCCGCAGTCGGTGATGGACAACGAGATCGTGCAGAAACTGGTGGCTTTTCTGCATATCGAGTCCGACCGTCAGCTTATCATCCTGATGCTGTCCACCCTGATCGCGCTTTTTGTGATCAAGAACGCGTATCTGCTGCTGCAGACCTATGTGCAGAATACCTTTGTCACCAGAAACCGGAACCGGATGATCAGCCGCGTGATGCGGGAATTCCTGAATCGCCCGTATGAGGAATATCTGGGAGCGGATATCCCTACGGTATTCAGGCTGACGGACAGCGATATTCCCAATGCGTTTCAGCTGATCCTTGTGATGATCCAGATGGTGACGGAGATTGTTGTCTCGGTCTTTTTGTGCATCGTGCTGGTGGTGATCAGTCCGGCGATGTCTCTGTTTATCGTGGTCATTTTCCTGGGTATGACGCTTGTTATCACGAAGGTGTTAAAGCCCAGACTGAATGCGATCGGAAGAAAAAATCAGGAGATCCAGTCAAGGATCGCAAAGTGGAGGATCCAGTCGATCTACGGTCTGAAAGACGTCAAGGTGCTGCATCGGGAAGAGTTTTTTGTGAGAAACTATTACGAGAGCGGTGCGATCGGAGCGAATGTGGCGCGGAATTATGCGGTGCTCAACAATCTGCCCCGTCTTTTGATCGAGACGGTATTTATCGCGGCGATGCTGCTGTTTATCATGATCTATATTTTGCAGGGAAACGATATTTCTGTGCTGATCCCCCAGCTTACCGCGTTCGCTGTGGCGGCGATCCGTGTGATGCCGGGAACCAACCGGATCAACACGTATCTGTCGCAGATCGCTTATTCCCAGCCCTGTCTGGATTATCTGTATGAAAATCTTACCGACGCCATGAAGCAGGATGTGAATGGCAGCGTGACCGGTCTTGTGCCGCGCAGGACGGAAAGCGGCGAGCTTTCACCCGCGGGACAGGAATGGAAGCTGCAGGATAAGATCGTATTGGATCATATCAGTTTTACCTATCCGAATACGGAGAAGCCGATCTTCACTGACGCCCACATGGAAGTGAAGAAAGGACAGTCGGTAGGGATCATGGGACCTTCCGGTGCCGGAAAGTCCACGATTGTAGATATTTTGCTGGGACTGCTCCACGCGCAGAAGGGAACGATCACCTGCGACGGAAAGAATATTTTCGAAAATTATGGGGCATGGCTGTCGCAGATTGGTTATATCCCGCAGTCCATCTATCTGATCGACGAGTCAATCCGGGATAACATTGCTTTCGGTATCGATGCGGATAAGATCGATGATAAGAGAATCTGGGAAGTACTGGAAGAAGCCCAGTTAAAAGAATTTGTGGAAGAACTGCCGGAGGGACTGGATACGACAATAGGTGACAGGGGTGTCAGAATATCTGGAGGTCAGAGACAGCGGCTCGGAATTGCCAGGGCACTGTATCACAATCCGGAGATTCTGGTCTTTGATGAGGCGACGTCGGCGCTTGACGGTGAGACGGAGAAGGCGGTAATGGATGCGGTCAACAGCTTCCATGGAAAGAAGACGATGGTTATCATTGCCCACAGACTGAATACGATCGCGAAGTGCGATGTGATCTATAAAGTGGAGAATGAGAAGATTACGGAGACGACATTGTAGGGAAATTGCAAAGCGGAATGTATGTACATTTGGATATTTGTATGTTGGGCTTGTTCAACTGAATCTAAATATTAAATTGCACAAACGACCATCTTGGACGCGCTTTCGCTCCGTTCCAAACGCAGTGGTACGTAAATGGCTAAAATACAGCCATTAAGTACCAGCGTTTTCCAAGGGTCCTACGATTGGTTATGCGTTTGCACAATTTAGCAATAATTTTGAACTTTGCAATTAGCAGATACAATGTGTATGGTAGAAAAGGAATTAGAATATGTTAGGAATTGAAACGCAGGAAGGCTTCGGGCTTGGAAATCAGCTTTTTTTCTATATAACGACAAGGTGTATTGCAGAGGATAAGGGGTATGAGTTCAGTGTACTCGACCCGGAGCACTTTGCAAACAATATGCACAGCGACTGTGGCTTGTATTTCATGGATTTGGACATGGGAGTGCCTTCTAAGAAGGAAGACTACAACAAGGTCTATTATGAAAAGGAAACCAGGCTTTATGCCGGGAACTCCAGGCATGATTTAACCCACGGGGTATATATTACCGATACGGACGAGAAGCTGTTTGAAATAGAAGACAACACTTTGTTGTATGGGAATCTCCAGGCAGAGGATTATTTTATCCGTCATAAGGACGAAATCAAGGAGTGGCTGCGGGTAAAGCCGGAGTATGACTGTAAAGAGTACAGCCGGGACAACCTGTGTATCATGCACCTTCGGTGCAGCGACTATATGGGCTCACCGGAGCTTTTCCTGCGTAGGAAATACTGGATACAGGGTATGAAACACATGCGCAAGATAAATCCGAAGATGGAATTTATGATTATTACCAACGATGTGAAGGAAGCAGGGAAGCTGTTGCCGGGAATTCCTGCCTGCAACTTCGACCTGGCAAAGGACTACAGCGTGCTGAAAAACGCAAAATATTTGTTATTAGCCAACTCTTCGTTTGCTTATTTCCCGGCGTTTACCAGTGATACGGTGGAGTACATCCTGGCACCCAAGTACTGGGCGAGACATAATGTGTCGGATGGTTACTGGGCATCAGAGCAGAATATCTATGCAGGCTGGCACTATATGGACCGGAAAGGCAGGGTATTTGATGCGGATACCTGCAAAGAGGAACTGGCACAGTATAAGAAGACTTCCAGAAAGTATGCGACCATCAACGTAAAGCCAACCGGAATCCGGTTAAAGCTGATGGAGCTGCATGGACAGTATCTTTATAAAAAGGCTTATGTCTGTAAGATTGCAAGAGGCGTGAAACGCAGACTGCGGGCACTGACAGGCAGGAAGTAAGAAGACAGGGACGAGAAACATGGAACGTTTGGACAAGGAAAACAACTATCGCAGGGGCGTTAGCAGGCTGCAGCAGATAGAAAAGCAGATTTCAGACAGGATAGCACGGATTTCCGTAAAAAAACTGGCGGTGTGTGCAGCGGTTCTGTTTGTCATATCCATTATCCCGCTGCTTTTGCTGGGGCGGTATAACGTTATGTGCATTGACGATTACGATTACGGCAGGCAGGTACATGATACCTGGCTGGCAACCGGTTCGCTCTGGCAGTCAGTGCAGACGGCATGGCGGCAGAATATGGAATTCTACCAGAACTGGCAGGGAACCTATCTTTCCTGTTTCCTGATGGCGTTATGCCCGATGAATTTCTGGTATGGCGTGGCGTATGTGGTGCCGATTCTGATGATTGGAATGTTTGCCACCTCTACGCTGGTTCTGGGCAGCCATATTTTAAGGAAATGGTTTGGCTGTGATAAGGCAGACAGCTGTCTGGTGATGCTTTTATTGTTATTTGCGTTCTATCAGGTAATCGAGGCACCTTTTGAGGGAATTTACTGGTATAACGGTTCTACCCACTATGTACTGCTGGAGTCGGTCTGGTTCTTTACCCTGACCGCCATATCTGCTACCTTCTGGGCGCAGAGTAGGAAAAAAGAGGTAGTTTTCTGTATCATAGCCTCCCTTTTGGCAATTCTGGTAGGAGGAGGCAATCTGGTAACCGGGTTACAGGCAGAAATCGTCATGGCACTGCTTGTTTTATATGCCCTGGTAACCAACCGGAAGAAACTGGTCAGTGTGTGTGTGCCGTTTGTGCTTGGCAGCATTGGCTTTTTGTTCAATGTTCTGGCACCGGGTAACAGCCTGCGGGAGGCTTCCGATACGGATGTGGGATTTTCCGCGCTAAAATCCATTGGATTGTCCTTTTATCATGTCGGCGTGTTTATGATTGGCTGGACGAAGCTGCTGGTTGTCCTGGTGTGGCTTGCCCTGTTACCGGTTATGTGGCAGATGGTAAAGAAGTCTGCCAGGAAGTTTGAACACCCGGTCTGGGTTACTTTGGGTGCTTACTGTGTGTTATCGGCAATGTTTACGCCGACTTTGTATGCCCTTGGAATGGTAGGGCTTTCCAGAGTCGATAATATTATCCAGATGGTATATTACCTGAGCCTGTTTCTGGTGACGGCTTACTGGCTGGGGTATTTCAGCCACCGGGAGAAGAAAGAAACAGAGGCAGGGGAAACCCTGGGCAGTTTCCTGGAGAAGACGAAGGGCAGAATGACAGCGGTATTCTTACTCCTTACGCTGGTAGTGTGGGTATTTACCGCAGATAAGAACACCTATACCGGTATTTCAGCAGCCCGTTCCCTGGTAAACGGGGAAGCACAGACCTTTTATGCGGAAGCCATGGAACGATATGCATTGTATACTGATGAGACGATAGTGAATGTGGAGGTACAGCCTTTTACGAAGGTTCCAGCGCTGTTTGACTTTAATGATCTGACAGAGGATGCAGGCAACTGGCTGAATCTGGCAGTACAGGAATATTACCATAAAGCCACGGTACGGCTGGCAGCCGAGTAGAGGGCAAAGGGAAAAGTCTTCCACGAAGGGAAACGAGAGGAAGAGAAAGACAAGGATAGCAGATGAAACAGACAACAGAAAAGCTGAAATTGCCTCAGGTGACACTGGCGGCAATGACCAGTGTAGATATTTATGAGACGATTAAGGCAATGGAATACAGTATGCAGGAAATCGAATTTGGGGATGTGGTGCTGATTACCCACAGAAAACCACTTTCCCTGCCGAAGACCATCCGTTATTCCCATACGTCAAAGCTGGACAATATTGATAAATTTAACTATAAAATGGTCTATGAACTGGGAGAGCATATCCATACCGATTATGTGCTGCTGGTTCACGCCGACGGCTTCGTAGTCCATCCGGAAAGCTGGCGGGAGGAGTTCCTTGCTTATGACTATATTGGTTCTCCCTGGCCACTGCCGGAGAATGATTATGCTTACCGGGATGCAGCCGGTGCCATCTGCCGGGTGGGAAACAGTGTATCCATCCGCAGCAAGAAGCTGTTGGATTTCCCGAAGAAAGCAGACTTAAAATGGGAGATACAGGCAGACGGGTTCTACAATGAAGATACTTTCCTGTGCTGTATCCATAAGAATGAGATAGAGGCAGCGGGTATGAAATTTGCCCCCATTGAGGTAGCAAAGTATTTCGGACATGAGCACATGGTGCCGGAAATCATGGACGTGGAGGCACCTTTTGTATTCCATAAGTGGAGAGGCAGAAATGCCCAGTATCCTCATTTCCGGAATCCCTGGAAGGTCAGATGGCAGAAGACCAAGGATGTGCTCCGCCCCCTGTTGTTCTGGCGGAAATTCCAGAAACAGGGTTAAGTGTGCCTGCGCAGACTTGACACAAACTCGATATGCGCAAAAAACGTGCGCAGAAAAGGAGACTATCATGAAAAAGCAGACAATTGTGAAAGATGAAAACAGAATCAGTATTATACCGGAGTATGGAAGACAGCGGCTGTTAATGTATGCGGAGTCATTCAGGGATCTGGCAGAGTTTTTTGAAAAGGAAGAGGATCCTGAACAGGAAGAAGAAACGACCGAGGGAGGACTTGTGGAACGGCAGGAATATCTGTGCAGACGCAGATTACAGGAAAATCAGGAGCTGCTTGCCGGGCATTTAAAGGAAATGTCACATATCATGGCAAAGGTGGCGAAGGAAACCTATCTGTATCACCCGGTGGGGGAGAGGAGATTCCGGAAGATGTCCAAGCTGCTGAAAGAAGGAGGAATACAACTCAAAAATTTCTTTGAACTGGAGAGCGAGGATGGTCACATTGAGGTGAGTCTTACGATGAGAAGCATAGGTGAAAATGGAGCATGGAACAGAGACAGGGAATGTATTTCTACCGATGAGGTGGCAGATTTTGTATCGGTTGCCATGAACACCCGCCTGTGTGCATCGAGAAATGCACCCCAGTATCTCACTAGAGAATGGAATACCTATTGTTTTGTGGAGGAGCCGACGTATCATCTGCTGACAGGGGTGGCAAAGGCAATTAAAGAAACCGAGAGAATTTCGGGCGACAACTATTCCTTCTGTGAGCAGGAGAAGGGAAAAATGACGGCATTGCTTTCCGATGGCATGGGTTCCGGCGAGAAGGCCTGTCAGGATTCGGAGCGGGTTGTTGAATTGATGGAACGGCTGCTTGAAGCCGGATTCCAGAAGGAAGCGGCCGTGCAGATGATCAACGGAGCGCTGGCGGCAATGGAAAATGAGCAGAACATGTCAACACTGGATGTCGGAGAGATAAATCTCTATACTGGTGACTGTGATTTTATCAAGGTTGGTGCGGCCT